>Ga0306926_10004076_pt1 | contig 15279 bp, 11 predicted proteins | sample flu12Cox44000178_FD_203759 | JGI IMG/M metagenome (GOLD analysis project Ga0306926, IMG submission 203759) | Lab enrichment of tropical soil microbial communities from Luquillo Experimental Forest, Puerto Rico - flux8day.12C.oxic.44.000.178 (v2)... | ecosystem: Environmental > Terrestrial >...
TTTGCGCCGCATTCTGATCCGACAATATCTGGCGGCGACTTTGCTGGCCGCCGTTGCCTTGCATCCGCTCATCGCGTCCGCGGAGCGAAGCCCGGGCGGCTGGTTTGCACTGGGTGCCGGCGCCGGCGCCGTCATTTATGGCGTTGCGTGGTGGATCGCGTTCCGTTGGCGCCCTCCCGCCTTCGGCAGGTTTGCCGTGCTGGGCAGCGAGATGGATCCGGTACCTGCATTGCAGCTACTGCTCTATTGGGTGGTTGCCGGTGCCGTCGCCGGGGCGATCCTTGCGCTTGGATACGAGCTTTGGCTCGGCACCCGTGGTGCCGATGCCTATCAGGACTGGATCGGAAAGTGGTGGGTAAAAAACCTGCTGGTGGTTTTCGGTGTCGGTTGGGCGATGTTCGCCGTGCTCCTCGGCGATACGCTCTATGTCGGGCTGGCGAGCTACGCTCGGGACGGAGACAGCGAACGCGAATGGCGGGCTCGGTCCTCCGGATGGATTTTCGTCGTGACCCTCGTGTGGATCATGTTGTCCGGCATTGTCCTGTTTGGCCTGCAGGGACTCGACTCGCTAAAATCTGCCTGGGCCTGGAAATTGGCCGCGGCCGGAGGCGGAGTTTCGGGGCTGGTCAGCATCTTGACCGGCGCCAGCGCCAAATCGGCAGCAACGACGGCGCGGCAAGCGATTGAAAGGCTGCCGGTTACTGTGACCGTCTCGATCGCGACTTTGATCTTTCTGCCCCTGTTGACGATCCTGGTCGCAGGTGGCGCGCGGCACGCGCTCGACGCGGTCGAGCGCAGCCTGTCCCCCCATGATTACCGATACTTTCTCCAACCCGGTCTGCGCTTGCTGGTCACGGCAATTGCCTGCCTCGCCAGCTTCCTCTTTGCGCTGGCTGCGTCGTGGTTCATCAATGTCAACCGTTTTTCGTTGCACGCGGTGTACCGCAACCGGCTGACTCGCGGGTTTCTCGGCTCCGCACGGGCGGGGCGGCCGAATGCCGACAGCTTTACCGGCTTTGATCTCGAAGACAACCTTCCAATGGCGGAGCTATGGCCACCCAACTCGAAAGCCGGGTCGCGTTGTCTGTTCCCGGTGATCAACGCGACCCTCAACCTCGTGGCCACGACCAACCTCGCTTGGCAGGAGCGCAAAGCTGAATCGTTCAGCATCTCCCCATTCGCCTGCGGCAATCCGAGGGTCAAATATCGCTCGACCGCGGCTTACGGCGGTCCCAAGGGCGTCACCTTGGGCACCGCGATGGCGATATCCGGCGCCTCGCTCAGCCCCAATCAGGGCTACAACTCCTCGCCGCTGGTCAGCCTTCTGATGATGCTCGGCAATGTGCGGCTCGGCTGGTGGCTCGGCAATCCACGAGACGATCGTACGTCGCTGCGCGAGGGGCCGCTTTTCAGTTTCGTACCGATCGTCAATGAAACTTTCGGGCTGACGACCGACGAAAGCAAATATGTCTATTTGTCTGATGGCGGTCATTTCGAAAACCTCGGCATCTACGAGATGGTCCGGCGGCGCTGCAGATACATTGTCGTCAGCGATGCCGATTGCGACCCCGATTGCCAGTTCGAAGATCTGGGCAATGCAGTCCGCAAGGCGTGGATCGATCTCGGAGTCGACATCCGCTTCCGCAGCATCGACGTCACGGCACGCAAGCCGGACCCGGTAGACGGGGTCTATTGCGCGATCGCAGAGATCCGCTATCCCGAAGCAAAAGATAAACCCGGACTGCTCCTCTACATCAAGCCGGGTTACCATGGTACCGAGCCAGCCGATGTGCGCGCCTATGCCGCCTTGCATCCGGCCTTTCCCCACGAGTCCACAGCGGAGCAATGGTTCAGCGAGTCGCAGCTGGAGGCGTACCGCGTATTGGGTAGCCACATCGTCGATCTCGTTTGCGCCGGTGGTGCAGAGCTCGGCGAAGAGCCGGATCTGCAGACGAGTTTACCCAGGCTCTTTGCTCAGGCCGAGGCCTATCTCGAGGCTTATGCGCAAAGAAATAGCTAACTGTTATGATCAAGCGGGCAGTTCTGGAAATAGCGTTGGGGCCATTTGTACAGCGAATTCTTTGAATACCCGCACCGGCCGTGAGATGTGCCGATTTCCTAAATGGACAACCGACAAGTCCCATGGCGGAAAGCGCCAATCAGGCATGACTTCGACGAGGCGACCATCCCGTAGAAGTTCGGGCTGGACCACTGGCGGAAGCTCGCCGATGCCTGCTCCGGCCAGCAAAGCGGGGGTCAGGCCAGCATAGTCATTCATCGAGAGATGCGGCGCGAAGGAGATCGTTTGCGTCTCTCGTCCGCTCTGATGCACAAAGGTCCAACTGGGGTCGCGAGCCGACGCGCGAACGCAACAAGCCGATGCTTCAGCAAATCCTTCGGCGTTTTCGGGGGTTCGACCCGCCGGAGGTACGCGGGAGCCGCGACCAGCTGCCGACGGTACGTCAGGATTCGATGGGCGACCAGCGACGAATCTTTGAGTACCCCGAGCCGAAAAGCTAGATCGACGCCTTCTGCGATGTGGTCTACGTGCCGTTGTGTCACCAGAACCTCCACTCGAACGTGCGGGTAGGAGGCCTGGAAGGCGCAAAGCAACGGCGCAAGTAGAGTATCCGATAGGCTCGGCGGGGCCGACAGCCGTAATATACCGGCGACCGTGGATAGCTGGTTGGACACCGCGATGTCGAGCGTTTCGCTGAGCTCAGCTGCTCGTTGGGCATGTCCCAAGATCTCCGCCCCTATGTCGCTGAGCCGGAGATTGCGGGTGGAGCGTTCGAGCAGGCGCACACCCAGTTGATCCTCGAGCTCAGCGACCCGGCGGCTCACGGTCGAGATCGGCATTTTGAGGCGCCGCGCCGCGACCGAGAAACTTCTCGCTTCAACCACTTTTGCGAAGATGGCTAGCGAGTTCAGGTCTGCCATTGGAATGTCCCCGCGAAACGGCGTACTCAGGTCCTACGCGTCAAAGAACATACGCCGGAAGGACGCCCGTTGTGCCGTGGCCTTCAAGTTCTCGAACGCCGCGTTACCAAGTCTACGTCGCACACCCATAAAGGATTGAGGATGCCGAAGTTCCGGGAGCACCCTTGTCGCAGACGCTGCACCCCAGATCAGGTTAACACGACGATCTTACCGCCCGCTTTGTTGTCCTCCATGCAGCGATGCGCCTCGACGATGTCATCGAGCTTGAACACCCTACCAATCTGTACGCGCAACGTGCCCGCCACGACTTGCTCGACGAGCTCGTCGAGCGGCGTCAGCATGAAATCCTCGGGCCCGCCATCGTAAGTGGTCAGGCATACGGAGGTCGGAATCACCTCCATCGGGCTGAAGTCGTCAAACGACCATTTATTGCCCACCATGCCGGTCATGCAGACGATTCCGCGTTGTTTGGCGCAGTGCAGCGAGTCGCCAAGGGTTGTTGTGCCGATGAGTTCGAGCACCTTGTCGACCCCGCTTGGAAAGACTTCCCTGACCTGCTCGGCGATGCTACCAGTATCGATGAACACTTGGTCGACACCGCTTGACCGCAGCAACATTTCGCGATCTGACCTGCGCGTTGTCGATCCAACAATCGCGCCTCGGCTCTTGGCGATCGCGGCTGCGGCCAACCCGACTGATGTTGTCCCGCCGCGGATCAGCAATCGTTCGCCGTTCTCGAGACGCAAGGACTTGAACAACGAGCCCCACGCGGTCTGCAGCATTTCCGGCAAGGCGCCTAGGGTTTCCCAAGGGAGATCCGTTTTTATGACCTGCACCTGCGCTGCCGGCACGCAGGTGTATTCGGCGTAGCCCCCGTCGAAATTGCGCCCCATCCCGCCCATAGCGGTCGCAACCACGTCTCCCTTGGCTAACTCCGCGCCGGGAGCGTCCTCCACCAGCCCGACCGCTTCGATGCCGAGGACACGCGGGAACACGACCCCGGGAGAAAGCCCTTGGCGGGTGAACAACTCCGAGCGGTTCACGCCGAACGCCTTGACCTGAATAAGAACCTCGCCCGTCTGGGGTTTCGGTATCGGGCGGATTTCGATCCTGAGAACCTCCGGATCGCCTGGCTCATAGGTAACCGCAGCCTTCATGGTATCCATGGCGGGACTTCCCTCTACTGCGTGCGTCGGCCGATCGAGGTGCACTGAGTACGAGACAGCGGCGGCTGCGGTTTCGTCGGCGCGGCGCGCCGCGCCGTGAATTAATCAGCCTCAGAAAACCTGACACCGTTTTACAGGCACGACTAGCGGTGAAATCGAGAATGGCTTTCCCGATTCTGGAAAATGTCGTCCTGGTCGTTGCCGGGGGGTATTGGCCCCCCGATCAAGCCGGCTTAAGCCGGCCTCGCCCCATGTTGGAGCGAACAGCTGCCGTGCCATGTGAACGGCGAACTCTTCGAGCATCCGAACCGCGCGCAGATGTAGCCCGCGATGATCCCATATCTGGAAAGCTCATTCCCGACTTTGTCCGCTAATGGGAAAGGTGCGCGACGAATAAGCTAGCCGTCATGGTTATCAGACGAGGGATCCCATGATGGCAGCAAGGTATTGCAAACCGGCGCTCATCCTCGCCTCCCTCCTGACCGCCCTATCTCTTCACCCGAGCTACGAGCCGGCCGAGGCTGCCGATCCATGCGTCATGAGCCAAGCCACGATCGCCAGCGATGAAGCCGCCATCAGGGCAACCTTGGCGTCGTACAACGATGCCTTGAACGGCGGTCAGACAGCTGCTGTGCTACCGCTTTACACCGATGACGGTGTCTTCATGCCGCCCTACAGCCAGTCGGCAGTGAGTCGGGACGCGGTGCGCGCGGCCTACGATGCCGTCTTCCGTGAGTTGAAATTCCACGTGAAATTCAACATTTCCGAACTCGTCGTGATGGCTCCCACCTGGGCGTATGTCCGCACGAATTCGGCAGGCACGACCGATCATCGTTCGCTGGGGAAAGCACTGGCGGAAGCCAATCAGGAACTCTTCATCTTCAAGAAGGGCGACGACGGGAAGTGGCGCATTGCGCGGTACAGCTTCTCGCCGACCAACCCACCCATCAAGTAGTCCAGGCGCAGTGAGAATCCTGAAAACGAACCCAGCATGGCTGGAGATGCCGGCGCGTCTCCTTTTGGCTCTGCTTTTTATTGTCTCGGCGACCAAGGTGACCCTAACCGCCGAAATTCAGGGGTACATGCAGGCTTATGGAGTTTCCGGCGTTCTGGTGTGGCCGGCCGCGGCTTGGGAGTATGCCTCTGGCGGGCTGTTGCTCGTCGGCTTCTATCTCCGGCCTGTTTCGGTTCTCTTAGCAGGCTGGTGCTTCCTTACCGCAGCAATCTTTCACACCAAGTTTTCGGATCTCGATCAATTGATGAACTTCTTCAAGAACATGACAATGGCAGGAGGATTTTTGATATTCGCCGCAAACGGGTCGCTAGGTGGAAGTATTGATGCTGCGCTCGCCTCGCGCCGGCGGATTGTCATTGGCGAAACGAAGTAGCGGCGAGGGAGCCGCCGCGGATAGCTGCACCTCTCGACCCTCAGCCGCCCCCGCGACATATTTCGTTATTTTCCGACAATCGGCCATCGCATCGCCTGCTCGCGCGCCCTGCGGCTTACTAGACGCGGTCATCGGCCGCTCCAATCCGCAGGAACCGGTCCAACTCTATTATCCCGACGACGGTCTGCTGACGCCGCTGACCCGCCGCCGCGGGCTGCGGATCGGCAATCTGACGAGGCAGTGCTTTGCCAGCGTCTATCTCGACGGCCTCAACTATTTGGCCAAACAGGTGCTGCACGCGCCTTATATGCGCTGTGTCGACGACTTCGCGCTTTTTGACAATGACACGGCAGCCTTCATCGGGTGGCGCGAGCGCGAAAGCCCTGCGTGGCTCCTGGGCTGCCCTCCGTGTCATCACTGGTGGCAGCTGAAGCGTCTGCGGCCGCTCGTCAGGCGGTCGCGCCAACGCAGCCGGGCGAGCTCGCAGATTAGCCGATCGCGTTCCTCGAGGCGCCGTAGCCTGGCGCGCCACGGGGGCTCGATCCGTCGCAGGAGCCAGGCTTGGTCGTCGGAATCGAGCCGGCTGCGGATCCGCTCGAACCGACGGGCGTCAGCCGTGTTCAGGAGGCCCTCTGGGCCGATCTACCCCCGATTCAATATCGCGGCACTGCGCGAATTGCGGCCGGTCGGTTGCAGGCAGGCGATCGTCAGCGAAACCCCCTACCCCCGGCTTCGTTGGCCAGCCCTCGTCGACCGGCTTGGCTGGCCAGCACGCGGTGCGTTGGCCGCTCTCGACCCAGACTGTGTGAAAACTCGGAAATTGTCTGAAGACGGCGTATCTGGAACGAATTTTACGCTCCGCTGAGCCCTTACTGGCCGAAAACCGACTCAAATTCATCAACCGCGGCCCGGCCGTTCGAGTTTTCACACGGGCTGGACCCTTTCCGGACATTCGGCCCGGCGTGCGAAAGCGAGACTGCTGCAACGCCCCGGACTTTCCAGAACGCCCCCCTTATGCGATTTCCGGAATGGCGTTTTTTTCGCACTTCGCTGCCGTCGCAGAAGGTGATTATCGAAGATCGGCCGGGGGTCGGCTCTAGCGCATCGGTTGCGCGCATTGGGTTGGCCACAACGGTACGCGTAATGAGGGCTGCGCTGTCTTCGGCTATTGTGTGCTTTTTGTCGAAGTCGGGATTGCTCGCAAGATCAGTCGCGCCTCGATGCAGCCTGACGCATATGGTTGGTGTTTGGAGATACACATGGTCGCGGGGCGCATTGAGGACACTACTACGAGTTCTTCTGTGTCATCGAGGCAAGACAGCGAGGAGAAGTTGGACGCTCTTAGCGCCACCGAGTTCTTTCGAATCGAAAGCGTTCCGCCAGACGCATCAACAAGCATATCGACCGTATATCGCCAGTCGTCAGGCTACGCACCGTCAATGGTCGGCAGGCTTCGAAGATCCCAATGGGTCTTCATAGTCTGTGCTGAGTGCTCGAACGTTGGAAAGGCACGAGCTGTGACAATACCTAGCGTAATTCTCGTGACGCGATTCTTCATCACGATCGCGTTGCCCTTGGACCCCAGGATCTCCATGAGGCCCACTTTCGCGCCGCTAGGGCCGTTAAAGGCGCAAGAAGTAGACGTTGAGGAAAATGCGATACTGCGCGCCGGACCAGCCGGTGCACTGCGTTCGAGCCCTGCCTCGAATTCCGCCCACTCTGCATCTTGGTCAACTACCTTCGCGCCGAAAGGCCTCGGCCCCGCCGTCAAGGTATTTCCGGCGTCGTAGGTGACGAAGAGCGGCGCCGAGTCGCCGATGACCCTAACGATTATGGTGCTACCTTCCGAGACCTTGGGTGCCTCGAACGTCATTTCATTCACGGGAGCTCCCTGCCGGGTAACTCCTTTGCTCTGGATGAAAACCGGTCGTTTGCCGGGCTGCTCCTCCAAGATCACTTCAAGCGCTTCGGCGGAACCGGTCATGTCAGCGGTCAGTCCCGGCGTCTGCCCGAAATTCTCAGATGCACTGCCGCCGTCGGGCGTGTTGCTCGTCACGAGGCATCCCTCGCTGACCGCTCCGTTCGACCTAATTGCCGATCGCGCGTTTATTCGGGCGAGAGCGCGACGTATCTCGGCCTGATCTAGGGTGCTCCGGCTCAACCGTTTTAGAAACTTTCTGTCCGCTTTCGTGATGGCATGAGTAGATCCGAAAATCAGCACGCGCGGTGTCGCCGTCGAGACCTGGGAAACCTCGAAGTGATCAAGAGGTTGGTTCAGCAGCGGCTTCCCGGGACGATCGGTGCATGAGACGACAAACAGCCTGGTGGCACCACTTCTCTCAAGAACCGTCGCGACAATGGTGAGAAACCAGTCCTCTCGAGGAACGCCCCGCAGCTCGACTGCCGCCCTTGATGCGAGGCCGCTCAAAGCTGTCGCAGCATCCACCGACTGAGGCTGGCGTCTGAGGCAATCTAGGATCCAGTCGCGTGTCTTCCTCTGACCGACCTGAGCGAAGCCTGTGAAGGATATCTGCGCACTCCAGGCGCTGGCGACATGTGCGAGCTGCTTACTCCCGAATTCGTCCTCGATAGGGCACCGAGTCGCCAAATCGGTCAGCCGGTAGTCCGAACTTTGGTGGATGCCGCGAGGGCCCAGTAGATTTAGTAGGAGAGTCATGTAACTCGATCGTCGTCTGGGTGCTTTTACCCGCTCCTTCTCCATTATACGCCCGACCCTCATCGCCGCGCACCCTCGGCACCCAGATCGGACGATGTATCGGCATCCCCATCGGCGCCGCCCTGGTCCTGCGGTGATCGCCTACTCCAAAGCTAGGCGCGAGCCGCGGCCCGCGACTTTGCTTGCGTCAATCCGATACCGAAAGACGGACGAGCTCCCCCGCCTGGGGATCGGTCAAGCGGTGCAGCAGCTGAAAGCGCCCGAGCGGATTCATGCGGCGGCGGCCCGCGCCGCATCGCCCCAAGTTCACCCGGCCTGACTCAGCTGAGTAGCAGCGACCTGAACTGTGCCGTCGCCGTGATCTCTGCGGCGAGTGCCGCGCGCCGCTGGGCTTGTTCGGCATCTTCGCCCCAGGCCTCGATCTGAAAGCTCTCGTCGAGCTGCGAGGCGGCGAAGGCCTCGCCCGCATCGAGGCGCCCCTCGAGCAACGCGAAGGCAATGACCAACGAGCCACAGGCAGCGGTCGCGGCTTGCAGCGCCGTCAGCGAGAAATCATTGTACCCGGAAACGGCCGCGGTAAAGGCCGCGAGGCTCGCTGCGGGTTGGCTCGCCGGGATGACGCCGTTGGTGACCATCAGCGGCGCGCCGTAGCGCTCGCTCGCCCAGTCGATCAGCGGCTGCCAAACCCTCTGCTGGCGGGCGGCAAGCGCCGGCGGATGGGCTGCGCGGTAGCATACGAGGTCGGTCCCGGCATAGTGGGCGACCTGCCGCACGACAGCCTCGCGCTCGACGGCACTTCGGTCGATCGTTACCTCGGCGAGGCGCGTCAGCGGCATCGCCGCCCGGCGAATTTCGCCCAGCTGAGCCTCCCACTCTTCGGCAACCGCCTTTGCAAGGGCCAGACTCGCCAGAACGAGATCGTTTTTCCCCGGGGTCTTGACGAGCCTGCCGTCGAGGGTAACGCCATGACCGCCACCAGCCGGCACGACCGCGGCCCGCCTGTAGAAGCGCTTCATATCGAAAGACCCGCGAATGGATCCTCGACATCGTCGGGGAAGCCGAAGAATTCCCAGCTCTGACGCATGTGGCGCGGAAGCGGCGCGGTGACCCGCAGGGTGCCGCCCAGCGGGTGCGGGATCGACAAGGACCGCGCGTGCAGATGCACCCGCTTGGCACCGGGGACACCGGCGAGATGCGCCGCGGCGGCGCCGTATTTAGCGTCACCGAGGATCGGCGTGCCGATCGCGGCACAATGCGCGCGCAGCTGATGCGTGCGGCCGGTGACCGGCAATAAGGCAAGCCAGCTCGCCCTGTCACCGACACTGTCGACCACCCGGTAATAGGTGACCGCGCGCTTGCCCTCCTCGGCATCGGCGCGAACCCGTTCGCCGTCGCGGCCGGGAAGCTTGGCGAGCGCCAGGTCGATGCGCCCCTGCAGCGGCTTCGGCAGGCCGACGACAACAGCCCAATAGATTTTTCGCGTCGCCTTCTCACGGAAGGCGCGGGTCAGGAAAGCCGCCGCCGAGGTGGTGCGGGCGAGGACGAGAACTCCACTCGTCTCCTTGTCGAGCCGATGGACGAGGCGCGGCCGCACCTCCGAGCCGAAGCGCAGCGCGTCCAACAGCCCGTCGAGGTGGCGCTCGGTGCCGCTGCCGCCCTGGACCGCGAGACCCGGCGGCTTGTTCAGCACGATCACCGCGTCGTCGCGATGCAGCACCGCGTCCCGCAGCATCACTTCGTCGCCGGGTGACACGTGCCGCGCCGCCGGCGAAGCCGGTGCGGTCATTTGGTCGAGCGGCGGAAGGCGGATCGCCTGCCCCGGCACGACCCGGTCGCTCGAACGGGCGCGCTTGCCGTCGACCCGGATCCGCCCGGTGCGCAGCAGCTTCTCGAGATGGCCGTGCCCGAGCGCCGGGTAGTGGCGCTTGAACCAGCGGTCGAGCCGAACCAAGCCATCCTCGCCGGACACGGTTACGGTGTCGGGCATCATCACCTGTCTGAACCGTCGAAGGTTATCGTCACCCTCGCGAAAGCGAGGGTCCAAGGGAACCGCCGGGGCCTTGGCGCTCTAGATTCCCGGGAACCTTTCATCGTGTTCGCCAAACTATCTGGGTCAGACCCTGCTATTGGGCAATCTAACCTTGAGTTCCGAAAAATAAATGGCGGATCAGGTTGCCCTAATCCGCCATCCAGTATTCTGTCGCTGAGGAAACTTACCCTAATGCGCGCACAAAGAATTAGCCAGGTTCATATCTGCCGACGTCGGCACGTAGGGAGGCCCAAGCACGTTCGACGCTTTCGCATTAGAAATCAGCGTTTGGGCGTCTGACGCGAGAAGGAAGCGCTCCTGGACAGCCGCATTCGCAGCAGCCGTTACAACACAGACGTAACCGGCAAGGGTACCGTACCGCTCCTGAAGTGACGGACGCGGATCACCGGCTGCTTTGCGGTTAGCTTTGGTGTCCCAGAAGGGCCAATAGCCGCCGCTGTTGCCCGCCCCAGCAAACACCTGGCCTTCGCTTCCCAGGCCGTTACTTGCATTGGGCCCATACCAGCCGCTTGTGGCCAAGTTCCAACCCACATAAGTCCCCAAAGGGGCCTCTCCCAGCACAGTTGGCAAGCCAGTGACGTCTTCGTTGCCGTCCTTATTCACTTTCGTTGCATAGACGGGCAGCACTCTCTTAATGATTGGAGGCTGGATAGTTGGTACGCCACTCTGTTGGTCGTAGTTCTCTCGGGGCCCGAAGTCGTAGACAAACGGCGGCCAAGCCTGATCCCCTTGATACGAAAGACCAGGGATATTATTGGGAAATCCCTCGGCCGCCGCGGTGTTAGGCACGAGTTCTCCGAGCGCGAGCGTGGGATAGACGCTTGGCGGCATCGGCGTACCCGACATGAGCAACTGGATGAAAGCATACGTCAACGCATTGTTGGTAAACGTCTCCGGAATTGGGTTATTCGGAAGCGCCTGACCGGCCGGTATAACCACCGTATTGGGGGAAGCCCAGGTGAAGCTGCCATTGCCGCCGCCATGCGTAGCGCCCGGCGTGTAGTACCGGTGGACATTCGAAGGCAGCGGAATGTCCCCAATGCAAGTGAAGCCGCACAGGCTCGCCGACATCTTTTCGGAATAGAGCTCCGCCGAAGCGAAGGTTTCCAGGATCTGCGGACATGTATTGCTCTGTGCACAACGGTGGAGCATGCCGTTGGGCGGAAGGCGACGGGCTAAGTTCGGATAGTCCGCCCACCAGACCGGTGCTTCGTCGCCGCCCATGTACAGGTACATGAGGTTATTCGGCTGACCCCAACGGATGTTCATAACCATCATCCGCCCGTCGATCTGCGGCCAGGCGCCGTCAAAGACAGTTCGGCCGTTTTCGTCCTTGTTGAAGCCCCAGAAGATGAAGCCATGGATGAATGCGCCCGACTGCGACGAACCAACGGTGTATGTCGTGTTCACGGTGCCGGAGATCGGGTTCGAACCCCCACCTGGGGCAGCCGTCTCGTAGCGGAGGAAAGAGCCAAGGTCTCGAAACGCGGCAAGTCCGACCCCAAGCACTAACGGGTTTTTCGCCGTGTAGACCATTTCATCCAGGAGGCTTGGGTTGAACGGGCCGTTTTTCAAACAGATCCAGTTAGGATTTGGCGTGCCGGGCCAACCGTTGGGGCAGTATGCCCAGGCCCACTGGTCGCTCGGGATAGGCATCTTTCCGCTATCCACGCCTTCAAAGGTTTGAGACGATACGGTCCAGAACTCAGCCTGGTTCGTATCCATGCTTGCCGGCTGGTAAGGGGCAAATGCCGGACCCTGAATTACCAACTGCGCCGTGCTTGTAGGCGCACTTCCGACCGCCAAGCCGCATCCATTAGTACCAGTGCACACGTGGCTGTACACCTGACCAGTAATAGGATCCCTTCCGTTCGGATTGGTTGCCACCGGCACCTGTACGACAAAATTCGCCAAACTCTTGAGACCCCCCGAACCCGCTACATCAGGTACCTTAGGAGGAATAAAGAATGATGGAGAGACGCCGTTGGTGGTGTCCACGCTGCCATAAGGCCCAGAGTTCAGGTCAAAGCAGGGATATGGAATCGCCGGGGACGGCGAGCATTGCGCCAGAAGGTCGCCCTGCCAACCACTCTGAACATAAGTCGCACCCTGTATCAGCGCACCTGGGATCGCGTTGCCTCCACGGTTTGGCACCGCGTGGATCATTAGTCCGCTGCGCTCTGCTGGATCGCTTGGTGTGATAATCTCAAAGTTCGCAATGTACTCAACACTGCCATTTTTCTTGGGCGCAAGGTAGATATCGGTGATGATCTTGTTGCCATGGTCATTTGTCTTGAGTTCACCAAATATCCGGCCCGTGTAGATCGTATAGGGTGTCGCGGAGCCGGGAGTCGAGGTTCCCAAAATGATCGGCGTAAAATTGACGGTGGCCGTCTGATCGATGACGATCTGTTGGATCTAGGCATCACTCGGCGAACTCCAGCCGATTACTGCACCGAGCCCGAAAGCCGATACGAGATACCGGAGCAGCCTGCTTGTCTTCGGGCGCATGTTCATTTGTCCCCCTTTGTTCTTCAGGTGACCGGGACGGTCGCCGCACTTTAACCAAAAAACATTACCTCACGATATTGATCGGCGCTATCTCCAAAACCTGGGGATACTCACGTTGGAAGAGAGGGTCGGCCGGTCTGCCACGCGGCGTCGGCGAGCAGGCGCCGTATGCGAGGAGCGGAGTTCGGCCGAACTCCGTGGGCGCCTTCGGCAGGGCGGCGATCAGCGGGCATGCCGAAATTGGTTATTCCGATCCCGCCGCGCGCTGGCGGAGCTTCTCCCAATAGTCGAGCCGCTTCCTGACCTCGCGCTCGAAGCCGCGTTCGCCGGGCCGGTAGAAATTGCGCCGGGTGACGCCGTCAGGGAAGTAGTTCTGACCGGAGAAACCTTCCCCGGTCGCGTGGTCGTAGACATAGCCCTTGCCGTAGCCGAGATCGCGCATCAACCGGGTCGGCGCGTTGAGGATGTGCATTGGCGGCATCAAGGAGCCGGTCTCTTGCGCCATCCCGCTGGCCTCGCCAAAGGCCTGGTAGGCGGCGTTCGATTTGGGTGCCGTGGCGAGATAGATCACACATTGGGCGATCGCCAGTTCGCCTTCCGGCGAGCCGAGCCGGTCGTAGGTGTCCCAGGCCGCGAGCGCCTGGGCGACGGCTTGCGGGTCGGCGAGGCCGATGTCCTCGACCGCCGCCCGGGTCAACCGGCGCAGGATGTAGATCGGGTCCTCACCACCGGCAAGCATGCGCGCCAGCCAATAGAGTGCGGCATCTGTGTCCGAGCCGCGCAGCGATTTGTGCAAGGCGCTGATCAGGTTGTAGTGACCCTCTTGCGCCTTGTCGTAGAGCGGTGCGCGATGCTGCACGATCCGCGCGAGCTCCTGCGCCCCGAGCGGGCTTGCGGCCGGCAGGCGGGCGATCTCCTCGACGAGGTTGAACAGGAACCGGCCGTCGCCGTCGGCCATCGCGCGCAAGGCGGCGCGGCCGTCTTCGGTCAACGTCAGGTCGTGGCCGAGATGCGCCTCGGCGCGGCGCAGCAGGGTCTCGATGTCGTCGTCGGCAAGGCGGCGCAGCACGAAGACCTGGGCACGCGACAACAGTGCGCCGATCAACTCGAAGGACGGGTTCTCGGTCGTCGCACCGACGAGGATCACGGTGCCGTCCTCGACATAGGGCAGAAAGGCGTCCTGCTGGGCGCGGTTGAAGCGGTGGATCTCGTCGACGAAGAGCAGGGTCCCCTGCCCCATCGCGCGACGCTTCTTGGCCGCGTCGAATACCTTGCGCAGATCGGCAACCCCGGAGAAGACGGCCGAGAGCGGCTCGAAGACGAGATCGGTGCCGTGCGCCAGGAGGCGCGCGATCGTCGTCTTGCCGCAGCCCGGCGGGCCCCACAGGATCATCGAGGCGAGCTGGCGGCTGGCGACCATGCGGCCGATCGGTCCCTCGGGGCCCAGCAGATGATCCTGCCCGACGATGTCGGCGAGGTGCCGTGGGCGCAGCCGGTCGGCCAGCGGATGCGGCGCCTCTTTCTCGAACAACGTGGTCATCGTGCTCTCTGCCATCTTGGCGTCCAAATCCGAGGATACCATGCGGCTCATCGGGTGATCGGCATGCCTCCCTCAGCATCGGCTTCGATTCCCCTGCTAGCCTCCCTCAGCTCGCCCCGGATGATAGATATAAGCATCTGATAAACAATATGTTTTAGCGCAGCGACGATGATTTTTGCGATTATTTCCTTGCCGTCAGGGAATGGCAGGGAACGTCGCAGCTATCCGCAGCCTCAAAGATTTCGGCAAAGGTGGCGCGCAACACCTGGTCGATCTCGGCCATCGTCGCATCGACCCCGAGGGCCTCGAGCGAGGTCACCCCGTGCTCGACGATCCCGCACGGGACGATGCCGCGGTAATGGTCGAGCTCCGGGTCGACGTTGAGCCCTACACCGTGATAGGTCACCCAGCGCCGCACCCGCACGCCGATCGCGGCGATCTTGTCCTCCGCTGCACCGCTCCGCACCACCCAAATGCCGACCCGGCCCTGGCGCCGCTCGCCCTTGACGCCGAAATGCGCAAGGCTGCGGATCATCCATTCCTCGAGCCGATGGACATGGCATCGTACATCGGCTCCGCGCCGGGTGAGATCGAGCATGACATAGGCGATGCGTTGCCCGGGTCCGTGATAGGTGTAGCGGCCGCCGCGGCCGGTCCGGTGCACCGGCAGGTACTGCGGGTCGAGCAGGTCTTCCTCGCGCGCGCTGGTCCCTGCGGTGTAGAGCGGCGGGTGCTCGAGGAGCCAGACGAGCTCGGGAGCCAAGCCGTCGCGGATCGCCGCGATCCGCGTTTCCATCACCTCGACCGCGGCCTCGTAATCGACCGGAGCCTCGGCGATTCGCCACTCGATCCGGCTCGTTCCGGTTACCACCTTAATGCCCATGCTGCTTGATATGGTGGGCCGGATTTGCTAATCACGCCGGCCCCTGCCGTGCGGTCGTGGCGGAATTGGTAGACGCGCAGCGTTGAGGTCGCTGTGGGGGAAACTCCGTGGAAGTTCGAGTCTT
>Ga0306926_10004077_pt1 | contig 15277 bp, 18 predicted proteins | sample flu12Cox44000178_FD_203759 | JGI IMG/M metagenome (GOLD analysis project Ga0306926, IMG submission 203759) | Lab enrichment of tropical soil microbial communities from Luquillo Experimental Forest, Puerto Rico - flux8day.12C.oxic.44.000.178 (v2)... | ecosystem: Environmental > Terrestrial >...
GCATGGCTTCTGACGACTTCTCCATGCTGCAAGTTGCGCTGGCCGAAGCGCGCGCCGGGCTCGCCGAAGGCGGTATCCCGATCGGGGCGGCAATTTTCGACCAAACCGGGAAGCTGCTGGGGGCGGGGCACAATCGCCGCGTGCAGAACGGCGATCCCTCGATGCACGGCGAAACCGATGCGTTCCGCAATGCGGGGCGACAGCGCAGCTATCGCCAGCTCACCATGGTTACGACGCTCGCTCCCTGCTGGTATTGCAGCGGGTTGATCCGCCAGTTTGGCTTCGCCCGCGTGGTTATAGGCGAGAGCCGAACGTTTCAAGGAGGAATCGACTGGCTCCGCTCGCTGGGCGTCGAAGTGATCGATCTCGATTCACAGGAATGCGTCGATCTTCTGACCCGTTACATCGAGAGAAACCCCGCGGTGTGGAACGAAGACATCGGCGAGGAATAGCTTGGTGCGCGTCAACGCAATTGGGCCGCATAGGCAAGCAGCCGTCGGTCGGCACCGCGCGGCGCAGCCAACTGCATCCCGGCTCCGCCCGCGAACGGCAACGAGAGCACCGGCGTTCCGGCGATGCTTAGCGGCACGGTGTATCGCAGGATCCTCGAACGCGTCTCCGTTTGATCCTCTCCCGCCCGCAGCTGACCGAGGGGCGAGCAGGGCAACAGCAGAAAATCGTACTTTTCAAAAAGCGCGTCCACTCTTGCGCGGAACGCGGCGTGCCGTGCACGCTGTTTTTGTATTTCGTCGCCGCTTAGCGACCTGCCCCAGGTCAGCCGTTCGCTAACCGGCCGCGGAAAGCACGAAAAATCGCCGCCCGTGTGCGGTGCGTGAATGGCCGCCGCTTCGTTCGCTTGAATCGGCGCGTAAATGGACAGGCCCTCTTCCCAGTCGTCGGCCGCAAATCGGACGATCTCCGCACCGCCGTCCGCCAGCTGCTGCTCGCAGCGTTCGAGCGCCTGCAGGACGTCAGCATTGCAATCGCGCAGAAAATCCCCGCTAACCGCGCCGACTTTAACCCGCGGCAAAGCGTTGGTCTCAGGCGGCAACCCGAACAGTCCCTCTGCCAACCGCGGCGCGTCGCGCAGATCGCGGAAGATCCAGCCCAAGGTGTCGAAGGTCTGCGACAGATGAACCCCGCCGCCCCACAACTTCTGGTCCCAGGCGAGCCCGACGCTCGCGCGATACCCGGCGAGTCCGCAGAGTGCCGCAGGCACGCGGATCGAACCGCCCGTGTCGGTGCCGATCGCCGCAACGGCAGAACCTTCCTGAACACTGGCCGCCCCTCCGCTGGTCGACCCTCCGGTCAATAGCGACGCGTCACGCGGTTGCAGGCAGTCGCCAAAATCGCGATTTTCTCCGGTGATGCCGTAGGCCAGCGGATGCAGATGCGTTTTGCCGGTAATGACCGCGCCTTGATCGCGCAAGCGACGAGCCACCGCCGAATCGGCGCTGGCAGGCTGATTTCTTTCTGCGTAGAACTTCGTTCCGGCCGTGGTCTTGAAATCCTGCAAGTCGAAGCAGTCTTTGAGCGAAACCGGCAAGCCAAATAGCGGCGGCTTCTCCGCGCCGTGAAACACCGTGCGAGCGCGGTCGGCTTCGCGCAGCGTCCATTCGCGATCTTGCACCAGGTAAACGTTCCGGCCGGCGTTCGAATTCGAGTTTTCCAGCGCTTCCGCCGCCAGTTGCCGCGGCGTGGACTCGCCGGCCAGGAGCTTTTGCCGCAGCGCCCAGACGACGGTCGGTTGCGAGCTCACTCAGTTTCCGCTGGGTACCACCATGGCGGCCTTCTCCGGCTTCCGCCTGAACTCAAAGGCGTCCGTGGTGGTTTTGCCCTTGTTTTGGTAGGTCCATTCCTGCTTCAGATGGTCTTTGTCGACCAGCGTGAGAACGAGGCCGGTCATGTGGCCGGCATCCGGCGACTTCAATCCCGAAACGCTGATGAGGCTGAAGGAATATTTGTTCGCGATGCCCTTAAGGGTCTCCGTCCTCATGGACGGCTGGTTCCCCTCGCTGCAGTAGTGCGTGACGACGATTTTGTCGCCGTCGGCCGTGTACAGGGTGATCATTTCGGCTTCATTCGACGGCTGCATGCGCTCCATCAACGCCGTGCCGCCGGAGACGAGTGTGTAGGTGACCTTCACCGGATAGCTCGGGTTGGTGCCCTCCCACTCTCCCACCAGGGCTTTCAGCTGATCGAAGGCCAGCGCTCCGGTTGCTTTTTCATTGGCCAAAGCTCCCGCCGCGCGGCCGGCCAGCAGCGCAGCAGCCAACACACCCATCCCCAGGATTTTTGATGCGTGCATCACTTCCTCCAACATGACCGCTCGCTCGGGGCCCCACCACAGTGCCCACATCTTGCTCCCAAAAGCCGCAGGATTCCAGAAGTTTGCGTTTGGCGCAGGGTTCTCAGGAGAGCGCCTGCTGCAGGTCGGCGATGAGGTCGGCGGCGTCCTCAAGGCCGACCGAGACCCGCACGGTGCCCGGCGTGACCTGCGAAAGCGCCAGCTCCTTCTCGCTCATGTTGTAGTGCGAGCTGTATATCGGCAGGACCACCAGCGATTCGACGCCGCCCAAACTGGCCGCGAGCAGGAAGAGGCGTACGCGGTCGCAGAATCTTCTTGCGGCCGGCAAGCCGCCTTTCAAGTCGAAAGCCAGCATGGAGCCGAAGGCTTTCATCTGCTTTTTCGCGAGCGCGTGATCGGGATGCGACTTCAAGCCCGGGTAGTGAACGCGAGCGACTTTCGCATGCTTCTGCAAAAACTTGGCCACGGCCATGGCGTTGGCGCATTGGCGCTCGACGCGCACGCCCATGGTTTTCATTCCGCGGATGAGCAGAAACGCCGCGCCGGGATCCATGGAGCCGCCGAGGTAGATGACCATGTGGCGGACACGATCCATCCAGCGGCGGCTGCCCGCGGCGGCGCCGGCGATGATGTCGGAGTGGCCGCCCAGGTATTTGGTGGCGCTGTGGACAACCATGTCGAATCCCATGGAAATGGGTCTCTGCAGCGCAGGCGTGGCAAAGGTGTTGTCGATGATCGAAGTCAGCTTGTGCCTCTTGGCGAAAGCAACCGCATGTTCGAGATTGACCAGGCGAAGCGTGGGATTGGTCGGGGTCTCGATGTAGAGAACCTTGGAGCGGGGTGTAACCAGCGACTCGATGCCTTCAAGCGACGTGCCGACGTGGCGGACGGTGATGCCCATATCCGGAAATAGGTCGCGCATGAGGCGAAAGCTACCGCCATAGAGCTGCGCGGTTGAAATCAACTCGTCGCCTTGCTTGAGCGCGCCCAACAGCGCGGAGGAGATGGCGGCCATGCCGCTGGCGGTGACCACGGCGGCTTCGGCGCCTTCCAGAGCGGCGATTTTTCCTTCGGCCACGGAAAGCGTCGGATTGCCGTAACGCGTATAGATGTAGGCGGTGTTTTTCCCTTCCGCCCAATCCTTCATCTCTTGCGTGGAGGAAAACGTGAAGTTGGAGGTGCGGCAGATACTGGTTCCGACTCCTGCGTTCACGCCGTGACGGCAGGGTTCGCCGGCATGGACGGCGACGGTCTGGTATCCGGATCTACGAGAGCGGGCACGGTCAGTTTTGCTTTTCATGGCGAATTATTTTCGATCGATTGTAGCTCGGGCAAGGTCCAAATTGGGCTTGTGGCATCCTCGGGACGATAAGGGGGGAGGACGCCCACCGGAGGCAGCGGCGGAGTCCCCTTCCGAAAGATGTCCGGGTAGATCTTACTTTCCATCAATCCGAGCTAGACTCTAAATCGTTGCGCGGGAGGATCATATTGTGGGCCAGTTCCGTAAGCAGTTCGATTTCGCTCGCTTACCTTACATTGCCGGCGGAACTGAGGCTCAGCGCGCAACAAGCTTTTCATATGTCGGGGTGGGCGTGGGCGATTGGGGTGGCCGTGTGGGTGCTGATGGCTTTCTTCAGCAAGTCCACCAAGCGGAGGGAGAGCCCGGGACAGCGACTCGAGCACCTGATACCGGCGCTCGCCGGCTTCCTGCTGATTTTTCGGGAAGGAACGACGCCGGGGTGGCTAGGGACCGCAATTTTTCCCGACCATCCCGCGCTGATGCTGGTGTGCGTGGCCGTGACCATCCTGGGCTTGCTGTTTGCGGTGTGGGCGCGGCTAGCGCTGGGTTCGAACTGGAGCGGCACGGTCACGATCAAGGCCAATCACCAGCTCATCCGCAGCGGGCCGTACCGCTTCATCCGTCATCCGATTTACACCGGGATGCTGGCGGCGCTGCTCGCGACTACCGTCACAGAGCGCCTGGTCATCGGACTAGTGGGCTTGGCGATCGTTTTTCTCGCGTTGTGGCGGAAGGCCAAGCGCGAGGAATCCTTCTTGTCGCAAGAGTTTGGACCGGCATTTGACGAGCACCGGCAGCATACGGGGATGTTCTTGCCGCGCTGGTCATGAGTCGGCGACACCCGGATTGACCAACTTGGCCGAAGAACGAACCTTACTACTTTCTTTGTCCGCCATCGGGAGCGAGCAAGAAAATCAACGTGAGAGAAAGCCTTTTTTCGAGAAATTGAGCTACTGTTGCAGCGTGGGCGATATCGACCATTGTGCAACCCAGTTTGTTTCCCTTTTGGATGAAACCATGCGGCTAATTCTCTCGATAAATGACAAATGCAGTGTTCTAAAGTCGTAGTTTCTTGCCTTCTTTGACCAGGTCGTTGTCTGAAAGCGTGCGAACGCGGATGCAGTACGAGCGTGAGACATTGAAACGCTGGACGGAAATAGAGAGGGCGAATCCTTCTCGACTGACGCGATACGCCCCGGAGAGAGGTTCGTTTGAAGTTATCCGCGACGATTGACGACCGGATGATCGTATGCAATCAGGGAATTCCTTAGCCCTATCCGGCGAATCGGTTTAGCCCTCGAACCAGCCGAGGGCCAGTAACAGGACTGTCTTTGCGAGTTGCCCGGTAACGGGGTTCGCTTGACGACGCCTCGCGCAGACGCTAAAAAGTAGATCGCTTACTTCCGATACAGCCCACGGAAGTAGGTAAGGAGCCGCGCTCGTGGGGCTGCGCGGGGAACATGAGCGGCTCCGTCAGATTCCCAGGCCGAAGGGCGGCACGAACTGCTTACGAACCGGAAGACCTCGAAGGGTAAGTACGCCACATCAAAGCGGCGGGGCGGGTCAGAAGAGAGCGGATGAAACAACCCGCCCCCAGGGCGCTCAATCGGGCGCGATTCTATACCCATGTCGAGCTAATGCAAAGTTAAATCGGTTGAATAACACCGTCTTCAAGTATGGCCCAAAGTTGAAAATCATCTCGGGATGAAGCGGCGTACCCAAATTCTAGGCGCTCTTGAGGACCCGAATGCCACATAGGTCATGCTATTCGCGTTCGATGTAAAGGCGCGACCCGATCAGAGCCGCGCCCTGAAAACAGTGTACCTGCCTCGAAGATTCAGTTCAGTTCTTCCAGAAGTGTTTTCAGATGATTGATTCGTTGATTGATGCGATTAGCTTCTTGTTCAGAGAGCCTAGCACGATGCACGAAGCGCATTGCGGTGTCGTGAGCTTTCCGCGCATTCCTGATTTTGTTGCCCCATGTTCTCGCACTGGCCGATGATAGAGCAACTTCGCAACATTTGATTCCCCGCCCTAGCTCTTCAGTGACAATACGCGCTAAGCCGCTGCGTTCTTCGCAGAGTATGCTGACCATCGTTGGATTCTCTACCTGTGAAATGGCCGATGCAAGTCCGTCGAAGTACAGTACAGACCTGACTTTGTGGACAGGTCTTCTCGGGTACTTGACCGCTGCATGGTCAGAAGCTACAAGCGAACTGGCTTCACGCGGTGGGTTGCGTCGAGCGTTGGCTGATAACTCTACGCCCCGCGCTTCGGAGTGCCGCATGCCGTTGGCCAGACGTGCGCTCCTAACTTACGTCCGAGGGCCGCGCCGAACATAAGCTATTTTCACTTGTATTCTGTAATCGATCAGCTGGTCAATCGACTCGTGTGGTGACGCTGAAGGGGCAGGAAATCAGGAGAAGAGTGTATTCCCCTCCCTCGCAGAAAGCTGTAAAAACTAAGACGTTCGTTGTAGTTCGTTAGCCTGTTGACTCTGGCCCTCCCGGCTCGCCACAACCACAAGTAGGAGTTATGTCGCCGCGAATTCTAATCGCAGAAGACCGCGCCACTATGCGCAATACTCTCCGCAATCTGTTCACGCTGTACAGCAAGTGGGAAGTATGTGGGGAGGCGGTAGACGGCAAGCAAGCCATCGGTGCAGCTTTAGCATTAAGGCCGGACCTCGTTCTTCTGGATTACAAGATGCCGAATGGCGACGGAATCCAGGCTGCTTCCGAGATTAAAGAAAAACTACCTAACACACCCATCGTTATTTTCACTCTCTACAAAACTGAGGAACTTGAGTCGCAGGCTCGGCAAGCGAGTGTGAGGGCTGTGGTCGGCAAGGAAGAAGGCGTAATAAAGCTTTTGAACACCATTGAAGACCAGCTAAATCAACCACTCCTTTAATCCGACGCCTGCGCCTTTCGGCTGCGTGTTCGATTTCCGTGTGGAGCGGCGGGGCATTCGCCTGACTCTTCGCGGAACCTCCTCCACTTTCGTAATGTTCGATGTGGAACTGTACGTTCAAAGCAGTATTCAATCGATTTAAGCTTGCATTGTCTCGATTTGGGTATAGAATCCCGCTCGATTGAGCGCCCTGCGGTCGGGTTATTTCATTCGCTTTCTTCTGACCTGACCCGCCCCGCCGCTCTTGACGGGCCGAGCGTGCATAGTTTCGAGCAAAATGCCGCCAGGTTAACTAACCTCGGCCTACGTAGTAGTGTGTAATGGTTGTTCGCACTCCGTGAATCTTAATTGTCGATGACAGTGCCGCCGTGCGCGGTGCTATACGAAACTTCTTTGAGACACGAATGTCGTATCGGTGCGACGAAGCTGGCGATGGTTTATCCGCCATTAAGACAGCGGAAGAAAATCACTGCGAACTGGTGGTTCTAGATTTGGCTATGCCGAACCTGAGCGGCGTCGAGGCCGCATCAATCCTGCGCAGCAGGCTGCCCCAGGTGAAGATTGTCGGCTTCTCGGCGCTCGGCAAAGAGCTTGGACCAGAGTTGGTCGCCTCGGGGGCATTCGACGCTGTCTTGTCGAAGCATGACGGTCTTGAGAAGCTGGCAGACGTCGTGAGGTCTCTGATGCCCAAACGGCCCATCGAACCCGATTAGCATGACGGTAAAGCGGAGCCGCTCATGTTCCCCGCGCAGCCCCACGAGCGCGGCTCCTCGCTTACGTCCGTGGGCTGTATCGGAAGTAAGCGGTCTACTTTTTAGCGTCTGGGCGAGGCGTCGTCAAGCGACTCCGGCGAGAAGAATTGTGTTCGCGTACTCAGTCCAGACTATGCGCGCGTGCCACCCGCTGTCCTAGGAAAAGAAGGACCCATTACGCTCATGAGCGAGTAAGGAGAACTCGTTCAAGGAAGTCGCCGCGGGATCGGAGACGAACTTTGCCGTTGCTGTTTCTCCTGACCAGGCTGTCTGTGCCACGGTCTGCACAAAATCCCCGGCAAAATCATTTTCCACGTCACGAATCTTTGTCCGGCCCATGGCATGACTCCATCGAATGTCCCAGGAAACTGTTGCGGGAACGGATGGGCCGTCGTTCAGTGCGTTGACCACATCGTGGTAATCCTCAACGTCAATATCGCTCACCCGAAACGAAGCCTTGCCGGCCGCGAAGTTCACGGAAATTGAGTCCGTGGGAATGGCGATCGTCCAAAACAATCCGCTTTCCGTTATACCTGGATTGAAATCATGAATTTGCACGTCCTCAACTGGACTTGTGAATACGTCCAGTCATATGAACGCAAAGGCTCCGTGATGGTTCTTTCCGTCCGCACCGACAAACTCTCCGAGCATGAAGCGAACATCCGATTCGAACGGAAGATGGGCGGATTCCGCTCCGACCGGTGTGTGTGTGCCCATGCCCCCGACAGCAGCCCACCCGACGAACCCGTTGAAGTCTGTGATTGTGGAGGGCTCCGCTCCGGTCGCAGGCAGGAATAAATGGAATAGTGGCCCGGATGGTCCGAGCAATTCCAGGCCGCCAGGTATGGGAAGAGGCGTGGCCGAGGTGGTGCTTTTGCGCCCGTTACCGCTGCTTGCTCTATTAAGGACGGCTGACCGCGACACGCCCGTTAGCAATCCTGAGCCTGCCAGCGCACCGAGCGTCAAGCCGGTTTTTTCGAGGAACCCTCTGCGGTTTAGCAGGCGCTCAGCAAAGTGTTGGTGGCCGCGATACTGCAGGGGTGTCCGTATTGTCGGAGATTTTGGAAGATTCATGTCTTCTCCTTCGGAGGGAATTCAGACAGGTATTACCAGGGGTAGGGACAGCCGCCCGAGTGGCATGATGATGTTCCCCGGCAGCTCAGATTGTCAAGCTTCAAGACTATTACTATCCACCAAATTCTTGACAAGACCGATCAGTTGGCGGCAACCATGCCGAACTTAAACGAATCGTCTAATTCGCTAAGAAGCAAATCCATTCTTGTGCGGATACGAGCGTTGGCGCAAACGTTGTCAAGTACCTTGATTTCGTCAAATCCTATTCCCTTTGGTACGCTGGAAATCCAGCGCGGTTAGCGCATTCGTTGCAAAGAAGCATTCCGCAAGCATGAAAGTCGAGGCGTAGAAGGCTGATGGCCGCACGCAATGTGCTCGAAACCATCAGACATTGCGCGTGCCTGGCCGGAATCCGACACATGGTATAGCGTAAGGATGCGTCGGTTCGACCGCAGCCTCGTGCTTGGTTTTCCATGGCCGCTTATAGCCCCAGAATCGTGCTTTGACACTCTGCGGTCGGCGAGTGCCTGGTACGGCGAAATCGGAAAGTTGGAGTACTGGCCGCCAAGTTCGCTTCCCATATTTGAGTCGCGAACTCTGAAGATTCTTATTCAGTTACGGAAGATAAGAGCTGAATAGCGACTCCGCCGCCGTCTAGCGCCTCGATCCCAACGACCTGAAATCAAGCCCGAGTTCGCGTGTTTCGATCTTAGCGGTCCACGATTTGCGCCCTGACCGGAACAACGACCCTTTGAAATTCGCGGTCGTTGGTGTCGATGAAAATGGACCCCGTTATCGGCCCGGCGCGGTTTTTTTCGGAGACCAGATTGAGCTCCACCTGATAGCGGTCTCCCTTGGGTCCCCGTTCCGACTTTAAGCTCAGGCCCGGTCGGTAGCACAAGTGGTCAGGGTAGAAGACCCACCCGGCGTCCCGACTACTCGCGCCCACACGTCGTAAGACGCTGTCTGCCCAGTCGTACAAGGAACCAGCGTTGTGCCGTTGCCACGGCCCATGCGTAAACTCCTTCCAAATGCATCGGCAGCTGACGAACCTTCGTCAGTTGGAATGCCATGCGGCCTGTTCAAACTGAATCAGTGCTTCTTATTTCCAAAACAATCGAGATTTGACGCTCGGGAGTTGCACGAATTTGATGATGTTGTCTCTGGTTATGGCCCAGTCGGGGTGTTGCAGGAACCAGCCAACGATGACTTCACCATTCAGACGCGCTTTCTGTTCATCATGGCGGCTATATACCAGCAACCCTAGCTTGTCGAGTTCTGGGTCCCGTGCGGGATTTCCGTGTTTCTTGGGACAACATGTGTGAGGCGCCGAAGGTTCCGATCTCCTACACGACTTTCGCCGTTCGGCAATTCGTAATATGATTAGGGCTGGTGTCTCTGAGAAGAGTGCTATGCAGATTTCTGGACATGTGACACGCTCGGTTTTCGACCGCTACGATCTCGGCAGCGATGCGGATTTGGCCGACGCAGCGGACAAGATCGAAAATCGTAGAATTTGACGCAAATTGGTCACAGAACAGCAGCAAGGAACTCAGGCGCATCTCGTTGATTCTACAGTGCCCAAGTGGCGGAACTGGCAGACGCGCTAGCTTCAGGAGCTAGTGGCCGCAAGGTCGTGGAGGTTCGAGTCCTCTCTTGGGCACCAAACATTCCAAAGCACTTATACTGGAGCTGCTGTTTGCCGGGCTGCACTGTCCGTGCTCGTTCTAGTGCCAGTTGTCTTGTCTGTGAGCCGCTCCACCGCCCTGTAACGTTCGGTCCCACCCCGATGTGGATAGCGCCGCGTGGCGCCATCGCGATCGCCGAGCGGCGGGAGGGTAATTCCGCCCGACCTTGACCTTTCGAGAAGAATCATTTTGAGTGGAAACAATTGCGCCCGATGCCCATCGTGAAAAACGGCGGCACTCTTTTGCGGAAATCCATGCGTAAGAAACAGCGGAGACAGGCGGCAAGTGATTACCGGTAATCCAAACCAGGCACTCAACACACCTAGCGGAAACTCTTATGAAACGGGAGGAGGGTAGTCCGCAGCAAGAGTTTCTATCTGTTTGCTATCAGCCAGATGTTTTTGATCTTCCAGGAACTTTGCGGCCAAGAGCACAATGCAGAGAGTAGCTGCTGTTGTGACGTCAAGAATTCTTGCTTCGTCGAAATCCAATCCAGCGCTTAAACCAGTGTGCCAACGGCCGAGTTCGACGACGCGTCTTCGCGTGTATTTGGAAATTTGAGTATCCCAAAGGCCTTTGAGGTTACAAAAGAAAGGATCTGCGGCGTATGCGCTCTGCATATCCTTAATCATTTCCGGAGTTAGCTCGAACTCTTCGTCCTCTTCTATATGATGAACCTGCTCCTGAGTTGCACAGGAAATTACCCACAAACCGAAACGCAGACCGTTGATAATGTTTCTTGTTAGTGAGTATGCCGGAGCGACGATTCCCGATTGGACCGATAGCAACACACTGCGGTGGTATTGAATCATAGTCGCAAGCAGCCCCCTGACCATGACCGTGCGCGTATCGTCGGGGTATGTGTGCGAGGACACGATGCGATCCACTTCCGTTACAGTATCCCTAGCTTTACCCAGATGTTTTCTTGTCGATCCCCGGTTCATAATCCCCCCACCAGGAGGTTTAGCTTGTGAATCTACATGCCTGAAATTTGTTCTGCAATGAGGGATCGTACCGGCTGGGCGCCAACTCCCGGTAGACACTGCAAACCAGATGACCGGTTTCATTCAATGTAGCAGTGATGGAGTGCTGGCGAAGCTCCGAGTAGATGAAGACCCCAGCAACTACTCCGATCTTAATGTTTCGATCGGATCCACATTAGAGGCACGAAGAGCAGGCACGAGTGCCGCGAGAATCGTCACGACCACCAGAGTCCCGACAACCGCGGCAATCGTCCACGGATCGTGTGCGGAAACCCCATGCAGCATAGCAGTCACAAACCGCACGGCAAAGAACAGACCCACGGCGCCGAATAGCAAACCCCAACCCAGCAATCGCAACGCATCGTTCAGGATCATCCGCAGCATTGTCCCGCGCGTGGCGCCGAGAGCCATTCGCACGCCGATCTCGCCGCTTCTTTGCGTGACGCTGGCGGACAGCAAGCCGTAGAGGCCAAGCGCGCTGAGCAGCACGGCAAGTAAACCGAAGAAATTCGCAAGCAAGGTGATCAATTCCTGGCTGCCCAATGCTGCATCCATTTGCTCACGCATGGTGACGAAGACGACCAGCGGCACCGTTGGCGCGAGTTCCGCCAGGACCTTGTGAAATGCCGCAATCGCTTGCGCTTTCTCCGGCGAATGCATCAAGAACACCAAGTTGCCAAGATTATCGATGCGTTTCGTGGATAGCGGCAGATAAATGGTACGAGGCGGACCCTGGCGGAGGTCGTAGAATTTGGCGTCTTCCGCAAGTCCCACGACTCGGCAGGCGACCTGGTCGGGGAACTCTTGCGTGGTGCGACTGCGAACGTAGCGGCCGAGCGGCGGTTGGTTAGGGAAGAAGAAAGCGGCGGCGGACTGGTTCAAGACGCATACGTTGAGGTCGCGTTCATTTTTTTCGAACTCGCGGCCAGCGATGATGCGTGTCTTGATAGCTCGGAAATAACCCGGGCCGACGTCGTTGTAAGGCATCTGCGTATCTTCCGGCGGATTGGGGCCGTCGGCAACGGCTACGAAGTCAGCCGTGATTTTTTCGCCGGTCATCGGTGTCTGGGAGGTGGCGGCCGCGGCATCAATTCCCGGCATATCCATCAAGCGGTCTACCATGCGCTGATAGAGATCGAGCTTGGCCTCGCCTTTCTTCCCGAGCAGTTGCAGGGGCGATGTTTGTATGGTGACGTGGTCCAGGTCGAAGCCGGTGTTCTCGGTGCGCAGCCTGATCACGCTCTGCGAAAGCAGCGAAGCCAACACGACCAGCACCAGGGACATTGCCGCTTGTACAGGAACGAACAGCCGGCCCGCGATTTGGCGGCGGCCGCCGGTACCAGTGCGTGATTTGAGCAGCAGACCTGGATCTGTTCGCGCAGCTCGCCACGCCGGCAGGGTACCTGACAGCAACGTGGTCAACACTGCGAACAGCACGGTCATCCAGAAAATGGCACGGTCGGGATGGACGGACATGGACTCGAACATCATGGGATCGCGGAAAAAGTGAAGGAGAAAACCGCTGCCGTACCATGCTGCGACACCGCCAAGGCCGCTGCCGACAATAGCGATGATGAAGCTTTCGGTCAAATATTGGCACAGCAGACGCCACTGCGACGCGCCCACAGCCGTGCGCACGGCGAACTCGCGCTGGCGGGCAGCGATGCGCGTCATCATCAGGCCGCCAATGTTCACGCAACACAGCAGGAGCACGACACCCACGAGGCCCTGCATAAGGTACAACGGTTTCGAATACGTGCGGCTCACGTACGTCGGCATTCCGCTGCGAGCCGAGCCTGCAATGAGGTACGCCTTTTCCACGAAAGGAACATGCTGATATTTGGGGGGAATAAAGCGTGTGAACAAATCCTTCTGAACCGAAGCCAGTTCGGCGTTGGCTTGCTGCAGCGTAGTGCCAGGCTTGAGTCGACCGATCACGGAAACGCCAAACGCCGAGTCCGGCCCTTCCAGCAGATCCTCCTGTTTGGTAAGAAGGGCTTCGATTTGCATCGGCACGTACATCTTGGGCTCATTGCCGGGCCAAACACCGTGGAAGTCGGGTGGAGTTATGCCGACAATGGTTACCGGCACTTCGGAGATTTTGATCTGCCGGCCAACAATGTTGGGGTCGCGACTGAAGAATTCGTTCCAAAAACCGTAGCTCAATACCACAGGCCAGCCACCCTGCGGCCCACCGCGCACATCGTCATATGTGGCGATCAAGCGTCCGCGATAAGGCTGTACACCGAGCAGATCGAAGGCGTTGCCGCTTACGGTCGCGGCAAAATAACCGCGAACTGATCCCTCGGCGTCCCTCATCAGAACCTGGTCACCGTCCCAGGCGGAGAGATCGCGGAAGGACGACTGTCGCTCGCGGAGTCCCTGCAGCATGCGATACGGCAGGAACGAGCTGTTGCGCTCGGAGTCCGGCTCAGCTGCGCTGGCCATCGTAACTTTCACTAGCCGATACGCGTCAGGCGTGGGCAAACTGCGGAGAACCAGTCCATAGAGGAGGCTAAAAATCGCCGTGTTTGCGCCTATGCTAAGCGTCAGAGTGAGAATCGCGGTTAACGAGAGGATGGGGTTCTTGCGCAGAGAGCGGAAGCCGAAAACGATATCGCGAGACCAGGCACTCGACATAAGTGTGCTCCTAGACGACGCTTGGACGTCGGCGACCGAATGTTCGTCACAGGCGGTCTAGTCTAGCAGTCTGTTGCTTATGACTAACACCGCCCTCACTGGCGCAACCTATGACGTCGACGGCGGACAGCAGTTCGTCGCCCGTGCGCACAAAGCGCTACGTTGACAAGATCACGTTGCCGGCCGACAACGAGCTCGGCCCGGCTTGGAACGATTTTCTTGAGCTGTTTGAGCGCCCTGCCACACAGGCGGAGTCTTCCCGGCTTCGAGAGCTCGGGCTCAACATCGACGGCGATTTCGAGCGGTCGCTCGGAAGGCGCCTGATCGAGTCGCTTCCCGACGCCCGAACTCAACGTCGGAACAAGAAACCAGATCGATTCTGCGCGCTGCGATTTTTGGGGAGGCAGTGCCTGAAGAAAAGCAAGCTCCGTCAACATGGCGTAGCTTATATCAGGAGGCATTGCGAAATGAATTGACGTGGCGGAATCTCAGGCCGCGATTGCAAACGAATCGATGCGACGGCGGGACAGGTGACACCGCCCGCCTTGCAATTTTTCAACGGCCTGTACTCAACGCCGATTGCGATCCCCGCGTCCATTGATGTGATTTTTGTCAGACGAGATCACTTAATGGAGTATCCGCGAGCGTCCATGCAAGCGGAGAAGGCTCGCTTAAAGGTGTCGATGCCCTGCTGGTACGTTGCCTTTGCTTGCGTCTCCTGCTGCTGCTGTTGTTGTGCCGTGGCTTGTGCCGCTTGCTCCTTGGCCGCTTTGTTGGCCCTCCTTTGCTTTGCTCCACCAACCATCGTCCCGGCAGCGGCTCCAGCGCCTGCTCCTTTACCTGCTTCATCGTCAGCAATTGCGCCAATCGCGGCACCTCCGGCGGCGCCCCTGGCCGCACCTTTTACACGTCCCCCTTTTGCCTGCTTGGCATTGTCAGCAGCCGCCTGCTGTTCTGCTTTCTTTTGCTCATCGGTCTTGGTTGCCGGGGGCGGAACCTGCGGGTCGATTCCCGATTGTTGTTTTGCTGAAGCGAAACACTCGTTTTCGTCCTTCAACTGTTGATCCGCGCTCTGCTGGTTCTTTGGATACGCGAACAGGTCAATGCTTTTCGCAGGGGATGACGTGGCGCCCGGCTGTTGTGCCATTGGAGCGGCTGCTACTAGGGTGATCGGTTGCCGGAACTGGGCGAGCAGTGGTATTGCGAAGCACGACGCCGTAAATATTAGCAAGTGTTTGACCATCGAATGTCTCCTTCGATCCGTCGAAGATGCGGTCGGCCCGCTTCAGCGTGAACAAGTTGATTGAAAGCGATGACGCCTAGGTCAGCGGGTCCATATGCATCGCTGCCACTATAAGAGAGACGGAGAAGGGCATTAGCACACTGGGAAAAGTTACAGGCAAGACGAGTGTTCGCAATTCTAGCTCGCTCGTTGAGGTGCAGACAATACATCACCGCGCCAATCGACACCGCCTCAGCTGGCCCGGGTTACCGGCCAACTTAGGCTCCAAGTGCGAGGTTACCCCGCTCACCAGGAGCTGCGATAGAAAGCACTTTTATCCTCCAGCGGGAAACCCAGAGTTAATTCCGTCCGCCGATTACCAGGAGGATCCACCCGG
>Ga0306926_10004079_pt1 | contig 15274 bp, 19 predicted proteins | sample flu12Cox44000178_FD_203759 | JGI IMG/M metagenome (GOLD analysis project Ga0306926, IMG submission 203759) | Lab enrichment of tropical soil microbial communities from Luquillo Experimental Forest, Puerto Rico - flux8day.12C.oxic.44.000.178 (v2)... | ecosystem: Environmental > Terrestrial >...
TGTGCGCGTTGAAGGCAAACGGAACGATCCTGTTCTTCCTGAGGAGATATCGCAGTGCTCGCCGTCTGCTGATTTGCCGTCTGCTGATTTGCAGCACAGGCGCTAAGCACAACCGCACTTGCCATTACCACAAGGAATGACCGCACAGCCGCGCTTTGCAGGTATCCCCTAAACTGTCCGAAATTGGTCATGGACATCCCCCCTGTCCCCAGCACCATCATCAGAACCTGGAGTCAGGCGGAATTGTGTGGACCAGACGATTTTATGATGGTCATGCACCTCGCAGTCTTCGCTTGCCCGCCAAATGGAAAAAAGAACGGCATCAGGCCGGCCGTACCTGATTGGCCCTTGCACACACATAATTCGGGATGAGGATTTGATACCCCCGCCGATGGGGAATGAGGGTGAGGCGCGGGGGACCAAATAACTAAAGAGGCCGCTGGGGGGCGGCCTCTTTTTCTATGCGCTGAGCGACCTGGGGTGTCGGGGGATGGGGTAGCCGCTCAACGTGCCCCTACGTTACGGCCGTCCCGATCAAACGCAATTCAGCATTTGGTGATAGCCTCTTATGCCTTGGTATAGGGCGCCGGCACTTGAATTGCCGCAATCTCCGTCCGTCCAATCCTGCGCATCGAGCAGCGCGATGATGGTCCCGTGCTGCATCGCTCGCATCAGGTGCGCCAAAAATCCTTAAACCGTTCCTGACTCAATTCCGTGTAGCGAGCGGTGTGTTGAATAGCACGATGCCCTAGCCAATCCTGAATTGCCCGCGTGTCGTGGCCTGCATTGGCCAGCGCGTAGCCGCAAGCGTGTCGCAGCATGTGCACGTGAACCTTGAATGGGAAGCCAGCGCGCTCACCGATGCGCTTGATTAAGCGATTGACGGCATCCGTGGAGAACGGGGTGCCGCGCTCAGTTTCGAAGACATACCCGCCCCTGGTGTGACGTTGCAGCTCACGCAGGGCGCGCAGCTCGTCACCGCGGATCGGATGGGCGGCAGGCTTGCCGTTCTTGGCTCGGCGCACATGCAGCGTAGCGGCGCGGTCAAATTCGACCTTGACCATTCGAGATCGCACAAGTCGATCGCCCTGAGCCCGTGCCGATACGCCACGAGGATCAGGGTTGCGTCCCGATGCCCATAGCGGCCCTTCCGGGCGTTACTCGCGCGGGCGCAATTCACGATTGCTGGGGCGCGTAGGAATCCGCGCCTTACGCGAACTGACCGGTTTTCGTTGTTTGGGCGAACCAACTGCAGCTGCGCGGTCATTGGCTTAATCCCCCGTGATTTGCCCCGACTGACCGGACAACGCTTATTTTCCGGTCACTTCAGGCCGAAAAAGGGAGGCGACCGACAGGCCGCCCCTTTTTTCTTCATTGAAGCGCAGGCCCGCTTGACTTTATAGCCATTGTCTATACATTCGCGGATCATAATTGTCAAGACGGTGTCTTAACATGTCCGCAAAGAGATTGAAGACGGCTCAGGTCAATCTCAGGATCGATCCCCAGCTAAAGACTGCCGTCGAAAAAGCTGCGGCGGACGACCATCGCAGTTTGACCTCGCTGATTGAAAAACTGCTATTGGATTATCTGAAACGGAAGGGATACTGGCCGAAATAACCCGCTCAAGGCACAGCGTGAGTAGGCATATGGGTCGGCCACCAAAAAAGTATCATTTCACAACAACTCATCATTACGATGACTTCGAGATCAAAGAGTCCGATTGGGCCGACATTGAATCCCAATCTGGCTACAAACTCGAGCAATCGAGCCGTTCAGCAATTCTAGCCTCAACTAGGCACTTTCTCTCAATGGCTGGGCGGCATTTCTGACATGACGATCTGGCGCTGGGATCATGATCTCACCCGCGCACCCAATGGTTGGGTACCGCACCCGCGGGATGATTGAGCGCGTCAAAGCCGCGCTTTTTAAAGTGGCAACGCAAGAACGCGAGATCGGGGCCGGGTAGCATATGATGCAAAATAGAAACGCCGCGGCAGATGAGGCGCGCGGCGTTCCCGAATTGACCCAGCTTGGCGGCACGGTCGTTCGGGGAAATAGCCTCTCAGTTGAAAATACGCAAGCGGTTTGCGCCGAACTGATCGGTTCGGATCGTTGCTCTGCGCTCGGGATGACTGCGCACGGCACCACGCCGGTGTTGGGGCTTTGCCGGCTGCTGGTCGAAGCGGGGCTTGATCCAGCAACGCCGCTTGACGTGTGGCGTGGCTCGACTTTGTGCCTGCGGATTCGCCGCATTGGTGAGGCAGCGCAGCTCACCATCGAAGATAACCGACACGGAAGGCCGAGGCTCCGGCGCTGGCGAAATAGGGCACGAGCGTATGGCGCGGCCTCGCTGGTTCGCCAAATCAGAGATGCCGCCAACCACGCCCCTCCATCCGTGAACGCGCATGGGTGCGAACGATGAGCGCCCTGAACACCGCGCTCGCGGTAGCAGAATGCCGGGTTGACCTGGTTGATGTGTTCATCGAGCGCGCGGAGGCTCGCGCGTATCTGTGATCAATCGGCGATCTCGATCTGCATGAAGCCGTCGATGTTCTACAAGCCGATGCCGAGCGTGACGGCATAACGGCGCATCGCCGCCACTGGTGCCCGAGAAGCCGCCGGAAGCGCCATGGCCGGAACTTCACAGCAAGGCGTTGCACGGATTAGCCGGTGAGATCGTGAACACGATCAGACCAGAGACGGAATCCGATCCAGTTGCCGTCCTGATCCAACTCCTAGTCTGTTTCGGCAATGTCATCGGACGAAACCCCCACTATCGGATCGAGGACACTGAGCACCACACCAACCTATTCGCCTGTTTGGATGGCGCATCATCGCGGGCACGCAAGGGCACATCTGAGGGGCGCGTCCGTGCCATCGTAAGAGACATAGACCCGGAGTGGGAAGGGCAGCGCATCAAAAGCGGGCTGTCGTCCGGCGAGGGTTTCATTAACGTGGTTCGCGACGAACTGCGAAAGTGGAATATCAAGAATAAAGAATTTGAGGTCGTAGAACCGGCGATTGCCGACAAACGATTGCTTGTCATCGAACCGGAATTTGCCAGCGCTCTTACGGTCATGGACCGGCACGGCAACACCTTATCGTCGCACGTCCGCAAGGCCTACGACGGCGGGAAGCTGGCGACGATGACCAAGGCGTGCCCGATCACGGCAACGAACCCGCACATCTCCATCATCGGTCACATCACCGAACCCGAGTTACGGGCGCGGCTCACCCGCACCGACGCGGCCAATGGTTTTGCTAACCGCTTCTTGTTCGCTTGTGTAAGGCGCTCCCAGAATCTCCCGTTTGGGGGTGCGTCGATCGACGCAAAGATGCAACCACTTATCGCCAAGCTGAGAGACACCGTCGCTAACGCCAGACCGATCGGGCGCATGTCCATGGATGAGACGGCGCAGAAGCTATGGCCGGAGGCGTATGAACGCTTGTCCGCCGATCAACCCGGATTACTCGGTGCAATCACCGCAAGAGCGGAAGCACAAACGCTGCGGCTTGCGATGATCTACGCGCTGTTGGATTCGACCGGCGCTATCAGCAAGGCGCACATCCAAGCAGCCCTAGCGGTGTGGGAATATTGCGAGGCATCGGCGGTCCGTATCTTCGGCAGCCTGCTTGGCGATGACGTTGCCGACGAAATCCTTAGCGCTCTACAGAAGGTCGGCAGCAAGGGACTGTCGCGAACCGAGATTCGCGACCTGTTCGGTCGCAATCGGTCGTCTGACCGGATCGGGGCCGCTCTGGCGTTGCTGCTCACCAGGGGCCGCGCCAAAGCCGAGGTTACCACAACTAGAGGTAGACCATCCGAAATATGGGTGGTCTCAATGGAGGGCGAATAATGGGAAGGTTCGCCGACCTGCTCGACACCACTAAATCCGAAAACGCGCTACGACCAAACGACAAAAACGACATAAGTCAAACTTCGGTCGTTTCCGACATTACGACAAAAACGACAAAAGGGGGCTTTGGTCGTTTAACGCGTTTGGTCGTACCGCGTAATTCATTTTCCGATGCCTTGGCCGAGTTGGAGGCCCGATGCCCGGACTACGTACCACCTGAGCGTTGGGAGCAGTGCGTCGCCGACGGGCGACAGTTTCTTGCCACATGGGGCGACAGGGCGGCTGCGCTTGGTTGGTCCCCAAGTGAGTTATTTGGCCTGCATCAAGTGCCGGCGCAGCCGGCGGCCACCTATCAGCGTTTGTCGCGGTATGACGCCACTGGCCTGATTTGGCTTTTGCAAGGCGATCCGGTTGTTGCGCTTACTGAGACAACGGCGGCTATTCGCCATGCAACGGGAAACGTCACAACATACCGGCGCTTCCACAAGCCCGCACTCGGTCCGATCGGCGACTGTCTGGACGATTTCGGGACGGCGGTCTGATTATGTCCAAGGGGCGCGCGAGATATACCGAATCGGACATTGCTCGCATTTTAAGGGCAGCTGCGAAGGCTCATGTCGATGTTCGTGTGAAGATTGACACCGACGGTAGTATCATGATCACCACCCACAAATCGAACGAGCTGCACGCTGGCGCCCATATCAACGAGTGGGACGAGGTTTTCGACAATGGCAACGATCAAGCTTCGATACGTTAACAGTTTCGCGAACCGTAAGCGCAAGAATGCCCGTGTGCGCTATTACTTTCGGCGTCGCGGTCAAAAGGCGATCACGCTTCCCGGCCTGCCTGGCTCCGAAGAGTTTATGGCAGCCTACGCGGAGGCGCTCGCGGACCAACCCGACACATCTGACATCGGCGCAGATCGAACCCTGCCCGGCACCATCAATGCGCTGGTGGTTGACTATTACCGTTCTGATGAATGGCAAAATCAATTAAGCGAGGATACCCGCAAGACACGGCGGCGCATCATTGAACGGTTTCGGAATAAGCACGGTAACAAGCGAGTGGCTTTGCTCCGGCAAGATCACATCGTGAATATGCTCACTGAAATCGAGAAGCGATCAGCGAAACGGCACTGGCTCAAAGCAATCCGTGGTCTGTTGCGCTTTGCGGTGCCAACGATGCTGAAGACCGATCCGACTGCGGGCATCAGCAATATCAAACTGCCCAAGAGTAAAGGGCATCATAATTGGACTGATGAGGAGATCGCACAATATCGCGCCTATTGGCCGTTGGGTACACAACAGCGGCTAGTGATGGAATTTGCCCTAGAGGCTTTATCCCGGCGCGGCGAAATCATTCGTCTTGGTCCGCAACATGTCAAAGACGGCTGGATCAAGATTGAACGCACGCATGGCAGTGATGATGTCGAGATCGAGGTATCACCGGAGTTGCAAGCTGCATTAGATGCGATGCCGAAATCACATCTCACTTACATCACGACAGAGCGTGGTGCACCGCGTTCGAAGTATGGACTTGGCAATGACTTTGCCCAGTGGGCAACCGAGGCGGGCTTGCCGAAGTATTGTCGTTTGCATGGATTGAAGAAAGGCGGCATGCGCCGACGCGCCGAAGTTGGCTACACTGCCCATGAGTTGATGGCGGACAGCGGTCACAAGTCCATCAGCATGGTGCAGCGTTACACGGCAGGCTTTGACAAGAAGAAGCTGGCGAGGAGCTGCGCGGCCAAGATGCGCGCAGCACAGAATGAGAACGCCGATTACACAAACAAAGCGTCCCCTTTACACAAACAAGCAAAGAAATCCTTGAAAAATGCGGGGACAACATGTCATGGCGGTCCCGACAGGACTCGAACCTGTGACCTTCGGTTTAGGAAACCGCTGCTCTATCCGGCTGAGCTACGGGACCAAGTGATTGATCGTTAGGTGTTTTTCTTCTCTGCTTCAGCAATCCGAACCGTCGATGCTACCGACTTTGCTACCGAAGCGGTTCATTTTGCGCCTGCAGAGCGCGTTATAGCAGCTTGGAAAAGTGCGTCGAGCCTTTCGGCTGCGTCGCTCTGCATCGTCTCTGTAACATGCGAGTACAAGTCCAACGTAGTGGTGATCGTAGCGTGACCTAACCGTTCTTGCGCGATCTTCGGATGCACGCCTGCAAGCAGCAATTGGGTCGCGTGGCTATGCCTGAGGTCATGAAAGCGGACGCGCGGTAGGTCCTTCACGCGGTTTATCAATCGGGTGAATTGGTGCGTCAGGCTTTGCGGCTGCAAGGGCTCGCCGTCGGCGCGGGCGCAAACCAGCGTCTCTCCCGTTTGACGGACACCTAGTATCAGCAGTTCTTCGGCTTGCTGGCGTTTGAGCCGTTTAAGCTCCTTTACTGCGAACACTGGAAGTGTGATGGCACGTGCCTTACCGGATTTGGGGGCTTTGAAGCGTATACCCAGCTTGGTCTGCTCTAGGCTTTCCACCACGCGCAAGGCACAGCCCTCAAGGTCCACATTCTTCCAGCGCAACGCAAACACTTCACCGCGCCTCATACCTGCAGTGAGCGCCAGCAATACCGGCCAATAAATGCGCGTATGCTTAATTGCGTCCAATAGACGCGCCGATTGCTCAGCAGAAAGCGTCATCATTTCACGATGCTCGACCTTTGGAAGCCGCTTCCTGAAGGCGTCGGCGGGATTGCGTGCGACTAATTGCTGTTCAACAGCGCGCGCAAGCGCAGACCGCAGAATGCGATGAATGTGATGGCGTGTGCGCGCTGAAAGGCCGCCCTCTTTATTGTCCCGACGCCCACCAATCGCCCAAGTATTGTATGCCTCTTGAATGTGGCTCGGCGTCAGCTTGACAAGCGGAAGGTTGCCAAGCGCAGGAATTAGAAAATGCTCTACGATTTCAGCGTAGCGTTCATGCGACTTCGGAGCGACCTCTTCGCGCACGGTGGCAACCCACGTTGTGAGCCATTGCACAGTGCCGGCGCGACGGCCGAGCCCGCAAGATTTCGTCCGCGTGCATCCCTCGCCTGACTATCGCGAGAACTTCGCGATGATCGACTTGAAGGATGAGCGGGAGGACTACTTGGTGCGCCCGGAAATACTGCCCGACTTGGCGGGCGAGGTTGTTTACAAGACGATCTTCACCGCGATCAACCGGCAGGGCGTCGTCTTCCTCTGGTCAATCCGGCTTCCGGCGCCAGACGACCGCAAATCCGACTGGCCGCGTTCGCAGCGTGAGGCGGCTGAGATGGCGATGAGTAGGTGGGTCCGCGTCAAGGCAAATATGAGCCTCGGCGCGTACGAGATCGCCATGGCTGAGAGCGTCATGGCGGAGCCGGTGTGGCCCGAGTTTTCCTACCAGGAGCTGGTCCGGATCGCATACCGCGACCGCATGATCGCCACGCTCGACCATTCCGTCGTCAAGCGGCTGCGCGGACAAAGCTAGTGCTCGAGGTCTTTCGCGAGGTGGTGGCCGTGGACTTCGAGTTTCATCGCCACCGCTGGCAACCGGCCCATTCCGGTTTGCCTCGTCGCCCATGAGCTGCGTAGCGGACGGCACTTCCGGGTATGGCGGGATCAGTTTGGCCCAGCGCCGCCCTATGCCACCGGCACGGACGTTCTGTTCGTCGCCTATTACGCATCCGCCGAGCTTGGCTGTTATCGCGTACTCGGTTGGCCTATGCCGGAACGCATTCTGGACTTGTTCACCGAATTCCGGGCCGGGACGAACGGCCTCAACACGCCGGCAGGCAACAGCCTATTGGGCGCGCTCGCTTACTTCGGCCTCGACGGCATGGGCGCCGTAGAGAAGGACGACATGCGGGCTCTAATCTTGGGCGGCGGTCCGTGGTCAGACGCTGAGCGCCTCGCCATCCTCAACTATTGCGAAGGCGACCTAGACGCCCTTCGCGTTTGCTAGTGGCCATGTCGTCGAAGCTGGATTTGCCGCGGGCGTTGATTCGGGGCCGCTATATGGCTGCCGCTGCCGCAATGGAGCACGCTGGAACACCGATCGACACCACCATGCTCGAGCTGTTCCGGGCCCACTGGACCGACATCCAGGACCAGCTCATTGCCGAGATCGATGCCGACTACGGTGTCTATGAGGGCCGCTCCTTCAAAACCGAGTGGTTTGCCGCATGGCTGGCCGCAAAAGGCATCCCCTGGCCTCTTCTCGAAAGCGGCAATCTGGATCTGAGCGACGACACTTTTCGGCAACAAGCCCGTGCCTATCCCGCCGTGTCGCCGCTGCGCGAGCTACGCTCGTCGCTGTCGGACCTGCGGCTCAACGACCTAGCTGTCGGCGCCGATGGAAGAAATCGGACTTTATTGTCAGCGTTTAGATCGCGCACTGGACGCAATCAACCTTCGAACACCAAGTTCATATTTGGTCCGTCCGTTTGGCTGCGCGGCTTGATCAAGCCGCCACTTGGCCATGCGATCGCTTACGTAGACTGGTCACAGCAGGAGATCGGCATTGCCGCTGCGCTGTCCGGTGATCGGGCCCTACAAGCCGCTTATCAGTCCGGTGACTGTTATCTCGCCTTCGCGAAGCAGGCCGGCGCGGTGCCCAACGATGCCACCAAGGCGACGCACGGCGCTCAACGTGAACTGTTCAAGCAGTGCATGCTCGCGGTCCAGTACGGGATGGAATGGCAATCCCTGGCGTTACGGACAGCCCAGCCCGGGATCGTCGCGCGCGATCTACTGCGAGCGCACCGCGAAACCTACCGCCGGTGCCGGGAATGGTCCGACGCCGCCGTCGATCAGGCCATGCTGGTGGGCGTGATCCACACTGTTTTTGGCTGGCCGGTGCGTATTGGTGAACACTCAAACCCACGCTCGCTACGCAATTTCCCCATGCAAGCCAACGCGGCCGAAATGCTTCGGGTGGCGTGTTGCTTGGCAACTGAGCGCGGCGTCGAAATCTGTGCGCCTGTGCACGACGCGGTCCTCATCTGTGCGCCACTCGAGCAGATCGAACACGATATCGTAGCCATGCGCGCGGCCATGGCGGAGGCGTCTCGTGTTGTGCTCGCCGGCTTTGAACTCAACACCGACGTCAAACTGACACGCTGGCCGGACCGTTACATGGATCCGCGGGGCCGGCAGATGTGGGAACGCGTCTGTAGCCTCGTAGCGCGGGCAGAACCGCAACAAATGGGGCTGGGTGCGTGAGCTACAAGTTTATCAAGTTTCCAAAGATGTGGCAGGCGTGCCTGGCAGAGAAGTGCGCGGATGGCTCAACTTATCGGGTGGCGTTGTACCTACTCGACAGAGCCGCTTTCAGCGAGCATGTGCCACTAGGCAATGCTGCCCTAAAGCGGCGAGGCGTCAGTCAGCGATCGAAATGGCGCGCTCTTCAGCAATTGCGGCAGGCCGGGTTGATCGCCGTTGAGAACAGACAGGGTAGACCACCACTCGTGAAAGTGCGCTGGAATAGCTAACACCTGCGCCGAATGTGGCGCACCCACCTGCGCCAGATATAGCACACCCGGTCTGTGTCTATATAGAAGGTATATCTTTCTTACTTGGTTTCTTCTCCTTCTTATAAAAGTTTCTCCTTCTTATAAAACGTACCATGGATACGCCCATGCGGACCCAAGAGCGGCAAGACGAGGATGCCTTTCTGCGAGAGTGGACGATCCCGGAAGAAGATCGTGCCCAGTACACGACGCATCCTTGGGCCGGTGAGTTTCGGTGGTTCAGATCGCATAACGTGATTTGCTTGGAGCAATATCGGCGGCGCAAGCAAGAGCAAGGTGCCGGGTTATGAGTTATGCGGTGGCCATCAAGTGCGAAAGTCCCCGGACCTTTTGTCGGTCAGCGAGAGGCGACCGGCCGGAGTGTTGGTATTGTGGCGAGCATCTGCCGTAAGGCCCAGCTGCGCTCTCCTCGACTGTGGCCTTAGGAATTCATGCTAACTGGTTGACAGAACATCGAAAGAAGCGACTGCGGCGAGCGTCGGGACTGGTGGCGCGACAAGCGAAATGCGGAGATAGAAGCCGCGCGGAAAAATCGCTCCTCATAGCTGTTGGCAAAGCGTGGCGCATCCGGCTTGGACGGCCAAGGTCTTAGCTTTTGGCGACCCAGCCATGGCGATCTCGTCCCCCGCCTCTTTCCTGGCGAAGATTTTGCACCAGCCTGACCGGCTTATCTGGCCTGCCACATCGGTGCATTCGTCGGGCGGCACGAACATGGTGAGTTAGCGCAGACTGTGTCGCCAAGAACCGCGCGGATGCTCAAGAGATGGGGATTACCTCTGCCCCGCCGTGGCTGGTTGTCACCATTGAGATCGTTTCTTTTCTCGAACGTTAACTTGCGCAGCTCAGCGCGACGGGCTTCTCCGGATAACGGGCTTCTCCGGATAGATGGCGATAACGGCAGCGGGAACCAGGTGCCACCGCCAGCCCCAACGCAACTGCGGCAGCTGCTTTTGCGTCGTGCCACTATCGACGCCGCTTTAGATGATCTAGCAGTAATCGATGTCGCTATGTCGCAAAGATTGTCGCCATGAACAATTGTACGGAGTCGCCTGCTTTGTTGGCTCTTAGCCTTCGAACGATTAGTCGACACCTCCCCTTGCTCTTGCTTTTCGTGGTTTTTTTCGTCCTCGAGTTTGTCTACCCCCGTTTTCCTAATCTGGACAGTGAAATTTCTAGAAAGGCCGCGGGCTTGCATCTAGTCCAAGGAGGTGCATTTGCCGCTCCGGAACTCGAAGGTTTTTTGCATGTAGATCCTCCTATCGAACGAATCTATTTCGTGTACCCGCCGCTCTACACTTGGCTATTCGGCCAGTGGACGCGCATGACCGGGTTCGGCTGGGCGGCGTGCGTGGGCTATGACGCCTTAATCTCAGGCGTCCTCGCCTTCATCATTTACGGCGTGGCTGGTGTCGTCGCGGATGCGCTGCTCGGCCCGATTTCTGTTCTGCGGCGTATCGTCTTGGGTTTTGTGCCGGCACTGCTGACCCTGCTCTTTCGTCAAGTTGCGCGACCCGATGAACTCGGGATGTTGCTTGGCTACGCAAACGTTTGGTGGCTGTTACTGCCCGGGGGCTCATCGCGATGGCCCGTCGTGAGTTTTGTTTCCGGCGCATTGGCCGGACTGATACTGTGCACGAGCGCTGGAGTGCTTCTGGCCTTCATGCCGTTTCTCGTCGCGTTGTGGCTGCTGCGCGTTGGGGAGGGGGATATACGAATCAGGCCGTCGCTGGCCGCTGCCGCTTCGGCTTTCGGACTCACTGTAGCAATCTGCGTGACGCCGATCCTCGTCGCGGACCCACACTCGTACCAACAATTATTCCGGCACCTACATCACGAGATTTTTGGTAGGGGAGTTGTCTCAATGCTTAGCAGCGCTTGGGATGATTCTCGGCAGCGCCTGTTCGTGTTGTTGGCTACATTGCCGGTCTTCTGCATTGGGATGATCACCCTCTGGCGCGCCGGGCGCATCCGCGAAACGCTCGTACTCTTTGTCGCCCCGCTTGTCGGCTTCGGCCTAGTCGTTTTTACACGCCAGTCGGACGATTACTGGTGGTTTCTCCAGCCGTGGTTCCTGCTGGTGGCGGTAACAGTGGCGGCTGATTTCTGGTGGAGCAGGGACTCGCGGCTGGTGTCGACCGTGGTGGTCGGCTGGCTCGCCATCTGGGTAACCGTTGCGAGCGCCTGGCCAGTGAAGGATTATCTCGTCCGCATGACACTCCCACCCGAGCAGAGACTGACAACCAGCGCACAAAAGCTTCGCGAATTGATCCCGAAGGGGGCTGGTGTTTTGACAGCAAATGCCTGGTGGGAACTGGGCATTGATCGCTCGGTTTACCACCCCGACCATTCTGACATTCGCGATCTTGCGCGCATTGAATATTTCGTGACGGACGGCAATGGCACCGGCCAGCCCGGGCGTTGGTTCCCGCCCCGCAACCGGCGGTACGAGGCGATGGTGCGCGAGAGCTTTGAGGTTATCTCCGACACTCTTCCGAGGACCGCTCTCCGAATTTTCGGACTTCGCATATCCAACAGTGCCTATGGTTTCGGGACGATCGTACTGCACCGTAGGTCAAAGTGAACGATGCCTAGCCCAGTCTTTTCGGCGACGTGGCAATCTTCTTGTGAGGTTTGATTATTGGAATGTGTCGAGGAATTCCTCACAAACTTTGCGTGCCTCAAAGCGCAGTCGGTAGTTCGAAACATCCGCTGCCCTGCACTCAAACGCTGAGCGCCGTCCTCAATTCAAATTGGACGAACTGCTACGGACAGCAAGACCCAGCCGGGTTCACGCGAGCAATCCAGAACGCGTTCGGCATCGGCTTTACCTTCGGCGGAGCGAAGTTGTTTACTAGGTATCGCTGCGCGGGCGAGGCCCGCAGAGGCAACGCGCGCCCTGTTGCAATTTCGCCAAAAACCGGGCCCATGCTAACGCGCCGCGATCACCGCGGCCCAAAGAACCGCGCCTATCGCGCCGACAATAAGCTTCCCCATTTCCTCGCCCACAGGCGGCATGATGCGGGCCGGCGATCGGCGGCCAAGCTGCTCACGAGGGACGAGACGCCAAGCTGCCGGAGTTGCTGCGCAAGCCTTGATGAGAGGGCAACCGCAAGCCGCAATGGACAGCGTAAGTGGCAAACCGAGGATGCCCATCATGGGACGTACCATCGTGACGTTGATTGTTCTGGCGGTGGCACCGATTGCAATCAATGCTCAAGCGTTGGCGCAACTTGTGGACGTACCGCCAGAGGTAATCAGGGCGGTAAACGTCCTGTTTGATCTGATCAACAAGCGCACTCTTATTTGGATTAACCCGCAACTAAAGATCACCGAGGTCTCCCGCAATGGAGAAACAATCTTCTTCTCGATGGAAAGCACCCTTCCTGGGGACCGATGGACCCAAGAAATGCACGATCGCGCTAGCCAGGAAACAACCAAGGGATTGTGCTCGGACAAGGATATTCGTGTATTGCTCGGTTACGCAGTTCAAATGCGCTACGTCATCACCGACCCGTCGGGCCGCTACATCACTGGCTCTTTAGTGTCTAAAGACCAGTGTAATTAGAAGTCGCCTCTCTCTATAACGGGCCCCGCGACGAGCCACGACGGTATTATGAGAGCCAGCCCCGCGCCAGGCAGAAGCAACTTGGGACCTTCGGTCCCGCATCGCTCGTCAGAACACTCAACCGGGATGACATTGGAGGATGAAACAAAAGCCGGGGGAGGACACCCCCGGCTCCTAACGGACTGCCATATAGCGAACCTCCCTAATGAGGTCGCGGGCGGTTGTGTCTAGCCATGACGTGCAGCGAGTACCCGCGTGACAGGCCGGGGCCGATCCCTACAACGGACAGGCCCTGGCGCGCAAACTGCCCCGAACCGCGCAGCGGGATAACTCTGCGCGAAATTGGACCCTGCCTCATGGAGCGCAGGACGCGATGTGCGGTCAACAGATCGGCCGCATGTCGCCGCCGCCACATGGAGTAGCAAGAACGCCGACAGGGTGACCCTGGCGCAGCCGCCAAAGCGGCAGCTTGCCGATCTGTTGTGTCTGCGATGGCCCGGCTCCGTCCGCCATAGCAGCGACGCACACTTTGCCCGAACAGGGCGAAGTGTGCCCGCTCAAGCCCTCACCATCCGCCATGGACGCTACGCCTCACTCGCACTCGCACTCGCTCGCTCTTCGATGCGGAAGAGCTGTAGTGGTATGAAATCTTGAATGCACAAAAACACGAATAGACGTGCCACTACAATGTTTGTTCGCTTCCGATGCGGTAACCAGAACTTCTATTGCTCAGGGCGCGCAGATAAATCAGATAATTCGTCAGTCAGAGACGAGTTTCTCCACCGTTTGGATATTGGATGCGTTGCGGTCTCGCTTAAATTCACTCCACGTTGCAATCGACCCGTTTGAAATAACGCTATATGGGGGCATTGGATTGCAGCAGATTAAACGGCTTAACGCTGCGGTTGGTTTTGAGTGGGTAGCCGAACGCTCAATACATGCTCTGTCGAGACTTATAAAAAGCGAGGCGAAATTTGATTTCATTTTTATCGACGGAAATCATCGTTTCGATGACGTTCTTGTCGACTTCTATTTGTCCGACCAACTAGTTTCACGAGGAGGGCTTATGGTTTTTGACGATATGTGGATGCCATCCATTCGGACCGTGGCTAACTTTATTCTGACAAATCGACAATATAAAATTGTTTCACAACCTGTCGAAAATATGCTGGTCCTAAACAAGCTTGCAGACGACAATAGAGATTGGTGTCATTTTGAGAGTTTTAAAATCTCCAATCCAAAGCGCGGACGAGTAGCTTCAGCAGTAAGACAAGCGGTTTTACAAGTTTCGCGCATAACAGGAACGGAAGGCACGCTGCGCCAAATCCAATCAAGATATCAAAGCAAATCTAAGTTCTAAGTTGAGATGAAGGCTGCTCACGAAGCGCAGTATCTCGTCGTTGCACTTGCGACACTACCTTTATCGACGCCGGGCGCGCATGACAGCGCCTGCCACGACAGTCAAAGCAGCCCCACTGGCGAAAGCTCCTATCACTTGGCCCACGATGGGACGAGGTCAAAGCCCCTCAAGGGTGGGATCAGGAACTGGAGGATTTGCGAACCGATAACTCCGCCTACAGCTCCCACGACTAAGTTTCGGGCAGGGTCTAGACCTCTCGTAAGTAAATCACCTACCGCAAAGCCGCCAGCGATACCGGTAATAAGCCAAACGATGAGAGAGATTGTGTCGAGTACCATATCCAGTTTCTTCGGCCCACCCTTGCATCAACGCCGGACATGCTTCAGAGCAAAATTTTGGGGGCCGGGGCGAGCATGTGGTGGCCTCGACTTTCGTTCGGCTGCGTCCCGACGGCCGGCGCGGAGGCCAGAACAGGTCGTGTACGTTGCTACCGAAATTGCTACCCAACGCGCTGGGATCAGCCGGGATGGAAACGGACAAAGAACACCGCGACCCTTAAGAAGTGCCAACAAATCGGTCCGTTTTGAGGTGCAGCGGTACCAACAGGACTGGTGCTAATCGAATTAGGAAACCGCTGCTCTATCCGGCTGAGCTACGGGACCAATCGCGGGGCGTGTATACCACCCTCTGCCGGCCCTCGCACGTCAGCTCGGTCTTCACTGCTGGGCGGCGATGTGGTTGGCGCGGATCACGTCGCCCCACAGTTTGACCTCGCGCTTGAGCAGAGCTTGTGCGGCTTGTGGGATCTCCTCGTCCTGCGGGTATAGATCCATGCCGCCATCGCTAAAGGTCTTGCGCAGTTTTGCATCGGTGAGCGCTGCCCGGAGCGCACTGTTGAGCTTGTCGATAATCGGCCGCGGCGTCGCTGCCGGGGCGAGCAACATGTGCCAGAAGTCGATGTCCGCTTTTGGATAGCCGAGATCGCCCATG
>Ga0306926_10004080_pt1 | contig 15274 bp, 9 predicted proteins | sample flu12Cox44000178_FD_203759 | JGI IMG/M metagenome (GOLD analysis project Ga0306926, IMG submission 203759) | Lab enrichment of tropical soil microbial communities from Luquillo Experimental Forest, Puerto Rico - flux8day.12C.oxic.44.000.178 (v2)... | ecosystem: Environmental > Terrestrial > Soil...
CTTAGTCAGCGTGTTGTTATAGATTCCAAAGGCTGAGTCATTCAGCGCAGGGGTGATGCTCGCCGGATCGAAACGAACCGAGTTCGTCAGATTGAAGATTTCCCAATTAATCTTTACGCTTTGGCGCTCAGTGACCTGAAAGACCTTGGAGAGGCCTACATCGATGCCGAAATAACCTGGGCCGCGCATATTGTTGCGCACGCCAGATTCACCCGGATAGGCGTGGCGGTAGTCATTCTGCGCCACACTTTGGGGATCGGCAAAAGCCTGAGGAGCCCCGAGAGAGTTGTAATACACGCCAGTGTGCACAGGGGCAATCTGGACGCCATGGCCGTTTTCGTACCAGTTGGTTGCCCAGTTGCCGAGACCATTGATCGTATAGAATGGCAAGCCGCTGGTTATACGGAAAAGACCGGAGAATTGCCAGCCGCCAATGACTGCGTCTTCGAGGCGATTCGCATTGGAAGCGAACGCCTTGCCTTTCCCGAAGGGTAGTTGATAGATCCAGTTGGCGTTGAAGGCGTGCGTGGTGTCGTAATCGGAAACCGCGATCATCTGCTTCGGGAACCAGGTATTGATGATGGGAAAGCTGGTTCCCTGGCCTGCAGTTACGCTGAACCGTTCCGCATCGGAACCCCAGTCGATCGACTTGGAGTATGTGTAGTTGAAATCAAATTGCAAGCCGTGGCTCATGCGATGGCGAAGGGTGACCTGGCCTGCGTTGTAGCTGGATGTGCCGATGGAAGACCATCCGTAGAGCGAGGAATACTGGGGATTAAAGTAAGTAAAGACATTGCCATTCGCGCAGGCCGGGAAACAAAAAAGATCGGCATTGAAGAGCGCGTTTGTTTCATTCCCGAGGTTGCAGGCAAAAGAGCTATACATGGCCTGGGAGGCAGAAACGTTGCCCGTGAGCGGTTGGCCCGTCGGCGTCTGCGGGATATTCGCGCAACTAGTGAGTTGCGCGCTGGCCGGACCTGCGGCACTAGCGAAGAGATCTTCCCAATACGGGGTCGGAGGGATAGCCGAAACCGGTGTGCCCTGTCTGGCGAGCTGCGCAAATTGCTGGGCGGCCTGGAAGTAGGTCGTACCGGACTGAGGATCGCGTAGGTTGGTGGGCATGGCGAAGTCGAGCTGCTGCAGGAGACGGCGACCCAGTCTGCCGACGTAGGAGAGCTCAAGCACCCAATCTCCCTTAAACTCGCGCGCCCAGGAAAAATCAAACCCATGAGCGTAGGGGGTTTTCAGCTTATCGTCCAATCCCCAGGTGGACTGAAAAGCAGAATTCCCGGTGGAAGGGGGTACGAAAGGATAGGAAGGGGTCGGCGCGGAGGGAAGCAGGGAGGCGGGTATATCGTTGAGACCGGTGAAACGTGGAGTGCCATCCACGGTCTGTGTGTTGGATGCATTGGTAAGGTTGGAGCTGAGGCCGAAGGAACCAAGGCGGTCGAAGGACTCCACAACCCCTTGACCGAAGTGGTCGTAGTAAATTCCGTAGCCGAGCCGAACGGTGGTTTGCCCTTTGGAGCCGAAAACTGCTCCCAGAAGGCCATTTTGCCCACCCGGTGCCCAAGCGAGGGCGAAGCGCGGGGCGATATTGGCGTAGTCCCATGCCCAGTAGGGCGGCTTTCCATTAGCCTGACCGGAACGGTCGAAGACCAGGGCGGGTGAATAGGATTGTCCATTGGCTGCCGCGTTGCCCCGGGCGATATACCACTCGTGAATACTCGTGGTCGGGGAGACCTGTTGGCCGTTGGCCTCATAAGGGGGCTGCAGGAAGGTTTGGCGAAGACCAAGGGTGAGAGTAAGAGAGGGAGTCAAACGAATCGTGTCCTGCAAGTAATACTCCACTTCGAAAGAGTAATACTTGCGATTGACATACGCGCCATAGGGAAGAACGCTGATATTGTTGGAATTTTGAGCCAGTTGGTAATTGTAGTTGGCGGTCGCTTGAGAGACGAGTCCAGCGAGCGCCACAGCGGAATTGTCATAGGTGCTGGAATAATTGGGATCTACCGCAGGAAACCCGAAGGCGGCGGGATCAAGACTCGTCCCAAAATTGGCAATACCACTGGGTGCAAGCCAGGAAACGTTGGTAAAAGCACTGTAGTAGCTGAGATTAGTATTTTGAAAATCATTATGAATGAGACGGAGATTGCCTCCAAATTGAAACGTGTTCTTGCCCTTTACCCAGGTTAGATCATCCACAAAATTATTTACGCTGATCTGGCTCTTCTGGTTGTAGACGATGGGATTAAGGTCATCTAAGCCGCGAAAACTGACAAAGGATTGCGTGGCCGAGCCGATGGAGGAGACGCTGGGGCGAATGTAGCCATAGCGGAAATTGTTGATGAGGTTGTTGCGGACGGTCCACGTATAACCGACGGCAAGGCCCTTGGTATTGAAGCGGCTACTGGAACTCGCGGGCTGCCCAGGAAATTGTTCCGCCGCGCTTATGGAGTCGTCCTGAAGATTACCACGGACGAAGAGGTGCTGGTTCTGAGTAACGTTATAATCTATTTTTCCGATGAGGGTGTTAAGGTTGGCGGGAAGTGGAGAAGCAAACGTGTAGGAGCCGGAATTCAACCCATCGCTGGTGAGGGTTCCGTTGGCGTGCGGGTACTTATTGAAGACTTGAAGGACTGCTGCATTGGCTCCAGGGCCGTTAGGGCAGGTGGGGTTTGATTGGGTTGAACAGTTCGGGTCCATACTCGCAAACTGTGGAGTTCCCAGAGCTGTGTACGCTGGCTGCACATTAACCGTGTACATCTTGGGAGACAGGGTGGGCAGAGCTGAAGGGTCGATGCCTTGAATCTGTTGCGATCCGCCAGGACAAACCTGAACGGCCGGCGTGATGATATTACCGTTCGCGTCCGTAATCGGGGCGCACTGATACTGGATGATGCCCTGGCGGATCGTGTCGCTGGGTACGGTGCGCGTGACGGTGGTTTGCTCATTGGTCCGCTGGCCCTCGTAGTTAAAAAAGTAAAAAAGCTTGTTCTTCACGATGGGGCCGCCAATCGCGCCGCCAAAAGTTTTACGGTCCAAATAAGCGGGCTTGTTGGGTTCCCCGGAAGTCTGCTCGGCGTATTTATTAAACCAGTCATTCGCTGAAGTCCCCGTCGGCCGGTAGTAGAAATAGGCACTGCCATGGAGATTGTTGGTGCCGCTGCGCGTTATGAGAGCCACTTGTGCTCCCGACGAACGTCCCTGGTCGGCGTTCGAGTTCGTGGTCGTGACGCGAAATTCTTCAACGGAATCGAGTGTGGAACGCAACGCTCCGGTAAACGCGTAGCCATTCACCTGATCGTTGTTGTCCACACCGTCGAGCGTGATATTGGACTGATCGCTGCGACCACCGTTGACGGAACCGCTTCGGCTATCGGTATTTGGATCAGCATTGGTGCCTAGATAAACTACACCGGGCTGTAGAGAAAGGACTTCGACGACATTGCGCCCTTCGAAGGGCAGATTTTGGATCTGATTGCTGTCGAAGGCGTTGCCTAGGCTGGCGTCGGTCGTCGGAATGGTTACGAGACTCGCTGTGACCTGGACAGTTTCTGCGCGCGGACCAACCTTGAGCGCGACGTCCGCCGTCGTCGGTACATGAATCATCAGGTCGAGAGAAATTCCGCTCGTTCTGAACCCTTCCTTCGCGACGGTCAGTTTGTAACTGCCCGGAGTGAGCTGCACAAATTGGTACGACCCATCTTCACCAGTTTGAGCAGACTTCGAAAAGCCAATTGCCTCGTTGGTCAGACGGATCTCGGCTCCAGAAACTCGTAGTCCATTAGGATCCCAGATGGTGCCGCCAACCGAAGTCGTACCAGATTGGGCGAGGGCGAGATGGGCAGATAAACACACCAATAAAACTGTAGCGAGCACTCTCAAGGATCGCATTATCAAATCCTCCACCCCAGGGAGCGGGCGCCCCTGCCAAAGGAATTGGAAAGCATATATGTAGCACCCAAACGGGCTGCGCGCAACGAAATGAGTGGATGAGGTTAAGGGCCGTAAATTAGGCTGAATGCGAGGACCCCACCCACTGACGTCACCCCCTCCGCGCCAACATCTCTGAGACAGGTTTAGTACTCTTAATTAATGAGCAGAAGGGCGAGAAAGATCGTGCCAGAGCATAGCACATTCGGTTTTCACCTAAATGTTAGTCTTACCGGGGACACCCTATTTAACTAAGCAGCCGTCTTTTCAGGTACATAGGTAGTTCGTTTTGTAAATTGGCCCTCTTCTGGCCGGGGGAAAGTTTGCCCGCGGTTGGAGCGAGCCATAAATTGGAAAGTCGTATAAATATTCATACTTTAACCTCAATGCGGGGCGGGACTGGCCGGCCCAGCCGCATCCGTTGAAGGCGTTCGAGCTGGCTCAGCGTACGGTCGAAGGCGCGCTCGAGACTCGCATCGTAGCGGAGCAAGCGATCGAGTCCAGTAGCATCCGGTACGCTGCGGCTTAGGACTTCGAGTCGCGTTCGCGCGGTCTCGATAGAAGCCCGTTCCTTCTGGTAACGCTTCAGGCGACGAATTTCCTTCTCAATTTCCTGGATTATGTTCTGTTGGCTTTGCTCTGGTGACGCATAGTTTTCACGCACACGCTCTTCTTCCGAGGTCTCTGAAGTGTTCTGCCACACTACATAGGAGCCGTAGAGATCCTCGCGCAAACGATTGTCATCACGATCGCCGTAAACTTTTTCTAAAATAACTTTATCGTACTCCACGTTGAAGCCTTTCTTTTTAATCTGTGCCTGCAGTTCCGAGAGCAGCTCTAGACAGCGTTCGAGCACATCCGGATTATCGGGTTTTCTGATCAGCCCTTCGTTGTTCAAGGGGTCTAATAGTCTAAGGAAATTTCCAGCCGCTTCGTGTTCTCGATTCCGCTGATCCCATTCGACAAATTCCCTGTTCTTTTGAATTTCCGCGCCTTCCGCCAAAAGGAGGCGTCGCTGGCGCCATGCTGTGGTTGCCAGCTTTTCCACGAGAAGTTGTTCGAGCGCACCCTCCGGCTGAAGGGCTTGACACAGTCTTGCCAACAGTCCTTCATACTACGCCTGGAGATTCGCCTTTGAGCAGAACAACTTTGGAGAATACCCCGTGCTTGGTCGCGTTGCGGCTTGCCACCTGTTTGCCCAGGTCCGTTCGTGGGCCTGTGGCCTTGTGGACAGCTAGCCTCTGCAAACCCGATGATTCGGTGGCGAGGGAGTGAGATTCGTGAACAGTTCTGAGACCAGGTACCTTACCGTCTCCTGAAGAACTATCTGTCTCCGGTTTCGATTTTGCGGGCATGCTGCGGTCCAACGATTTGTTCGAGGTCCATTTCTGACTCTGGTTCCTTCAAAGGCCTGCAACCTGGCTGCACTAACCACCTCTCTGCGAACTTCGCCTTCTCTTCGCTATTCTATCAGGAGCAGTGCAGCAGTCAAGAGGGATCTGAACGCTTCTGAACGCTATCTGGAAAGAAAATGGAAACGAAGCCATTCGGAGAATGCCTTTTTTTGGCGAGAGAGTAAGCGCCGGAGATATTTAGGGCCTTCACTTTTGTAGGCGCTCAACGTTTCTCAAAACTGGAGCGCACAATGAGCCATCCTTGCCTCCGGGAGATCAGCGCAGCGAGCGCTAATTACTGACCTATAGTGTGTTTGCCCGGCTAAAATTGTCCGCGGAACCGACACTTTCTAAGAGTCAACTTGCACAAACTAGAAGACATAGCTGAGTTCGTTTTGTAATTTTCAATTTGCTGGGGCTGGTGTGGCAAAACCACGCTTGCGCACGACTGCAATCCTATCTCTACCGTGAAGGGGTGCAATCTGCGCGGCTTAGGCGCGACTTCTGAGAAATACCGGAAGCACGGTTCAGCGCGATTGTTACCCCCCAATCTCTCTTTTATGGCGTGTGAGCAATCGCTGAAAAAACTTTGGACCATCTTCTTTGTAAGACAGCGCTCCGTCCCTCAGAAAAATCTCGCATACCTGTGCAAGGCTTCTATCTTCATGTTTGGCAATTTGTATCAGAGCCTTCTTCAACTCTGCTGAGACCCTGACGCCAATTCTGTCTTCTTTCTTCATAGCGGCTAGCTTGCATTCTAGGGTAATGGATTATTCTTCGCAAACTCTTCGCTTGACAATACGAGACAAGGTGTCTACCATTGTTGAACAATGTTCACACGAAAGGTGTGGCCTTTATGAGGCGTCACGACAGGACCATGGGCGGGCTCAAGAATCTCGCCAGACAAAACATTAGGTTGGCGAAACGCTTAGACGCGGGAAGATCACCGAGTGCTCTAGACCAGCTTCGCGACTTGACTCTAAATTTCGGATTCTCCTTAGCCACAGGAGAGCTTCTGCACTTAAATGGTGGCTGGTACGTGACGCATGCTGCTCTTTTGCGACTCGCTTCCCGAAAACACTGTGCTGGTATCCGGGTTGAGCAGGTGGATCAATCTTCCGATCCATTGGCAGGTCGCTGGGTTTTCAATATGCGATTCTCTTCAACCTGGATTGCATTGGCGACGGCCCCGGTGACGGACTTGATGCCCTGCGCGAAATGCATGGGATTCGCGATGATGTCGTTCTTATCGCTTTCACGCGGTCCAGCGATCGAACGATTCCCCTCCGAGCCAGCGAAGCCGGCGCTGACGAGTTTTTCCCTTTTCCCATTCGCTTTGAAGAGCTCAGGATTGTTCTCTCCCGCGCGATTGGAAAACGCTCTCTCGAACTCGAAGGACGTCGCCTGATCCAGCAGGTAGAAAATAAGGCTGCTTTTTCTGGGATCGTTGGTGGAAGCGCGGCGATGCAAAAGATATATCAGTCCATCGAAGCGGTCGCAGCAACCAGCGCTTCCGTAGTTCTCCGGGGGGAGAGTGGTGTTGGCAAGGAGCTTGTGGCAATGGCCATCGTCCAGTGCAGCAACCGCGCGGACAAGCCATTCATTTGCCTCAACTGTTCCGCGCTCCCGCGAAGAAAAAGAGAATGAATGGGCGGGTAATATTATAAAGTAGTGACAGGCGCCCTCTAAGCTTCACGATTTTGACGCCGTCTACCGTTTTCGTATCGATGTCCAAAGCACGTACCCTCCGGGGAAAGGCGAGTAAAGCCTGGTTCCCCTCGTTGACACCCCAAAGTCCCTTTGCTACAGTTCGCGCACAAGTTAGATAATCTTAGCCTAAAAAGCAAGAAACCCAGTCCGAAGTAAGTCCCAACGTCCCCGAAGGGTGGGCCGGACGGAAAGTAAGACCTTTGGCAAGTTCGGAACAGGAATCCGTACTGGACCTTTCCCCGCTATCCACCCAATTACTTGCGGAGCAAGAAGTGTCGCCGCGGGCGCGCACGTTTGCGAGGTTTGTGGCGAGCCTGCTGCCCGACTGTGCGGTCAGTGTATACACATTGGCGTCGGACGAGAACTCCAATTTTTGGTTACCGCGAGGCATTTTAGGCGATGCAGCGATTCACGAAGAGGCCATCACGGCAGAGTCTGGGCTACTTGGTTCGCTCTTGACTGAGTCTGTGCCTATTCTGCGCAGGGCACCGGACCTGAAGCGGGAAGATTACCCACACATCGATACACGGAAGACGCTGCTTTCGCTGGCGTGCATTCCGTTGGTACACGGGGACCACTTAGTTGGGGCGCTGGAAATTCTGGCGTTTGAAGAACCCAATTCCGAGGATGACATTCAGACACTGCTTCCCGCGGCACAAGTGGCGGCGGCCGCCCTGGCATCCGCGCAGACGTATGAGGAAGAGCGCCACGGAACGATGAGTTCCATCACTCGGCTGACACAACTCTACGATTTGGAAAAGGTGTTTTCCTCAACGCTGGAGATGGAGGAATTGCTCCCGCTGATTGGTTCCAAGTTTTCGGAAATTTTGGAATGCCAGGCCGTGAACATTTGGTTGCTGCAACCGGATGAATCCGTGGAATTGATGCACCAGGCCGGGACAGATCCGACGAGTTTCAAAGGACAGGTGCTGAAGGCGAATGAAGGAATTGCAGGGACGATTTCCGACAACGGCGAGAGTGTGTGTATCTCCGACCTCGGAGATGCGCGTCTCGTGCAAAGGAACCACGCGGCGCCGGACGATCCGGTGGTTTCGTTGATTGCGGCGGCGATCATGGATAAAAGCGCTCTCGTGGGAGTGATCGAAGCGGTCAACAAGTCCGATGGAACGCCGTTTGATGATGACGACTTATTTACGCTAAGCAGCCTTACGGAGACGGCTTCAACGGCGTTACACAACGCTAGCTTGCTGATGGCCGAGCGCAAAGTGGAGATTCTGGAGACGCTGAATACCGTCAGCCATGAGATTACTTCAACGCTGAACCTGGAGCGGATGCTGCAGACGATCGTGAACGCGCCGCAGGCGGTGATTCCGTACGAGCGCGCGGCGATTGTGCTGGAGCAAGGTGGACGGTTTAAATTGAGCGCCATTACGGGTTTGACCCAGGTCAACTCGGACGCGCCGGACATTGCCCCGTTGAACGAGATTTTGCAGTGGGCGGCGCTGAGTGAAGAAGTAATCCACGTTGGACAGCGCGGTGAAGAGATCGACAGCGACCGCGAAGAGACCCGCGCGAAATTCCGCAAGTATTTCGCGGAATCGGGAATGCGCGGGTTTTACGCTCGGCCGCTGAACGACGACACCGGGCGAGTCGGAATGCTGGCGATGGAAAGCCATGACCCGGATTTTCTGGGCCCGGCGCACATCGAAATACTGGAATTGCTGGCAGGACAAGCAACCGTCGCGCTGCGCAACGCCCAGATGTACAAGGAAGTGCCGTTTATTTCCGTTCTTGAGCCGGTGTTTGCGCGAAAACGGAAGTTCATGGCCATGGAAAAACGGCGTCGAACGCTGTTCCTGGCGTTAGGCGCGGCCGCGCTGCTTTTCTTGGTAGCCTGCCCGCTGCCTCTGCGGGTGGACGGCGACGCGGTGGCAGCTCCCGGACGGCGGGCGCAGATTCAACCCGAGGTGGAAGGTGTAGTGGGCAAGGTCTTCGTTCACGAAGGCCAGGCGGTGCAAAAGGGCCAGGTACTGGCGGAAATGGAAGCGTGGAATCTTCGCTCGGCCGTCGCAGAAGCGGATGCAAAGTACGAAACCGCGATGCTGCAGATGAATCGCGCGCTGGCGGCGAACGACGGCAGTCAGGCGGGGGTGCAGCGCGTGCAAGCCGATTTCTGGAAGGCGGAAGTGGAGCGCACGCGGCAAATGCTCGACCACGCGGAATTGCGCGCGCCGATTGATGGTGTGGTGGCTACGCCGCATGTGGAGAATTTTGCGGGACGCAAGCTGCAGCAGGGCGATTCGTTTGCTGAGATTGTGGACACTTCGCACGCGGTTGTGGACGTCGCTATCGATGATGAAGACGTCGGCTTGCTCAAAGTGGGACAAAAGGCGGTAGTCAAGCTGAACAGCTATCCAACGCGGACATTTCATGGAGAGGTATTGATCGTAAGTCCGAAAGCAGAAACGTTGCATGACTCCCCGGTGTTTTTCGCGCGCGTGGGGATTCCGAACGAGGATGGCGCGATTCGCGCGGGGATGGAAGGACGAGGAAAGGTTCGCGTGGGATGGTATCCCGCGGCGTTCGTGTTTTTCCGGCGCTTGTTTTTGTGGGTATACGAGAAGGCGTGGTATTGGCTGGGGTGGTAGGGATGGGTCGGAGGAGAAGTATGCGAAGTCTGATTGCAGGTATCACGTTGGGAGCGGCGTTGCTGATCGGAGCCTGCGGTGACAGCAAACCCGCTGTGTCCACGGTGACGAATGCCGCACCTGCACCTTCGCCAATCGTTGCGAAGCCCACACCGCCACCGGAAATGACGGATACCGGAATCGTCGTCACGGGACCGATCATTGTGGAACATCAGGTGGACATTACGGCGCAACGGGACGGAGTGCTGGAAAAAGTATTTTTCGACGCGCCGGCGCGAGTGAAGGCCGGGACGGTTTTGGCACAGATGGACGACCGGCAAATTTCCGCGAACCTAGAAGCCGCGCGCGCAAAATCGCGAAGCATTGCGAATGACCTGAAGAACTGGGAAGCGGAAGCCGAGGTGCTGAAAGCGGATTACGTGCGGGCCCAGCATCTCTGGGATCTCGGCCTGACTTCGCAGGAACAACTGCAGCACGCGCAATACAAGGCCGAATCCGACCAATGGGATATCAAACGCGTCGAGGAAACGCTGAACACCGCCCACAATGAGGAACGATCGCTGGAACTAGAGCGGGAAAAGACCAAGATTACTGCGCCGTTCAACGGCCTGGTCGCGCGGCGCTACGTCCGCGAGGGGCAAGAGGTGAACAAGGGTGAACGGCTGTTTTGGGTGACCGCCGAAGCGCCGTTGCTGATGCGATTTACGTTGCCCGAAAAGTATTTCGGGCACGTACGTTCGGCGCAAGTGTTCGAAGTTACTTCGCCCGACTTGCCGGGAGAAAAGCACGCGGCTCGAGTGAAAGAGGTCAGCCCTGTGATTGACCCGTCGAGCGGAACCTTCGAAGTGCTGGTGGTGTTGACTGACGATCGCGGCGGGTTCCGTCCGGGGATGACCGCGAACGTAAGAATCTTGAACAGCCGCTAAGGACACCATGAATCTCACTCGTGCCCTGAACAACGCTTTGCCGGACATCCCGGCACGCAAGCTGGCGGAGAACTATCCGCGACTGGAGCCGGGGACGACGTTCCGGGAACACATCGAGGGAGGAAAGGCGGTCGTTCGAATCTATGTTCCCTCCGTCGGCGGAATGTATACGTTTGACAAGAGCGAATGGGAGCTTGCGCAGCTATTTAACGGGGAGCGAAGTTATGAGGAGATCGCCGAAATATATTCGCAACGAAAAAGCATTCAATACGACGCAGAAACCGTAAGGGAATTCGCGGCCAGCCTGGAATCCAGCGACTTTTGGTACAAGACCCCACAGGAAAAAAACATTCAGTTAATGCTGATAAATCGGGAGGAACGACTAAAAAAACTGAAGAAAAAGAGCATCTGGACTGATCTCTCGGACGTGGATTTTCCTGCCTTCAACCCAGACCGCTTTGTTACTTGGCTGCATGATAAGACGAGGTTCATCTACACGCCCTGGTTCACGATCGTGAGTCTGATCGCTTTGTTGATTGCCGTGGCGATTACGGCTGCCCACTGGTCTCAGATCTGGCAGGATTCCCTGAATTTTTTCCTATGGAAAAGGACGTGGACGGATTTCCTGTACCTGTACACGGTAGGGATGGTGATTGTGGCCGTGCATGAGCTCGCACATGCTCATGCCTGCAAACATTGCGGGGCCCGTGTTCCTGCCATGGGATTTGCACTGGTCTATCTTCTACCGGCGTTTTACACGGATACAACGGAAGGATTTGTCCGCGGAACGGTTTACCAGCGATTGATCATCTCGTTCGCGGGCGTATGGTCCGAAATGCTGGTGTATGCCGTGGCCACGCCGATCTGGTGGGGGTCGCCTCCTGGTACAGTGCTGCATAACGTCGCATATTTCTTGATGATTATCTGTGGCTTTATGAACGTGATTGTGAATTTCAATCCATTGATTAGGCTCGATGGATACTTCATGTTGTGCGACATAGTGGGGATTAGCAATCTAAAGGAGGATTCGACCGCCTATACGTCTGCTTGGGTGAAGAAGTATTTCTGGCGCTTGCCAGTGGAGGTGCCTTATCTTCCCAAACAGAGGAGAATTCCCTTTGCGGTTTATGCTCTTTGCTCCGGCGCATACAGCTACACGATACTGTGGATATTGGGTAGCTTCGTGGGGAATATTGTCCGCAGTTTCAGTCCGGAGTGGGGATTCATTCCGGAATTGGGAGTCGCGGCACTGATCTTTCGATCGCGAATTCGTCTGTTGGTGAACTTTATGAAATTTCTTTATCTGGACAAAAAAGAGCGTATTCGTGCCTGGTTCACGCCTCAACATGCGACAATGCCAGCCGTTTTTCTGGGGCTTCTTCTCGCTATCCCTGTTTTGAGAGAATCGGTCGTCGGTAGATTTGTTCTTGAGCCGGCGGCTCTTGCCGTGGTTCGTGCGCACGTCTCGGGCAGGGTCTCGCAAGTTTACGTTCGAGAGGGGGAATCCGTCTCCAAAGGCGTTCCATTGGCCACTTTGAGCAACCTGCCATTGCAATCCAATGTTGACGATGCGCAGTCCAAACTACTCCTGGCGTCGGCCGAAGCCAGAAATGCGGAGATGCGCTATCAGGACTATGGAAAAGCGCTTGCGGAAAAAGAAAAGTCACAAGCGCACTACGGGCAGCTTGCCCAGATGAAAGCGGATTTGGAGTTGCAGGCTCCGTTTCAAGGAACCGTCATTACTCCGAGAGTTCAAGATCAAGTTGGCACATATCTGAAAGAGGGAACGGAACTGCTCGAACTAGCCGATTTCAGCGAGATGAGAGCGAGAATTTATATCTCGGAGTATGATCTGTGCAAAATTCGAGGAAGCCAGACCGCGAAATTGCAACTGGACGGCGTGCTGCGGCGAAGGGAGGGGCAGGTTGCCCTTGTTTCTGCCGCGCCGATTGAGCCACCGCCATGGGCGAAGGAAGAGGCTGGCAAGGAAGCTCAATCTATCGGGCTACAACAGTACTATCTTGTAGATATCCTCCTGAAGAATCCGGGGGACGAATTGAAACCGGGAATGACGGGTATTGCCAGAGTGTATGGAAAGAGGAGAAGCATCGGAGGGATGGTGCTGGAAGTAATGAAGAACTTCTGGGGCCGCAAACTTTGGTAGCAGGACTCTCACAACAAATAAAAGAAGGCTGCCTAAAGGCAGCCTTCTAAAGTGTCTGTTGCTGAGGTTGTTAAAACGGCTAATTCTTTATGATTTTATTCAGGCTCTTATGCGGCGCCTTGACCGCCGCCTTGACCGGCGCCTTGACCGGCGCCTTGACCGGCGCCTTGACCGGCGCCTTGACCGGCGCCTTGTTCATTTTGTGGGCGGCCTCGGGGGATGGTGTGGAACTGGCCACGTTGGCCTTCTTGGTGGTCTTCAGGGTGCTGATCAGGCTCTTCTTTTCGATTGACATGGTGATTCGTAGCTCCTTACTAAATTTTTTGTCCCGCAGACGCTGGTCTAAAGTGCAGGTGATTTGCCAAACCCGCGATGGGCACGGGGCACTGTGGCGCGAGTTGAAAACAAGGAAGTTGCGCCTGCGCGAGGGGTGGCCGGAGGGGCAGGCGGGGTGAAAATTTCACCGATGGGTTAAAAATTAATCTTGCGACGGTTAGAATTTAACCTATTTCAGGAGTCGTTCGCCCCCGTCTTTCATGAACCGCGTTGCGGTCTGGCTGAGCTGACGAACCACCTCCCCGACCGGTCTGGGTAAACGCAAAGCGGACCCTGCAAAGAAAAGCCGGGACCCGACGTGCAAATGAGTCTTTTGGCGTGCTCAGATTTACGCGGGGACAATGTGACGCAACTGACGACGGCGGATCGGAACCATCACACGTTGTAGAGCACGTTGCGAGTAGAACTCCAAAAATAGTGCTGTTTCTGATGACAAGTCACACAAAGTGTGATCAGGTTGTCCAAAGCATCGTCGCCGAGCTTGCTCCGCCTCGTTTGATGATGCACGTGCAAGTATTTCGACGAACCGCAATTTTGACATCGCCACCCATCCCGTTCGAGGACTCGTTGGCGAAGCAAATTGTATTCCTCGGCGCTGAGCTTCAGTCGCGGTCGCTTCTGGCGAAGTTTCCGCATTCCTTTTACCCTTAATCCGTTTGCAAGAGCCGTACAACGAAAGAACCCTAAGATCCGTCTTCTCGAATGTTTGCACCGGCAAGAAAATCCGCACAGATCATCTCCAGGCAATAACCCCTCGACTTATCAGTACCGAGCATCGAACCCGCAGTTTCGATCGCCCTTTCGACCACCGGTAACTGACTCTTGTATAGCTTGAAGTAGATAATCTCCCACGCTTCCGTTTCCTTCCCGGTCAGGTGCCGTTCGACCTCCCGCTTGAAGTCTTCCTTAGGGAGTACTTGGGCTCTGTGCACCCAGGTTGCACTTTCGAACCGCTCCCCCTCCCTCCGCGCCACCTTCGCAAGCTCGGTGGCTTTCGTCCAACCGATCTCCCGCAACTGCTGCTTTGGAACACGAGTAAGGTTTTCGTGGATGGCCATGAGGTAATAGGCTTTCCGCCGGGAGTCTGGAAACCGTTTCTCAAGAAAGTCGTCGAATGATTTCATCTTGTCCAATCGCCAGTACTGCCCGGCCCGAACTTCGCAGAGACACCTACCCAAATCAACAAAGCGCATGTCCTGTTCTCGCCCACGTTCCTTCTCCCAAGCGAGGATCTCGTCGATCTTCCCAAGGACAAATACAGCGCGTTTGACATTGAGTTCGGGAGGCATCGATGCCCCTCGGTCAATCCACAAGCTCGTCAAGCCAGGCAAGGTCGCTCGCTCCTGCTGTCCGAATGAGATTGGAATCGATCAGCTTTTGATCATCGAGACAGAGGCCAATGTGGGAACAGTTGTAAGAGTTCAGTTTACAGACCAGAGCATCTCGGTTTTCTTTCGCGGACGCAGAAAGATGGAAAATAAAGGACTCGACGAGCTCGCGGCTTGCGCCTCGGAGTGTTTCCGTGCCGCAGAAGACCGCGGCATAGGCCTTCACGAGATTCGCATCGAGGTTGTACCGGCGAATCAAAAGGCAGAGCTGGTCTCGGAGCCGCGGCTGGCCGTTGCCATCTCCGTTGGCGGAATGCCCCTTCGACGGCGCGGTAACTGCGGAAGCTCTTGGCGCGCTTGAGAACGCACCCAATTCCTCCACCGAGCAGAGGCCGATCCCATACGCCTTGCGCAAGGCGCGATTGACAGCGCGCGTCTCCGCGATGCGCAACTCGGCGCCACGCACCATGGAAGAAACGTTTGAGGGATCGGCGTCGCCAAAGCCAACAAAACCTCTCGACCCAGGTGTTTTGTAAACTGTGGCTTTGAAAACCCAATGACTTAGCGAAGAGTCAGAGAAATCTTTTAGCAAGTCGGTTCTTATCCCTGCGCAATGTCGACGTTGGGAAATCCTCAGCAACCCAGAATGAGTTACGTACCATCGACCATCGAGGAACTGAAGGTCTCCGGCTGCCACTGAGAGACCATGCGACTCTGTCAATCTTTCAAGATTTTTTCGTGCAAAAAAAGGCAGCTGACCCCAGGTGGAGCGAGCAAGTTTCGCATTTAAGAGAGAAAGCCCGAAATTACAGCTTCCTTATCAACGTGAGGTTCCTCGGCACCTGGACTGCATTTGCAGCTGTGAGGA
>Ga0306926_10004088_pt1 | contig 15262 bp, 17 predicted proteins | sample flu12Cox44000178_FD_203759 | JGI IMG/M metagenome (GOLD analysis project Ga0306926, IMG submission 203759) | Lab enrichment of tropical soil microbial communities from Luquillo Experimental Forest, Puerto Rico - flux8day.12C.oxic.44.000.178 (v2)... | ecosystem: Environmental > Terrestrial >...
GTAACCAGCGCCTTAACGGCGATCGGAGCCGACATCGAAATCCGCGGGGATACACCTTAACAAGCGGCTCCGGCTGTCCCACGATCGGGGTCCACCTCACTTCGCGGCTCGTTACACAGGCCAAAAGTAAGAGAGATCCGCACGAATTTACGAGCTTGAGCATAGTCTCCTCCAAGGTTCGTAGGTGCATCTTGTGAGTAGTTCGTCGATGCAGCTACTCCACGGTAAGCGTTGGATTAATCCCGAGCTGCTGTGCCGCAGCTTCGGCCCCTCTCCTTGCAAAAGGATCTTGGTCACGTAGTCCCCGGGAAACTGCGACTTCCGCTCGATCTCCTCCAATTTCACCCAGCGCAACGTAGAGCCAATACCGCTCGACTGCTGCGGCGCTACCGAGGAGAGATACTAGATGGACTACAATGCCGTCCGCATCGTTCGGTTCCTGACGGGCCATGACCACAAATAAACGAGCGCGCCGTGCGTTGAAAACTAGTAAACGGCTGTCGTGTCTTGTCACAGTGAATTCTGGTAGGAGAGAGCTTATTAATTCGGTCGGCATTACATAAGCGACTCGATTGCTTGGGTCTTCGTCGACTGCAACCGTCATCCCGATTATAACCTGACGATGAAGATCTAAGGCTGGTCCTCCGCTAAAGCCAGGCTGGACGAAAAAGCCCTTATTTGACTCACCGATAACTTCGAACCAGCCACGATGGGTGAGATTTCCGATGCGAGCGGTGCTGTTGGCGCCGAATGACGTTCCCGATTTAAATCCGTATCCAAGGAACAGTGATCCGGTCGCATCATCTGCGGGCATCACTGGCAACTCTTCGGCACCAAGGGGGAGCGGATCATCGAGAGTCAAGAGCGCGGCGTCACCACCAGAGGAGGTTATAGGCGCCCACGCTACGACGTGTGTTGAGAGTCGGCCAGACTGCAGAAACGGAAAGGCCACCAAAATCGTCCCCTTCGGTGGGGTTGTCGATTCTCTGAGGGAAGGGTCCCGTCCCAACGCATCCACTACTACATGTGCGTTGGTGCAGATCAGGCCGTTCTCAACGAGGAAAGCGCAACCGACGGTAATCGGTTCGATGGCGGACAAGTCGGGGTCGTTTTGCAAACTGTAAAAGACCTGCACAAAGCAGCTCTCTAACGGATGCTTCACTGTTTGCGCCCTAGCTCCGGATTTCATGCATCGGATTTAGGATTATCCCACGATAAGGTTACTTTACAATTTGCTTCCGCCTCGCCGCCGGCGATTACTACGTTTCCTTTTGCACTAAATTTGACACCAAACTCCAGAACTACTTTCTGAGGTGTGCGTTTCACTTCTCGAATCTGATCAAGCATAGCCTCCGCAGTCGGACCGATCGAGGCGAGAGCTTCCTTTAGAGTTTTTTCAGCACGAACAGGAAGACCGGACACTTCGACAAATCCTTTTGATCCCTCCGAGACGTTAGTTTCGACGAGGACAATCGGTCCATTTTCAGACAACCGCATTTCGACAAGTCTCGTGCTCATAAGGATCTCCTCAGCATCCAACTGGGAATGGGACGACAGATATGGCTCACCCGACGTTTCGGATGGCAGGTTGCCATTGGGATGATAATCTGATGGTTTGGTGCCGAATGTGATCTAGCTCACACTCGGAGAGATTAATCTGTGGGGCGGATGCAGCAGGCCACAAGGTCGACCAGTTTGCTTGCCTGCGTTGTTTCGGTGGAAGGTACGGCGCACGTTCGGCTCCCCGCAGTTTTTTGTAGCGGTGAGTATAACCCGAAATTGGCCGCTGTTGGTGGATATTTGCATATTTGCCAAAAAAAAGCGATGTCGGCGAACACGGCAAAAAGCCCAATGATTCCGTAGCGCATCAGGAACGCGATCCCAAACAGGGACAGCCGCGACTGGGACTGCTGTGGGGCATTCCGTACCGTTACGGTCGCTTGTGACGAGCGGCTGCTTAGGGTCGATACTGTTGAAAAACTCCCGCTTTCTGCAGTAAGCCGGCTTTGAGCGCGTGGAGCGGGTCCTGCCCAAAGAGCACAGTCGTAATATCAATGAGTTAGAGACATAGGCATCGACGAGAACAGCCAATCGGGCTACAAAAACTCGCGCGCATCGAGTTTTTCAAGAGTATCGGTTGCGAGGGGGCTCATGTCCTCCGGGTCGGCAAGCCCGTACCGCAGAATGGCCCGCCTCAGTTCCATTCGTGAGCGCTGTGCAAGGACGCGTACCTTATCGAGTGGCCGGGCGCTGGCTATTCGGGGGTTCTTCGGGACGAGGCTCGTAGCGAGATCTCGAAATCTCGAACAGTGCTCCTGGATACCTGGGTGTTCCTGGTGGCTATTATCCGTGGGCCTTCAGCCCACGAGGGCATAACCTGACCCCAAGGATTCTGCGCCTTTCACAACCCCGAGGAGGGTCAAAGTGGACTCCATACTGCACGGTTTTGGACTCCGGACAACAGACCCTTATTCGCGAGCGGCTAGAAGGAAGCACATCCGTACTAGTGGTACAAATCATACGGTTGGTAGCAAGTTCGGGGGCGGCTCTCGACCGAGGCTCACACGGCCTGGACCCAAAGCGGTCGCTCGTTCGGTCCCACGGAGCAGGCACTGTTGCCCCATTCCAGCCATTGGCGCGTGATCCGTTTGGTTCCCCCTACCGTGATGTGAATCGACCCTATTGCGAAGAAAGGTCGAGCCCGTCGCAAGTTTACATTAGAATTCGATTGCGGGATAGCTATCTGTCAAAAATGCCCAACTCTATTATTAACTTGGAAAGTTCCCTTTCATCGGTTTTGATGCGCGGGAAATGGATCGATTTACCCATAAGCTCTATTTTCGGTTGCTGCCATCCTCGCACCACGCGATGAGACCAGCTGTTGAGCAAATTCATCGCAGTTTGCGGAAACATGGTCAGAGGCGAAGTGGGCTCCTGGGCCATCACTTTTAGCGTCTCCCGGAGAAGAGGTACATTCAAAGGAATCACTCCACCAAGGGTAGACCATGAACGCCATGTACCCAGGCCTGATCGGCTGAGAATACCTGAAATCAAACTAGGGTTAGTCATTCGCCTCTGGAACACCCTTGAGCATAGACGGCTTAATCCGGTATTGCCCAGCTGCTCTAGTTTTTGGAGTTGTGTTATCGCACGCAAGGCATGGTCCTCTAGTTGCCTAGTCATTCGAGCATTTTGCGCAGGTATGGCTGCTTTTGCTTGTAATTGTAAAACAGCGTTGGATCGGGGGTCAAACGCCAGCAAGTCGATTTTGCCACGGCCCCAGCGCACGTTTCTCTTCACTAACCAATTCGGAACACGGGAAAATTCTGTGAGCGCGTCGTCCAATAACTTGGGTTCCAGGTGCCGGCTTACAATGTTGTTGAAGTGATCTCGATGTCGTTTATTCGTCACGTAAAGGAGATTACGCTCGTGCGTCATAAGCCGCACAACGTGCGGATTGAATAGGATGCTGTCTTGAAATAAAATTAGCGGAGGAAAATACCCATCCCCTGCGTTGTCAAAATCGCCTGCTGCTGCGTCAAGAACAAAATACGACAGCACAGTCTCGATCTTCGATTTTGGCAGCGCCGTTGTGCGAATGAGACAAGAGTAGACAAACGCCTTCGTGAGAATAGGGGTGTTCCACTCCAAAAACTTTGCCTGGTATTTCTGGATTACTCGTGGATCGCCAGATTGGTCTCGTTCCTTCGCTGCCGATAGATGCATTCCATTCGAGAAGCTGGCGAGGGCGAACAGGGCAGCGCGCACGCTGTTAAACTCATCCCGAGTGAAACCAAAAGCTGATTGGTAGGCGTCCAGACGCAATAGAGGTGGTTCATAGATGCGTTGTCGATGATGAGCGTACAGTTGATCGAAAGCAGCATTCACCACTCGTAAGTCCCACATCGGCCATTGCCGTACGAGCTGAGAGAATAATATAGAATGCATCTCCAAAGAACTACTGTCGGTAGCCTTCCCGACCTCGTGCAAAATAAAGTCATACCCCTCAGACCTGCGATATTCTTGTTCTTTATAAGCTAGACGAAATCCACGCTTTACGGCTTTTACATTGTAGTATCCTTGCCGCACCTCAGGCATCAGTTGGCAAAAGCGCGCATACACAGCTGCCTGTCGTAGAAGTTCAACCTCATGGTCTCCGACCACAGAGAGTGCGTCCTCAGCGCTGACCCCGATCTCGGGACTGCACCTCTGAAGGAATGGGCATAGGAGCGAAATGCCAGAGACTACAGACGCGGCTCCCTCAATATCGCCACGATGGACCAAACCGTCCACGAAGAGAAACAGAGCAGAAAGTGCGCTCCTGAGCGGCAGTTTCCAGACCGGGGAGGACGCGATCCTGCCGTCTAGGAGCCGCTCGAATGAGAAAAGTGATTCTTCCGTGGGGCCCATGAAGTTGGTCCTCGTCTGGAATGGGGCGACGGTTTCGGACGCACCAACACCAACCAGCGCGGATCGTACAAGACTCAGCGACTAGGGGAGCGGCTCCGGACCGAATACGGAGAGCTGATCAGGGTCGTCGCAAAGGCAGCTTACGGCGCAGCCCTGTTGAATTCATCATTCATCATGGAGCGGCTGTCAAAGCTCCCGACGCGTCAGGAGTTGGCCCTACGACCGCTCCTCGTTATCGCCGGGAGCGCCGGGGTCGTCATCGCCTGGATCGAGTTGTTCCGGCGCGTTTGCCTGTGAGCCATCAGATCTTTTGGAGCTTGACGGTAATCATTTCTCTATTCGCCATCGTTTTCATTGCCACGCGGTGACCCTGAAGAGGCCCCGGATAATGCGTGCTGAACTCGTCTACTGCATCCGCTAATGACTTCTTGAGTGCAACATCGGCAACCGAGCACTGTTCACATGCGGTCACACGCGAGTTCCAACGCGGCCAACACGGGGATGTACGGTCACCAAGGGCTAAGCTGCATTCACCTTTGAAACCTTACCAAAACTGACCCCCTTGGAGTTTAACTCGTTCGCAAGCACCACTGCGCAGAATGCGGAAGGACGAGACCCGCCAAGGCCGGTCGGATGTAAAGCCAGTTTGAGACGGAGGTAGTGGTGGAAGCCAGGGGTAATTTTGCCGAGATGAAGAGGTATTTCGGCACCGCCAAACTGGCCAACCTTATCGCCGCCAAGACCCGTAAACTTGAGCCGAAGCGACGGAATCAATGCGAGGGCATCAACGGAAGACTCCCGCATACTCCCGTCGCCGACGAGACGCCATTGGGGTTTTGCCATAATCCGTGGAGATCGCGGCTCGACATCCTCGAAGATTGCCTTGCCAAATACAAGGAAGGCGATGGCCCTATTACGGTCCATGCACTCTATTACATCCCTAACCTTGATCGCTTTGAGCATGAATTCATTGCGGCTCACCTGCCGTGGGGAAGCAGCGGGAAAATCCTGTGCCAGCGGTGCGACAGGGAATGGACGGCGACGTGGCGGGCGGGACGGAACCGGGAGACAGCCCGAGGCATTTCGTCCACGACACATCCAAATCAGCCATTCACGAAAACAGTGGTTGTTACGCAGGCCGTGACGACCATCGAGCAGCTTACGGTCGAATTAATCTTTCAAGACCTCTCCAATTCGGAAGTCCTTGCCGGGATTCGGAAGGTGTTTCCGGGCCGAGCGAGCATGAACACCGTGGCGTGGTATCGCTCGCACATGATAGATCACCCCGTTTCGACAAGTTGCGTGCGGGTCGGATACTCCCTGCAACTCGCCGGTAAGCCGTCGATTATCTGACCTACGGCACGCGTCAAGGCCCCTCAACGATACAGTCGTAGCCGTGGCAAGAACATTGCCCGAACTATATCGCGTGCCCGATAGAAGTCCTCGTCTTTGCCGAGGAGCGCCGATACTCCTCAGCGCCGTCTCCTCGCACGCGGCGGGGTATAATGCTTGGGCGGCGGCGGCAGCGGCTCGCGTCCCGGCTCCGGTCTGATCTTCGCGCGGATCGCCTTCAAGGTTTTGATCCGCGGCGACCAGAAAATAGCGGTCGCCGTCGATGATATGGTCTAGCTCCCTGAGCAGGAATGCGGCTTCTTCTTCGGTCAGTTCAAGGTTCATGGCCGACAGATGGGGTCGATCACCGATGGCGGCGAGTCGCGCCGGGCGACCGCGAACGGAGGGCCCGCGACCGGTATGCGAGCCGCCCGATTTTCCCGCACCGATCGTGCTTGGCGACCACTATGGACCGGAAGTGCAGACCGTCCAGCTAAGGATTGCCCGTCGTCATCGACTTAATCCAGTCCTGCACATCGTCCAGATTAAATCCGTAGCCACGACCCGCATTACCGTGCCCCCCTACCAATCCATTGGTCTGAATGTCGACGATTTGGTACCCGCCAAAGGTAATGTCATAGGGATCACGGGTTCGGCTTTTCATGAGGTAATACCCCATCCTTTGGAGTTGCCGCCGCAGCCGGTTTTCAAACGCCTTCTCCGCAGCAGTCATGGGGGTCGTGTCAGCCCTATGATATCTGGCTACCTTTTGCAGACGGGTCATTGCCTTCTCTCCTATACCCTCCGTTGAACTCGGCTTCATCCAACGCGGCCAGTGTCCGTCTTCTTCAAGCCCTTACTGCGGGTTATCGATTGGATCGGGAACGGCGGGAAAGACCTCTTCTGGTGCTAAATCCTTGCCGATTTGAACCCCTCCGCACTGTTGCAGGTGGAACAGGACGCTAAACTTGTCCCTACACTCAAACACAATGAGGATTTCCGGGAACATCGTTTCCTTGTGGACAAAAAGGGGCGACGGCACTTCAGCCGGATCGTCTCCCTCGGGGATCTCATCGGGATCGTTTGCGCGGATGAACCGGATAAAGGTGTTGGCGTCCACATCGATACGCTCCGGCAATGCCATCAGCAGCGCATGGGTGATCCGATTCAGCAAGTCGCGGTTCCCGCCGCGCTCGATCATCTCCGGGCTGTCGCGGTCGAGGCTTATCAGCCGGAACGGGCCGGCATTATCGTTCACAGATACAGACATTGTTACTCTCCAGTTAGGGGTTGGATGATCGCTCACTCCTGTGGGTGAGACGATACCGCCACCTACCACAACTTCACCTAGTGGTGGGTTACTCGACCGGTGAGTGTCCGGTGTGAGGCGTATAGGATGTCCTGACGACCCTCGCCTACGATCTCGATTTTGGGCGGTGCGGCGTTCGCTCCCGCGATTTGGTCAGCGAGATAACTCTCATAGTCCTGCGTTGCGAGTGTCCAGTCGCATTTGTCCGGTGTGACGTTGGTGATAACCAGTGTCAGATCAACTGGCCAAATCGGCATGTTCTTGATGCTCGGCCCGATTTCGCTGGTGAGCGCCAGACAGGCCACGTACAACAACACGTCTTCGCCAGTGCGGGGATCTTCGACATGGCGGTTCGCGAGCATCTTGTTGACGATAGAGACAATGATTTCGTCCCGGTTGCCGTTGAACGCTTCCACCCATTCGGTCGGTACTTCGACATTGCCTCGCAATGTCGCGCCTTGGTGGGTAGGGGTATCGATAACGACTGTCATCGATAATTCATATCGCATTGTCTCTACTCCTTCCGTCGCAGTCGCCAAGCCACGATCATCTAGCGGTGCGTGTTGAGGGTCTTCGATCCACCCAATCGTTCGATCGCGGCGATCGGTGCGCGCTTGGTCCGCCTGCCGCAACGCTGAAGTTGTATGTCTGACACACCTTATGACGGCATCGTGTTGCCCGACTGCTATCGGTAAACGATCGCCCTAGTAATCCGAGGCTGACTGGTTGGCGATCTCCAATAACACGTCGGCATGGCACAGCAGATCGAGCGGGCACCAGCATGCCAAGTGGTGACCACGGAGGTCGCGGCGGATCTCTTCAAGCGACGGCCCCTCAGTTCGGTTCGGATCGAGCAACCACACGCGAAAAGCCGCAATGGCAGAGGCGCGATCGCAGTTCTCGTCGATCTTGAGGGGGTTTCCCCAGCGGCTCGGTCGACCGACGAAAATCACGCCCGCGGGTTTTCTCCAGCCTCTTTGGCGCGCCCGCCACTGGATTCGCATCAAGGTAATCGTCAACGGGGAAACTCCCGCCACAACCGCCCGTCCAAGGTGGCTCCACCTCTAGCGGCCCTGTCGAGTTCCTCGGCCCACGGCGTCGGATTATTCGACTTCTGTCCCCATTGCTTGAAGAAGAACGCGACGCCGGGATCGAGGCACAGATCGCGCAGCGCTCGCATCCAGGCCGGATCGCAGGGCCGGGCCGGGTGTCCAGGGCCAGGACTTTCGCCGCCGCCAATCACCCAATCGATGCCCGTCAGATCGAGACCGGGGACCATCGGTGCGAGCAGTGGCTCGACCGACAGGAACCGTTTCGGCGCGTCAATCCGCAACAGCGGCTTCAGGAGCGGCAGCGATTTCGGGTGGCCGATGGTCAGGCCGCACCATGCATTATCCGGCCAACGCCGCCCCAGGTCGGCAAGCTGCCGCTTGATATTGCCGGGTCTCTTGGTAAGAATTTGGTAGGTGAGGTGCGGCGTCGCCGCGATGACATCGAGCGCTTCGGCGCGCCATTCAGCCGGTACGCCCTCGTGCCAGAAATCGCTCATACTACAGGTAAAGACGAGCGTTAGGGGCGGGCAAACGGTGCCGGGTCGATATATGAACGGCGCTCGCCAGACCCCTGGCGTGTTCCGATGGATCGCGCCCGTCCACTCGCCCCTCGTGGCTGTCCCCTTATGTGGCTCCCGAATACCGCGTGACGCAAAGATCGCCGCGTAGCAGCCGCCACCTACCGGCATCGGATTTCCTGGCGCGACGAGGCCACTCCGGGGCGATCTTGTCGCACCCAATCCATGGGTTCCAGGTCGCGTCCGTCCACGGGATTTTGGTCATTCCGCCGCCTCCTAGGCCAGCTTCTTGCCGGGGGCGCTTCGTGCGGATGACAAGAGGCGTCGCCTGGATAATGCCCAAGGCTTCGTCAAGCCAGGAGGACCGCGCGGGATTCTCGCGCCGCCATTCGTCGTGTGTATCCGTCTCGTCCATCGTTTACCTTCCCTTCCCCGGAATCGCGGGTCTCACCCTAATATTAGAGGTGGGGTACGCACCGGAGTCAAGTCAAAAAATGCGTCATGCGCCAGTTTTTATCGGCATGCCGAGCACTGGTCAAATTATCGTGCCCATGAGAGACATGCTCTTGTTCACGATAGACACGCTCTTGTTCATGAGAGACATGCTCTTGTTCATCATGAGAGACATGCTCTTGTTCATGAGAGACATAAACCTTTAGCAGTGTTAACGGTGATGCCTCCCTGTGACGGAATGGTGTTTGCTTTGACCAAAGAGGATGTCTCCCTGTGGTCGGTCACAGAACACATCGAACGAGTGTGACTATGTGCGGCACATCACAGAACACATTGGACCGAGTCTGACTGACTTGTGGCGGGACGTGATGGTCACACTGCCACGCCCGGTTCCCTCTAGCTCCCGGCGCGTCGGCAGCCGCGCAAGCTGCTTCTGAAATGACCTCAAGCTCGGATTCGATCGCGGCGAAATCGGTGCGCGCCTCATGTGGTTGCCGCCAGGGTTTAGCGTTCAACTCCCCGACCGGGTAAGCGGGTGGTGTGCGGAAGGCATGTTCGGAACTGGTCACGACAGCAAGGCGAGCAGCCCTTAGGCCGGCTTGAAGCGCACCCCATATCTTGGCCATGAACACGTTGGAACAGCGAGTTGCAAAGCTACGAAAGCAAGTACACCGGGTCGAAATAGACCTGCCACTTCTGAGAGCAGAGATTGCCTCAGGTGACACTGCCGCCAGCCACTTCATTGATCGCTTGCGAATTGCTATTGATAACGCTACAGGCGTTGCCTTGTTGGCCGATGCGAGACTTTCTGCTCCGGTTCTTGCTGTAGCAAGAAGTCTACTTGAGAGCCTGATAACAACTCATTGGGCCTCTCTCAGCGACTCAAATTCCAACGAGATACAAACTGTCGCTCGATTTGAATCCATAAGGTTGACGCGTAATATGCTAACAAAGGGCCGAGGCGCGCTTATAAATAAAATTGACGGAAGAGATGAGACACAGAGGATACTCAACCATCCTTGGACAAAAATGGCAAAACGTCCCCCAAAAATAGATAGGATGGCCAAGGAATCGGGCTTAGAAAAACTGTATGATCTTATTTGGGGAGTTATTTCGCTGCTCGCTCATGGCAATGATACGACCTCACTCGCGCAACAAAGCGGTCTGCTTCCAGCATCGGTTGAGGCGGTACGAACAATACTCGCATCTATCCATTTAATTGTCCATAATCGCGTCAGAGAGCATCGACCGACAGTGGCGAACGAGATCGAAGCAATTCTCAATGTGACCACCTTTAGGTAGTCGATCACCACACCCGGTGACGCCACGACGCCAACCCGAGGAACCCAAAACGCGTTGTTCCCATCTTATTAGGTCTCCATCCGAAGCGTCCCTAAACATATTCCTACTTGCGCCCCCATTGCCACTGTGCGCGGCCTTGCCACGCATCCCGCTGACGCCAGCCGCATTGTAGCTCGTTTCTTGTTCATCGGTGCAGCAATCGGGCGATCCAGGATCGCTTCCCTGGCCTCGCGGTGCCTTCCTCGGGAGGACCGCCGCTGACGGATTGTGCGCGTTCCTGCGCGAATGGACGTGCATCCGGCACTTCGTGGTCGCTCTGATTCATCGCGGAGCGTATAGCCGCCCCGTATATCTGCCAAGCACGGTCCATATCGGGAGCCAAAACTGCGGAACGTTGCTCAAATCCTCGAAATTCCTTCATGGTTGGCGGATGTCCGAGGGCTTCCTCTAGTTGTATGAAATGAAGGCTCTGTTCTGCGAGCCGTTCTAGATCGTTATTCCGTTGGATTTGAGCAGCTTGCGCCTGCCCTTCCTCTCGGCTTTGGACCATAATTTTTCTTGTGACTTGTGCTCCACCAAGGGCGACGAAGACCTTCCGGCCAAACCCTGCCCTATCTGCCGGCATAAGGGATGCGCGTCGTGGCTGGTACCTACATTTTTCCCCAATGGCCGCGTAGAAAGCGCTGATATCTCCGCCAAACCACCGATTCGCCGGTACAGCAGCTTGCTGAGCGAATCGCTTTGAAGCGGCGGCTTACCCGTATCCGCAATCGTTTGAGCATAATTGCGCGCCGGCTCACCGAGATCCTGTTCCCATCGCCCCCTCAGATATGACGCAAGGTAACGTCGTCCCCAGTCACGCCGATATCCCGTGATAATGTTTCGTAGCTTTTCAAACCCAGACCGGCGTGAACCCATGCCCACCCGCATGGATACCGAAACGCCATTTCCGAGATCCGTTGATGACACAGATCGCTCGATTGGCACTGCCGGGCCAAGGTGCCCCTCCGCTTCGTTCAACTCCTCAAACAGATGCTCGTCAACGGGAGTCGCCAAGTCCCTGAGGGCGCTTAGGTGTCGGGCGTGGTACGCGGAAAGGCCAGGGATATCGGTCCACGAGAACGGCCCCTCGCAAACGAACCACGCGGTTAACGCGCACCCATGCCAGAAAGCGAGCGCCGGCCCAAAGGTCTCTCCCATAAGCGCATGCGGCGCGATCTCAGTAACAATCCGGTCGGGCCACTGAGGTAACATCATCGCCCCCCACAGCTCCTCAATCCTATGTTGAAGAGCCTCGGGCAGTAATTTTCGATAGAGCTGAGGATTATACCAATCTGGCCCCTGTGGCCCGATATGGATTGATCGGAATTCCTCTACCAAGCCCCAGAGTGATGGCATCCCAGGCGCTTGCAGGCCGTGCAGTTCATCAAACGCATTCCAAAATTCGCTGAGCACCTGGACTCGCTCTTCGACGGGCGACACGCCCGATCGCTCCTTCGCGCCGGGCCGTCCCAGTAGGTTGAAAGGACGCGTTCCACCTCCTCGACATCTACTCCCCTCTCGCGCGCAATCACAGCTGGGCTCTTGGTAGCACCAACAAAAAACCGGGCCTTCGGGATTGCCGTAGAGAGTTGCTCGTCGGGATGGGGTTTCTCTCCCAAATATTCTAAAAACCGCAGCCAATCTCCTCCAAAGAATCCCACGAGCGCTTTCCTGTCCGCGATCCGCGTTAATACCCGTCTTCGCGTTGCTCGACCATCTCGTGCCTTCTGATAATAGTTCGCTATTAGCTGACGGCAGCAATACGCTCTGTACCGTGCTCCAATCTCCTCCGTTACCTGCTTTGCTATGTTCGACAGCAAGTCCTGTTTGGCTTTAAGCTGCTCCCCGCTGGACAAGCCGCCCCAGCCTGCGCCATACCGAAAGATCCTTAGCTGCTTATCGAGTCCCAACCCTAGCGCGGTAACGAACTTATCGATGGTCTCCCAAGCAGCTAGCTGATCTTCTCGTGTCTTTAACCCCGACCAACTTGCTCTGATTTCCAGTGGTAAAAACAGCTCGTAGAAGAAGGGTTCGAGTATCGACCAGACCATAAGGCCAGCTGAGCTTTTGGCAAGAGTAACGCTTGCCCAATCTTCCGTGGTTATCCGGTGGGCAAATCTGGGATGGCTCTTGAACGTGGCCGGCAAATTCGCAAGCCCGGTCTTCAAGCTAGCCTTTTCGGGAAGAAACCATGCGCCTTTGGAGTGTTGATGCTCTACGGAAAACCAGTCGTCGAGTAGGCGTTGCTTCGATGCATCAAGCTCAAGAATAACTATCTCGCTCTTTTCAATAGTGCTTAACATTGATTATCTTCTCACCATTCAGCGAGCGAGCAATTAACGTGCTAGAAAGAGCATCCAATTCGGCAAAGAAGGTGTGTCGCTCGTCCTCTTGCTCCAAAAAAATTAAAGCATCTAAAGAATCCAGGTTAGCGGCGCGTTGGCCAAACGACATCCCTGTCATGGTGTTCACTCATTGAGCGACTTTACTACTTCTACGTATGTTTCAAATGGAAGCGGATTGGGGCTTGATTGTGCATACTTGGCATACCGCTGAGCTAACGCCTCCAGCTCCCGTTCCTCGCGTCGGCGTTCCACTCTCTCCTGATCATGCACGATATGGCTTTCGAGCGCCCCGCGCTCGAATAGTACAAAGGCTTCTGGTCTATTTGCTGTGTCCAAGCCACGGCTTCCGGGAGCTTCCTGCCCACTACTGCTTCTGGCCCACTCAGGTGGTATCTCGTGAATGGTGGCCGGGTCCATATCGTTTTCACGATAGATTGTATCGATATGGTCGTCCAATCCCAGCTCAGCATGATAGATTACGTCCAAAAATTGTTGCCCCGGCGCGGTTCGTCCAACCAGCGCTGGATGCGTAATCACGCGAATCCCTCGACCAATAAACTGATAGAACTCAGCAAAGCTCCCATATGGCCGCATGGGAACAACAACCGTTATAGGAGGGAAGTCATAGCCTTGCCCGAGCATCTTCAACTGAACAACGCCCTGAAGATCACCAGATTCTGTTTCAAAACGAGCACGAATAGCTTTAATCCTCGCATCCGACATGCAATAGTGCAAATGCATGGTTGGAATTCCATGTTCTTGAGCGACGTTCGCAATTTGCTCAGCATGCCGTTCTCCGAGTGCTGAAAAAAGTACCCTAGGCTTAATCGGATTTAGCAGCTGTCGTTGTTCTTCTAACGCAACCTTCACCGCCCGCATTATCTGTCGTATTGGCTCGGTCGATTTTGCCGTAATCCGAGCTAGCTTACGCTCGTCTTGGATCATCTCCAAAAGGGCGTTCTTCCGCACAATTTCCTCACGCAAACCGTCTGGCCATAAAATTTCATATGTAGTTTGCTCAGGATTGGGAGCAAAACGTTGCACCCGGAGGTTCTTAGCATTGCCGTCAGCAATAGAATCGATAAGCCGATAGCGGTAGACTATATCAGCATCGATCGGTCGGCCATCTAATCTCTGAAAGCACGCTGACATTAGAAGGGTACGAGCGCACTCGAATGTCTAAAAGTCCGTTGGTAGGATTCAGCCGCAGCGATGTGTGCCTCGTCTACTACAATAAAGTCGATATCATCGCCATCGAGCTTAAATAGCAGATCATCGGGATCGTCCCCCGCTCCGAGCGAATGAAAATTAGTCAGGATCACATCCGCATTTATCAGCTGCTCACGGGTAACGTGCTTAACGGGGCCGGCATCGCGGTCAAGAGTAAGCACGACAGGAGGTGGACAGCCTGGAATAAGTGGACCCGCTGGTAGGCCGTAGAGAACATTTCGCACAGCTTCGTGGTCGAAAGCTTGATCGAACGTGCCCCGGATTACATTTCCTGGGGTGACGATCATGGCTCTGCGTTTCGAGAATGCCAGGCAAGCCAGAACTCCTAGGGCCGTCTTGCCTGCGCCCACCGACATGATACACGCCGCCTTAGTTCCTCCGGAACCGTAATAGTTTCCTAAGGCAGAGAACGCCTCCGATTGGCATTGTCGCAACGTCTTCAAACTAAGCTTTTGCCGGGCTTTATCGAAATATGAGGTCATAGCTTCTGCCTCTTGCGTCGACCGTTCTCTACTCAAAGACAGTGGCGATGGCTGGAGCGCCGTTAGCGGGTCCGGGTCCATCTCGGGCTGCTCTACTGTCGGATTTGTTAAAACAAAGCTCCGGAGGATCGTATCCAAACTCAATAAAGATTGTAGCTGCGAAACACATCTAGTGGCTTCAGACCGGATAGAATCGTAGGAAAACCTTACGACCACTCGGCCCGCAGCATGCAAATCATTCTGCCGTAATCTATCGTAGGTGAACGCGTTTCGGTTACCGTGAAACTCAAATCCATCAAGCTCTACCGCAAAACATTTCTCTTTGCCGCGAATCTCGTAGTCGATCTTATAATGTCGACCGGCGATCTCCACCGTAGCCTGCGGAACAATACAGGGAAGGATAGCTCCACTGACAGAAGGCGCTAATATCCATCGCAAAAAGGCATATTCAAGAAAGGACGACGATCCAAGGGAATGCCACCATGGAGTCTCAGCCGTCTGCGCCGGCATATTCCGTCTCCAGGGCTGCGATGCGAGCCTCTAGACGCTCGATGTGTGCCTGCCCTTGGTCGAAAACAGCTGCGCGGCGGGCAACTTCAAGTGCTTCTCGAAGGAAGCCCTCCCGCTCGTATAGTTCGACTAATCTTCCAAAGGCTGATACGCGGTAGAAGCTAGGTTTTTCACCAAACTCATTGGTGATTGTATCCGGCCTTGCCTCAATCAACCGAATATCCAGCCAACAAAGCGTCTCGACAGTCTCGAATACCTCCGGTTCATCGCGTCGTCT
>Ga0306926_10004090_pt1 | contig 15261 bp, 26 predicted proteins | sample flu12Cox44000178_FD_203759 | JGI IMG/M metagenome (GOLD analysis project Ga0306926, IMG submission 203759) | Lab enrichment of tropical soil microbial communities from Luquillo Experimental Forest, Puerto Rico - flux8day.12C.oxic.44.000.178 (v2)... | ecosystem: Environmental > Terrestrial >...
GCGGGTGCCTTCGCCGGCCGCAAGCACAATGGCAAGACAGGAACGCTCGACCGCCAATGGACCTCCTCCGCGGCGCGCTTCGGCCGCCGACGTCGTCATATCCGAGTGCGTCGCGCCGGAAAAGGTGTCCCCGGCTTGTTCGTTGAAATCATTAACCTTTTCGCCGGTTAGAGCATCTTGCCCATATCGCCGTCCCAAATCACGCCAGCGGACTTCCTAATGGCTTGGCGGGGCATTCTGTGCAGCGCCACAACGCGCCGTCGGGGGCGCGTCATAACCCTCGCCACTCCTAGCAAAAAACTGCACGGCTTGCCCCGCCCTGGTTCGGTGCCCGCCGATGCACACACAATAAAGAAAGCCCCAGCTCACATCTGGGGCTAGGACTGACGAATCCCAAGGCACAAATCAGGCAACGCGCGGATCGCGGTATGCGTCAGAATCATGCAAGGCACGCGTCCAAAAAATCACTGTTGCCTTTAACCACTGGGTAGGGCCAACGCGGAGCCTTGGTGGATGGTTGTTAGCAATGTGCACATGGCTCTGTATCGGCGCCGCCTGTGCTGGCGTCTTCGTCGGCGGCCTCCTCGTGCTGCTGATGGCGAGGCCAGCACACGGCCGTTGAGACCATCAGCGCAAGCCTGCGCGACGTGACAAACTTGCGCGACTTCATCGCCGCCGTCGAGGTCGGCGCGAGCCCTTCACCGTGCTGAGGACATCGGCAGCGCGCTCAAGGGAGGCGTGAACGTATGCCAGCGACAACTTGTCAACGAAGTGCTCGGGCCTCTTGTTACGGAGTTCGTTCGCAATTTTAGACGCGAGGGCGCGACACCTATTCAGCGTGGCTCCAATGCCAGCCTTCCCGGTCGTCTCTTGGCCGTCGAACTCATCAGACATAGTGCGCTCAAGCCGTCGCTCCGTCCTTGGGTCGCCTGTTGAGCGCGCCAGGTTCAAAGTGGTGCCGGCAAACTCCACTTGGCTGCGTCACTGGCAGAGCCATCTAGAATTTTGTCCAAACCGTGTAAGGTCCGTGTAAGCCAGCATGTGTAGATTGTGAGCGTCGGTCTAAGACCGACAGGAATGTCTCTTGAAGCCCCGGCACGCCCCCGCGGCCGGGGCATCTTTTTTGATCGGAGACTTAGGCACGACCGCAGCAACTTGCACCGGGTTCGGCTCGGTTGCATTCACCCCTGCCCAATTCTATTTGTTGCACATGTTGCAGCGTGCTCTTCCTGGCGGGTTCGTCGCGCCGTGCCTCCCAACCAAAACCGATAAACTGCCGTCCGGCAGCCTATGGCTGCACGAGATCAAGCACGACGGCTTCCGCATCATTGCCCGCAAGACTGGCGCGCAGGTGAGGCTCTACAGCCGTCCTGGCAATGACCTCACTCGCCGCTTCCCGCTGATCGTTGAGACGTTGGCACGCCTGCGCTCACGCTCCTGTATCATCGACGGCGAGGCTGTCGCCTGCGATGACAACGGCGTTGCCTCGTTCAATCTCATTCGCTACCGCCGCCATGATGACAGCACGTTCCTGTACGCCTTCGACCTGATCGAGCTGAACGGCGACGACCTGCGGCGTGATCCGCTTGAGGTCCGCAAGGCAACACTCGCATCTATCGTGGCCAGGGCCAGCCCAGGCATCCGATTCAACGAGCATATCGAGGGCGACGGCCCGACCGTCTTCGCCCATGCCTGCAAGCTTGGCCTCGAAGGCGTCGTCTCGAAGCGCAAGGATTCCGCCTACCGTTCTGGCCGCTCGCCCGATTGGCTCAAGATGAAGAACTCGGATGCCCCGACCGTGAAGCGCGAAGCGGAGGAGGATTGGGCGAGATGACTCGTCGCAAGCGCGAGATCATCGGCCTTAGGAACGAACGGGACTTCCCGCATCTCGTCGAACTCCCACTTCCGCCGGAAGGTTTTCGCAGTGTTTTCCAAGAGATTGATGCGTTCCATCGTGAACGACGCATCCCAGTCCGCCGCGGCCGGAGTCGATACGACGTCAAGCCATTCTATATTCGATTCTGCTTCCCAGACACGGCCACTGCGGATGCATTCCGCAATCGCTTCGGCGGCGAATGCTTCACCGGCCGCCCAAGAAGAATGGAGTAAAAGAGGACGGAGATGACCACGACAAGAACTCACTTCACCTTCCGCGTCGATACGTGGACCCCTGAGGGCGAGAGCATCGTGGAGCATGTCGCCGGCGTCGAGGACTATCAGGTTGCACTCGCCACGTTTCTCGCTGCCTGTCAGCGCTGGCCCGGCACCCCCATCACCTTGCGGCAGGGCGCGCGAGTGATCGAGGACAGCGCCTGCGCGTGGTGTAGGCGAGTCGGTTGTCCAAGAAATGCGCCCACACTGCTAGGCCGTGTACTCATTAACGCGCAGATCGCAGCAGGTTTGCGCGCTTACTTTGCGGTTACGTTACAGCGACGTATTTTTGCGCTTACGCTTACGGTTTGCCCAAAAACACATCATAGCATTATAGCTTATGCCTATAACTCATGCCTAAATTCTAAGCGCACCGGCATCGGCGGTCGCGCGCCGGTTAACCTAATGACGACTGTCGACGCAATAAATCTATTCCCGCAACCGTCAAAAATTTAGAGCTTGATTGCATGTGAATTTTTCTTCAACCTCTCGGTGTGAACGGATTATCGGAGGACGGAGGTGTCTAGGCGCCCGTAGCATGCACAACAACGCCTGCGAGAAGGGCGGACCTGCCATGGGGGCGGCAATCAAGTCGCCTCAAACGAAGGAGCAGCGTCATGAGCATTCGTAACACCGAATTATGGGTTCACGGGAACGTCACAGTTCCTGAGTCGATGGGGTCCCAAGTACTGGGGCTAACTCAGGTCGACCCGGGTTTAAACGCCTTTTCTGACGTGAATGGGACGCGTACTACTGCTGGCGCGGCCTTCGTGCTTCAGCCTCGCGGCGCAAGTACCTGGTTTCACATCCCCTTTCCAACGCCCGCCGTTATTAAAAGCAAGCGGGCCACCCTTACTTGGGTGTCGATCCTCTTCAACATCGAGGCACCCATGATCCTTCAACGTTTAGTTGTCATGGAAGGTCTAACAAACATCTTTGACCAGAATCTTACAATAACGGGAGATCACAGCGGCGGCCCCGACACCAACAACACTTACAATGTTATGCGCGACGGAATCCGATTTGGCATCGGCATCAGCCTCTTCATTAGAAACGACGCCCCGGACCAGAAACACCTATTCATAGTTGGCGCGGGCGCCAACTTTCAACACGATTGGGAATAAGTTCGAGCCTGGCCTTGCTCGTTAAACCGAATGCCGGGGCCAGCCTTGGCTACGATAGATGCGAGCGGTGGCCTTCTCGGCTGGTGGCGACGGCGGCGGAAGATCGCCTGAGCGTCCGACACAACGCACACGTCGTTTGCGGCAGCCAGCGATTGCCGAACAATCGCGGTTTATGAGTACGCGCCCTAGTGAAAGGTCTTGGTGGGATAGCGGAGGGGGGCGTAGAAAGCGTTACTGCCGGTCTTGTCACGCAACAGACGGCGAGCGACTACCGCGGCATCTTCGCCTGGGGCAAGCTTTAGTCGACCTATGTGATTGCCAGCCCCGTCCCAGACATAAATCCAATTGTCGTTATCAACGCTATAGCTGCCTTCCGCAATCGCGCCAGCAGGCTCGGCCTCGGTCGCGGGGCGAGTTTGTGTCCAAATGTGGCGTCGCGGCGGCGCTTCCTCGAGGCTTGGCGGCGGTGGTACAGGCCGCGGTGGAGGGGGTTTAGGTCCGTGGGCAATGGGCTCACATCGGTGAATCGTAACTTCGTTGGGGAACGTGCGGCCGCATATTGAGCATTTCCAGGTGCTTGACTTGGCTTGGGGAGCGGGCGGCTCACCGTCATCGTCCCGACCAGGTCGGGGCACGCCGGTGACGATCATACTGATGCCGGGGTCGATGGTGCCGTCATCTCTGAGCGTGCCGTGATAGATTTCGCGCCCTTGCGCATCGCGCTCGATCTTCGCAACGGCGGCGACGGGCTTTGCGTGACCCACAACAATCGGGATCGGAGGCAGAAGAACGGCCTCGCCCCGCGCGACTTTTTCCAAGATGCGGCGGTCGCGCTCGAGCTCTAATCGCGCGAGCGCTTCTTTATCGTTCGACTGCATCGGGGACCTTCTCGACGGTTAGCATCAACGGAGATTCGGCCGTGATGCGCTGCTGCTCTTCGACAACGCGTTGGCGCAAGAGCTCGATCATCTTGTCGAGCTCGGTGTCCGACAGCTCGGTGACCGTGCCATGCTGAAAGAAGAATTCGCGAGGAACTAGATTGGCGATGATTTGCAGATACTTTTCCGGCTTTGTAACGCGGGCCTGCCTGATTGCTCGCTCCCCGAATTCCTCGAAATCCTTCGCAAGGGCCTCAACGAATGCCCTGGATAACTTGTTTTTGACTCCGAGTGGACGACCGCCGCCCTTGTGACCAGCAGGGAACATCTAAAGCCCCAACTCCTTCGCCGCCACCAAATAGGCGCTGAAGATATTTCCAGCCGCTTTTGCCTCCCACATTCGACGGAGTGCGCCAGCAGGAACATTCTCGGGGCGATGCGCTTCGGCAATTCGATCAAGCTCCGCGTCAATTTCCTTTTCGAGCGCCTCAACGCGCTCGGCCAGTGTAGGCGCGACATATTTCTTTGCAGCAGTCTTCATGTGACTGACTCCTCATAAATCTGATGCCTCCGGCCGCCGCCATAGCAGCCGGAGGCTTGACCCTGGCCGCGAACGCAAGCGAGGGCCGTGAGGCGGCCGACAAACAGCAAAAAGAGCCGCCTATTAGTAAGGGTTAGCTTATCGCCAGCGTTTATAAACTTCGGTCGGCGGAGCACCTGCCGGGCCGGGCAAAGAGGGAATGCCGAACGCGTCCTGCGCCCAGGTATCACCATAGCGCGGCTGTGGCGGCTCACTATCGGGGTGCTGCTTTTGAAAGCGCGGCGTTTTCTGCGTGATGCCGCCGGCAAATCTGTCAAGGTCACTCATTACTGTGTCTCCCGACCATTATCCTGAACAGACGGCTTCGGACTCCTGTAGTCCTTGCGAGTCGTTACAGAATAATCGTCATAATTGCCGTAGGCTTTTCCGTTGCCAGATGACGACGACATTAACTGAGAGTCCGCGAGTGGGTTCGTCTTGGAATTGTCGTCTCCAACATACGCACCCGTCACTGACTTTTGTTTCGCAAAGCCCGGAACAAAGCCTTTCTTGCTGCTGTCATATTTCATGATTAGACGCCACTGCCTTTCTTAGGGTGGTTGGTAGAGCGGCCCGCAACGCCTGCGAACCCGCCTTCCGCTTGGCTCGATTTGAGCTTCGAGAAGTCCGCGCTCTTGTCATTATCGAAAGCGTGGAAATAGCCCGAAGGCTGCTTATCGATTGTGCCTGACAAGTCGATAGTATTGTCCAACATGCGGCCTGACGGGCCTGCCTTGGACGTGTATACATTCGGGGTTCTGCTCGGATAATAACTATCACGGTTCAGGCCAACAGCGGCCTTGGCCTCCGCGTCATTTCCTTTATCATAAGGCGGGCGATATTCCTGCCCTTTTTTAAATGCGCTCAAAGTTAGGTTCCTTTCGTTTGTTTTTCCGGCTCAGTTTCTTCCTCGCGGGCCTGCCGGAGCATGGCTCTCACGAGTATGTCGTCACAGGGGTCGCGGAAACCCACTGCTTTGTGGACCACCGAAATACTTTTTGCGAGCTTTGAGAGACGCGGCGCGTTGCGCCCGTCTGCCAAAAAGATCGCGACCGCTTGCGGCGGGGCTGGCAACGATGGCAGCCCAAATTCTTCGGCACACGCCCTAAACTTTTTGAAGTCGGCCTTCGCCTGCGAGGATACCCGCACAGTCGCGTTCTCGGCCTCGAGCTCTTTATGCAGGTGCGGGGTCAGCGTGTTATCAATGAAATCGCACATTCGCTGCACCTCGGCCTCGATCTCGGCAGCCTTGGCGGCCTCTTGCTCTTCGCGTTTGCGCCGCTCTTCGAATTCGCGGTCGGCCTTAGCCTGCTCTTCGGGAGTCCAATCGAGAAATCCACAGATTCCTGTTGCCATGATTCATCCTTCGTTTAGAGAAGTCCTGCCGCGCGACGCGCTTGCGTCAGTTGCCGCGCGAGCTGCAATTGCTTTTGTGCGGTGGGCGCCTTTTCGATCTGTCGCTCCAGCGCAGCAATATCCGCTTCGGTGTCTGCACCACGCGGACGGTTAACGCCGGGCCTTTGAACGGGCGGAACGGGGGCTCGATGTGAGGCGAGTGCTTGTGGCGAGACGCTTTCACGCGCTAACTTCCATGCAACGGCGTCTGCTAATGCGATCTGGGCGGCGGCAGAGCGAAGCGCGCCGCCTTTCCATTGACGATCAATCTCGGCTTGCGAAAGGCCCATGTCGTTGAGCATGTATTCCTTGGCTGCGGTTTGCAGCTTGGCTAGGCCCGGACCCTTGGAATAGTTCGGGTGCCGAGTAGCTAATTCGCGTTGAAAAATATCGTCCTGTTGAGTGGCCCAAGCCCCGACTTGCTGTTGAGTGCTAACCGCCGCACGGGCGGCAATCTGCATTTCACCCGCTGCGCGGACCTGCTGTAGCTCGTGGAACCGATGTTCGGCAGCATCGCGCTGCTGGCGCGCGTTCATGAACTGCTGGGCTCGCTGAGGGTTGGTCCGGACCATGTTCTCAAAGGCGCGCTCGTCCGTCATTTCCGGAAATTGCTGCGCCCAGCGGTCCCAGGCATTGACGTTTTCGACCAGCTTTCTTTCAGCTTCGCTCATTTGCCGAAGCTGCGCGGTTGCTTGCCTTTCAGCCTGCAACGCTGCCCGCTCTTCGGCAACGGGATCGGGTTGCTGTGGTTCTGGTTGTGGTTGGATATAAGAACGGACTTCCGCAGCCCTTTGATCCGAGACTTCCTGCGCTGCTACCTGTTGCCGGTTTTCCTCAGCCTGCAACTCATGCAGCAATGCCGCTTGCTCTCGCTCGACCCAATCGCGATATTGCGACATGCCGCGTTTTGCTTCCGCGAGGTTCCGGAAACTGTCTTCCTCGCGCACGGGCTGGTCACCCCGGAGCCTTTGAATGGGCCGGCCGTCGTCCCCGACGGGAGTCACTTCAACTGGGGGCATCGTGGCGACTGCCTCGGCGGCTACGCGGGCTCGTTCTTCAGTAACACCTGGAAACTCCTCAAACTGCTTTGCCGTCGCGGCCATCCTGGCACGGTAGAGCGATTCTGAAGCGCGTCTGAGCTGCTTGTCGTGGGATTCGTGTTCGCCGGCGGGGTCCAGATCGCCAGCCCGCCATTCCGTGATCGAATCCTCAATGCCCTCGCGCTGCTTGCGGATTTCAGAACGAAGCTCACTGCCGGTTTCATCGAGGTGAATCGGCTCGCCCTCAATGCGGCGCATTACGATATTTTCAACGTCCTTCGGCTGCTCGGACGCGGGTGCTGGTTCTAGATTCACCACTTCCGAAGGGGGTGCCCGATATGCAGTATTACCGCTAACTATAACCTCTTGACTCATGCTAATCCTCTCTATTGCTCAGTCCATTAAAAAACCCCCAGAGGGGGGGCTGCTGCCGGCTGTATTGCACTCTAGTTTCTTTACCCAAGTATACCCCGCCTTCTGGCCTCTGCGGGACGTCTCTTCAAATTCTCTTTGCGCTTCAAATATCCCTTCATATAGCCCGCGATATACTGGGTTGAATGAGTGTGATATTCGTCCGGCACTATGATGTGGAATCGCAAACCGTTTTCATCGTGGCGCCAGGGGGAAGGCTTGGGAGTATTCAGCATGTCCTGCACATTCCTTTTGCTGCCTCAGCAATCGTGGTTGCGCCCACGCGAACGCCCTGGCGATAAATCTCTAAGGTCCGATCCGGGTCTGTGCCGACTTGCCAGAGTCGCAGGGCTAAGTCGGTCAGCGCGTTAGTGCCACTGCAGGTCAAGCCCAACATCTCAGGGCCGGTCGCGCTCGCATAAAAGCGGCCAGTGTTTACGATAATTGGTTCGTTCATTAGTTCTTACGTTCCCAATACAGGGGCCGCCCGGGATGCTCGTCAGTGCGCCCGACGCAAACCGCGACCTCCCTCAACGCCGTCCGAAGGTAGTGATAGGCGGATTTATTGAGCGGCTTACCGGCCTTGAAGATATGCGGGTAGGCTACCTGCGCCGCGTCACCGGTCGAAAGCTTGCCGTCAAATTCGTCTAGCAGGTTGCTGAAAAACGTTTTGGAGAGGTCCGGATGCGCAAGATTGATTCAACACTCAGGCCCGTGGCGCACGAAAGATTCGGCGCCGCGCGGTCCTGGATTCGAAAATTGCGCATCACTCATTCCTTCCCGAGTTTTTCAGCAGCCTGCTAGAGCCCGTCGCACCGCTTGGCGCAATCGTGAGCTCGCCCCTCGACCAAAGCCCATTTTTGCATACCTTTTGAAATGTGGAGAAACTGAGAGAAAAAAATTCTACCGGAACCGTCCATTGCTGTTAATCGTGGGATGCCAACCGACCACGGAAATATTCCGCCGCTGCTCGGTTCTCACCGCGACTGCAAAGTTCAAGCATCCACGCAACGTCTTTCGGCGTGAGCGAGCCCTCTGCGACCAATCCATCGGTGATGCGTTTGTGCAGGTAATCGGCCTCGGCTTGAAGCGCGCGGATCGTGCGGATGATCAAGTCTAGCTTGGCAATCATGGCATCTGTGTCATCAACATCCTTGCCAAGTTCAATGTGGATCGTAGAGGGCTTTTTCATTTCCGTTTTTTCCATTTCCTTCTTTCTCGATAACGGCGCTGTTTTTCCGCATCCGAGAGCTTATCTGGTTTGCGTGGGCGCCCGGCTTTGCTGAGCCAGCCAAGGTAACTGCCGTCGCGGGCATATTGCTTTGATCGTTCCTTGCCGCTTGGGGGTTCACCAGGAATAATTCGCGTCTTGTCATCCGCGCCTTTTCCGGCTCCCTCAATGCCTGTAACCTCGAACCCTCGCTTGATTAGACCGCCATCTTCCCTTCCCCGCCATCTATGTGATGCGTCGCTGTCCACATCGGCAACTGTTTTCACATTCAGCTTTAGCGGATGCCTGAACAGCGTGTAATGGTCCAGTTGCCTCCATACCCCACCGGCCCGCTTGGGGCGGGGCGCAAAAGCGGGCCACTCACCCCGCTCTAACTTTATGGGCTCAGTGGGGGGATTATCCCCGTGAGGTAAATTCATGCCATACTGGTCACGAACTTTCCCCTTGTTGTTCGTCAGCACCCATCCGCGCCGATAACAGTGATCCAAAAACGATTCATCACAGGCGGCCCTTAGTGCACCCCTAGCCCTGAGAATTGGTTCCATTGCGGCCATCTGAGCCTCAAAACGCTCCGTCTCGGCCTCAATTTCGGCCTTCCGCGACAGCCAATAAAGGTAGGGGTCGTATCGTCCCGGAGTTGCTGGCCGCTCCGACTTCGGGGCACTCCGGTCCAGCCCCACAATCTCGTCTATCGGATCATAGACTAACTCGGCACGCTCGGCCTCGCTCAGTTTAGGATAGAGCTTGCGGGTGGCCTCTCTGAGGGTAGCCCTATCGAGGGAATCGATCCTCGTCTGCCCAAATTTCGCCAGTATTCGGTCTGGCAGGGAACGATTGCCGCCCCGCTTCTGGTACTTCTTATAAGCCTTTGCCAGGGTAATGGCGCGCTTTTCAGCCTTCTCGCGTTTCCCATCAAGTGCCTTCTCGCCCTTGTCGGGGCGGCCGGGATAACGGTTTAGATAAAGGGTTTCTATATTAGACTTGCGAAGGTGCGACCGGGCCTTGCTTTCGGCCTGCGCCCAATCCCCGGTCGCGACTGCCCGGTCAACCCAACCCTTTCGCCCCATTTATCCTCCTCTACCTATACTAATTATTTTCGGTAACGCTCTCGCCTTAAACCCCACCAAAGATAATGCTCCTAAACCTCATTTAAAAGGCCGCTGGGAGCCAATTAGAAGCGATTCTGTGAGGTTTGCGAGTCAGGGGTAGGGGTATATGGTATATCCCCCATTGCAACTTTTGATACAAAAAACGATCTCGCGCGATCGGTGCAAAACGCGATTTGGCATCTTAACCCAGGCCAGTGCGGCCTTGGCAATCATCGGGACGGTCATCCGGCGGCGGCCGGGGCGCTTAGGCTTCTGTGCCTTAAGCTTGTCCCAAAATGCCACCCCAAGGGCCAGCCACGGTGGCTTGCTGTCCTGCCGGAGCTCCGGCGGGGCGGCGTTAGGGTCATCGGGGAGCACGCCCATTAGGTTTCCTCCATTTCATTTTAAGGACAGCCGAGAGCTAATTAGAGGACGGTCTAGACAGTTTGCGCGACGGCTGGGGCGTCATCCGTACCCGAAAGCGTCACGCTATTATCCGCCGCCGTTTCCAGGCAATCCGGGCAGAGCGTTGTTTGCCACTCCTGGAAGGTCGGAGGTAGCCCTTCGAGTAAAATCGCCTGTACCGGGCTAGGAACGCCTTTCTCGCGCATACAGCGCTCAAGGATAGCCCGCGTGGAGCCGACAAAGGACACGCCATCCCAGGTATCATCCCGGCCCTTGCGCGGATGGCGACGGTACAGAATCCATTGTAGGCTATCGGCGCCAAGCGCCCAGTCTTCCGAAACCTTGATCATACATCCCCCAAAGCACCTCCCCGAACAAGGGTCTAAGCTATTCGCCTGAGTAAGCAAAGCGTTTATACCCGGGGACGGGTAAACCAAAAAATTGTAGTATTTTGGTTCTACAATTTTCGAAAAAATTCATTTTTTTAAACTCCAAAAAATTTTGAGAATAGGGGTCCCAAAGGGGTCCTCTCGCTAAAGAGCGAAAACTCGAGAAAGGGTTGGGCTAGATGCTTACAATGGTGGCCCCGCTCCACCCCGCCGGCATATTTTGCAGCGAAAGGTACCCGTCGATCGCTGGGGCGGGCGATATTCCCGGCTGGCCGGGGCTTCCGATCCTCGCGCGGCGGAACGGCCTTCCGACACTACACATTGACATCATTGCGTAATTCGATATTCCTCATTACTTGCCCATATATATGTCCACGGTCGCCCCACGCTGCCAAGGCGTATTAGTTTTTTCGCGCCGATACGTAATAGCGCCTGCTTCACAGCCCAATAACGCCATCCATACGGGGGCTCAGCTCGTGGATAGCACCATTCTATCGCTGTTTTAGTGGTAATCGGGCTATCGTGGGCTACGAATGCCAGCTTTATCGACTTTTGCAGCCTGCCGTTATTAAGCGCCGGTTTGGCTGGGGAATACCTAAAAATGTTCATATCCATTCGAATTCGGCGACGTGTGCGCGCGCTTGGGCCCAGCCCAGGCTCTTCCAAGCCTCCATTGCTATTACCCCTTGTCCTGACTTTAGTCATGGTCGTGGTATCACGAGAGAACCTTTGCGTCGTTCTATCAACGGTCATCAGAGAGTTTCGCCTTTCCAACCTTCGCACGCCTTGAGCCATCGTCCGAGCTCGGCGTAGACCCCCGGCCTGCGGCCGGCGCCTCGCATCTAGGAATAGGCTGGAGGGCTACCGGCTCGCCTTGATCGAGCGGCCACATCGCGGGCAAATTTCAATTTTTTCCATCATGCGACCCGCCAGTCGGTTGCATCCTTATTGGACTTTCCAAGATTGCAATCAACACAAAGCACTTGCAGGTTATCCGGGTCTAATTCCAGCGCAGGATAGCGAGATCGGGGCTTAATATGATCGACATGCAACGGTCGGCCTTTGCTAGCCCGCTCGCCACAACATTGGCAGCACCCACCGCTTCGCTTCAATGCCTGATAGCGGACCGCCCGCCATGCCGGACTTTCATAAAAGCCCACTTTGTGACGCGTGGCATAGGCATTGACCATCGAATCGATGGCGGCCGTCAGAGCTACCTCAAACGTCTGCCAAGGATCGGTCATGCGGCGCGCGCCAATTTTTGAGGCCTTCTACCAAATACCCAACAAGGCACAACCGATATAGGTATGTCGGCAGTCAAAGACGCGCCGTCTGCGCTCTCAAGACGCAAGTCCTCTTGCTTCGGTGCGACGCACCGCTCGGATGCCTCCATCCCTGTCTCGGGTAAGACAGGTCTGTCGGCATTACCTATTAAACTTACTGCCGACGAAGTTGTCTCACTGTCTCTTCTGGCTTTGTTCCTTCGATACCAAGCTGGTCGGCTCATGCCCTCTTCTTTCCATGGCTGGGTTGCGGATAGGGATTCAGACTGCGGGCGCGCTCCCGCTGCGCGACGTTTGGCGGCCTGATAAAGCCGGTCCTTCCGCTTGCGCAGCACCTTGCGAGCGCCCTTCTTGACATCGAGGCTGCCGATTGTCTTGAGGCGCAGAGCCTGCCGTTGGGCATAGGTTACGCCCAGGAAGCGGGCTAGATTGTCCGCCGTTAGGTGCTTGCGGGTAATCGAGGCCTCTTCTGTAATAGCTGACGCCTCCGCCTCGGTAATGCTGCCGCCCATCCTCTTGGCGGCCTCCACCAGCGACCAAATAGGGTCCTTGGCCTTGCGATTGTGCCAGTGCCAAGCTATCAGCCATCGGCTGACATCCTCTGTCTCATGTGCACCGATATGGACGGCGTGTCGAATTATCTCGCGGCGGCGTATCGGGTTAAGATCGCGATTATGCTTGCGCCGACGACGGCGCGCTGATACATTCCCCACTGCAAATACCTTTCAAACTTGCGCGGTCCGTTGTGGCCGCGCATTTTTTTATGAAGTAGCGGGCTTCCACCGCCTCCCCCGCTCTTGGTCTTCCGGTCCACGTTTAAGGTTTATCTCGCGGCAACTTTGAGATGGCGGCAGTGTACTTACGCGCCCGAACGTCTCCTATAAGCTTCACGAGTTCTGCTTGGTAAAGTTCAGCAAATTGGACACGGTCAGCCTTTCGCGCCCTCTCCCACAGCTCAATCAGCGAATTAGTAATTTCGAGCGGCGACTCCTCGCGCGCTGCGTAATCCTTTCTTAGGCGCGACCATGCGGCGGTCACGCGACTGATGAGAGATTTCAGTTCTGCGTCTACCGGTCCCGCCCAGTTGTTCGCCACCTCGATGGCGTGACGACAATTTTGGATAAACTGTTCCCGAAACCAAGTGTCTGTGTTGGTCCGCTTCCCCTCGCTGCCCGCAAACTGAGCCTTTCTTACTTGCGCCGATGCTTCGGGCTCCGGCTGGAATTTGCGAGGAAAATCAATAACCGTGTCACGCGTGACAGGATCGTTGTTTTCGTTAGTCTTTTCCCTATGGCGGCGTTGACGCGCTCGGTCTTGCGCCCTCTTTTCGAGTAGCGCCTCCATATGGGCGGTCGCATTACAGCCACAGGACTTGTGGTCTTGCGCGCCGCAGGCATCGCAGACCCAGACCTGCGCGGAGATGACTTCTTGCTGTTGGAACGTCATGCCACCGCCCCCAGCGTGGGCAGCCCTTCAAGAAAGCTTTGTAGATCGGATTCGAGTATGACAGTGCGGCGGCCGAATTTGCGCGCGCGGAGCCGGCCTTCGTTAATAGCCCTGTAGATGCCGTCGCGGCCGACGCCGGTCTGGGCGCAGACCTCGTTAATCGAGTGTGCGACCTTGCGGCCGTCAGATTGGGGTGTGCTCATGCTGGTGTCCTTCTGCGTCGTCATTCGACGCTGGACACCCATATGAGGTCCGAATTCATGGCCGTCAACAAATGGTCCATGTGCAAGATCACGCCTTGCATGACGCGACGGTGATACCCCCGACTATCCCGCCCGCAGCGCCACCACCTTCCCGCCTGCTTGCGGATTGGCGCAGTAATCGGCCCATTGCTGCATTAGCCTAGCGCGCTTATCGAACAGGTCCCCGCGCCGATAGGCGGCCTCGACCGCGTTCGAAATGGCGTGGGCAAGAGCCATCTCAACGACGTGGTTCGGATAGCTAGTCTGTTCGGCAGCCCAATCGCGGAAGCTCGAACGGAAGCCATGAACGGTAATGTCGCCCCCGAGCTCCTTGACTAGGCCCTGTATCGTCCGCGGTCCTACCGGCTGTCCGGCGCGCATACCCGGAAACACAAAGTCATTCATTCGCGGCATGGCCTCGAGCATCGCCATTGCGGCGTCGGATAATGGAACCCGGTGCTCGCGCCCACCTTTCATCCTGCTTGCAGGGACAACCCATGTCCGATTATCGATTTCATCCCACATCGCGCCGGTCGCCTCAGTTAGTCTCGCGCCCGTCAAAATGATAAACTCTAGGCACCGGGCAGCCGCGCCGGTATCTTGCCGCAGCTTCGCCATGAACGGCGCGAGCTCGGCATAGGGCAATGCAGCGTGGTGCTCCGTCTTGGCGACCTTGGCTTTCGCTGGCAACGCGTGCTCGAGCAATCCCTGCCATCGTGCCGGGTTGTCGCCGCTCCGATAATGATGAACCGTAGCCCATCCTAATACGGCCTCAATCCTGCCACGTATACGTGAGGCGGTTTCGGTCTTGTCTGCCCACAATGGCTTTATGACTCGAAGGACTAGCGGCGTGTCGATCGCGGCGACCGGGAGATTGCCGAGTACCGGATAGACATACGTTGCAAGCGTCGAGGTCCACTGCCGATGATGGGCGGCGTTCTTCCACTCCTTCTCATTGTCCGCGATGAAGCCCTCCGCGCATTGCCGGAACGTCATTGCTTTAGCGTCGGCAGCCTGTAGCGTGGCGCGCTGTGTGTGTCTGTGGGCTATCGGGTCAATTCCTTCGAGGCGAAGCAGCCGCGCCTCTCTAGCCTTCTCACGGGCCTGAGCCAACGTGAACCCCCGTGGCGCAACGGCACCGAGTCCCATGTCGCGCAAGCGCCCGTTGGCGGCATAGCGAAAGACCCATTGCTTTGATCCGCCCTCGGCAACGCGGAGATACAAGCTGCCGCCGTCGGCATACATGCCTGCCTCGCGCTTGCCCTCTACGAACTTGTTCGTCAGTCGATTGAGTGTCCGCTGCGGCATTGCCAATGCTCCTGCCCAAAATCTTGCCCATAGTCAGGATTTCGACACTAAACGACGACGGCGGACGCTGTCAAGATGGAGATAGTAAAAATCATCCGATTCTATCGAGGGATTCAAAGACGTAGGCAGACGTAGCCAGACGGTAACAGATGTAACTAGACAAGAAAAGGTGGAATGCGCGAGGAGCCCCCGTCAACAAGACGACGCGATTCGCGGGAACGGCGGTGTCGTTTGCGCCGATTCATCCCGCGGCAACGTGCCGACGGCGGTTCCGGGCTCGGTCCCGTGAG
>Ga0306926_10004092_pt1 | contig 15260 bp, 15 predicted proteins | sample flu12Cox44000178_FD_203759 | JGI IMG/M metagenome (GOLD analysis project Ga0306926, IMG submission 203759) | Lab enrichment of tropical soil microbial communities from Luquillo Experimental Forest, Puerto Rico - flux8day.12C.oxic.44.000.178 (v2)... | ecosystem: Environmental > Terrestrial >...
GATGAACGTTGGTCGCGGTTTCCAGTTGCCTCCAAAGCCGGTGCGAATCCACTTCAATGCGATGCGCTGATTATATCCTGAAACGTGGTTTGCTTCAATGAAAGCGAGCGAGACTGTGAGGGTTTTTAAGAACGGATAACGAAAGCCGACCTCATAGGTGTGGCGTGAATGCCACTTGTTTGGAAATACTTTGAGGCGAACGAGGTCGCCGATATCGAGACGCTGTAATTGCTCGACAATTGGTCTTGGCTCTGCTCGCTTCGGCCTTTTCGCTTGAGCCAATTGCCACGGCATCGCCATGTTTGCGTCTGATCCGTTAATTGCCGATCTGGGGGGCTATATGCCATGAAAGGCTTGCTTGGTTATCTCGCATTCCTCGCCGCTCCTTTCGCGATACTCTACGTCGTCATATCGCTGTCTTCTGATAGTCCCGAAGCGGCCAGCAAACTAGCTGCAGAGAAAGAACGCGAAGCAGCATTAGATATGGCGACTAAACGCTGTCACGAAAGAGAGCTCAAGTTCGTGCGCGAAATGCAGAGGCAACGGATTGCCATCCGCATCGAGCACAATAAATGGCACGTCCCTTGTCCAGAACTAGACGTGGCCTTAGCCCAATAGCAATCGCAATTAATTTCCCCGGCTGATCTCATCGAGCCTATCCTTGAGAGCGTCTACTGCCGCAACATCTCGCCCATTGCTGTCAATTCCCTTTTGCAATCCGCTCCAACGTCTCGACGAACAGCAGCTGCGCTTCGACAGCAGCCTCGATCATGCTCGGGGTAGCAGTGCCATCTGGCAGTCCGACCTGCTTCAGTAGATTGATCGCAATATCGGCTTGGTTTTCGCAGTCCCGGAAGTCATTTGGGGCTCGATCTGCGTTGATTAGCATTTCCTTCGGCACGATCTTGGCAACAAGCTCGCAATACTTGTCCGGTGTTTGCTCTCGCACGCTAGCAATGACAGTGGGGCCGTTTTCTTTCCAGTCGGCAGCCAAGGCCTGCACGAAGTCGGCGGAAAGGTTATGACGAAAGTCGGGATTGCTTTTGCGGGCTCTGCTCATCGAATACCGGGCCTTTTCTTGCGTTCCTTCTCAGCGGCGCGGCTGATCTCGGGGATCATGGTCGAGCCTCGCTCTGTGCGGTGATAGGCGGCAATTTCGGTCGGGTCTGAAGCGTGGCACCACCAGCCGTGAAGACGACGCCCTCGTTCTCAAGCACCGAGACCACTCGGCCGAGAGCGCGCACGTTGGCGCTAGGGACGCTGCCGCTGCTGTTCTCCCAGGTGGTGAGGCTGGGGCGCGAGATGCGTGCGCGCTCGGCGATCTCCTGCTGTGACAGGCCGGTGAGGCTGCGCGCAGCACGCAACATGCCGCCGGTTATTTCGATGATCGTCATGTTGCTAATTTTTACGAGTAGTCGATTCACGTCAACGTAAGCGTTTTTTACCAACGTCTCGTCTCAGCCAGCGTGTGGTAATGCTCTGAGTCGCATGCCTCGTCCCGCTCAAGAAGACCTAGCAAGCCGTCTCGTGCTCGAACTGTGGAGGACCAACTGCTCGCGATGCATGACGCCTTCGTCGAAGCGATGAAGCGCGACGAGCGTCAGATCACCGCACAAACGCGATCACCGGCTACACGCGCTAGCCGCCGCAGCAGGTAGGCGGACGCTTATGCCAGAAGGGTTTCATCCCCCATATCTGGCCCCGTGCGCTGCGTTTTGATGAGAAACGTGGTCGGAGTGGCAGGATTTGAACCTGCGACCCCCTCGTCCCGAACGAGGTGCGCTACCAGACTGCGCTACACTCCGCCAATCGCGGGGTTTCGGTATATATCGGCGGGGCGGACCCTTTCAAGCCGTGGATTTTAGGCGCGGTTCCGGCGTTTCGCTTGTCCCTTGATGTTGTCGTCCCGGCCGGAGCGAGCGCAGCGAACGGAGAGGCGGGACCCATGACCACCGGCCAGGCGATTTGGGCACACTCGACAAGCCTGTGGTTATGGGTCCCCGCTTTCGCGGGGACGACAGCGGAGTGAGCGGCCGATCCTTTCGATAATCCGCAATTCGATAACAAGTGTAAGCCGCACCACAAAATCAAAGTGCCGGGGACGGGCGCCTCGCCTGTCCCCGGCTGCATTCCGCCGGTTAAACGCAGCACTGCCGGCGGAACGCTCCGGTCAGGTGCGCGCGAGCGGGATCGCGACGAAATGCGTCGCGTCGTCCGACTTCAATCGCATCAGCACCGTGCGCTTGCCGCTCTTGTGGGCGTCTCCGATGGCATTACGCACATCGACCGGGTTGGCGACCTTCTTGCCGCCGACGTCGAGGATGACGTCGCCGGTCTTCACGCCGTGCTCGGAGGCAAGGCTGTTCGGCTCGACCTGGGTAACGGCCACGCCTTCGGAGCCGCTGCCGGCAACCTGCGCGGCCGGCGCGAGCATCAGGCCGAGCTTCGGCACGTCGGTGCCGCTCGGCTCCGACGCCGGCGCGGCGGCGCGCGCCTCGCGCTCCATCGGCAATTCGCCGAGGGTGAGCGAAATGGCGCGCTCTTCGCCCTTGCGCCAGACCGTGAGCTTCGCGGTCGCGCCCGGCGCCATGGCGCCGATCTGCTTGGCGAGATCGTGGGCGTCCTTCACCGCGTTGCCGTTCACCGCGGTGATCACGTCGCCGGAGAGGATGCCGGCCTTGGCGGCCGGGCCGTCCGCCTGCGGGTCGGCGACCAGCGCGCCGCGGTGCTCCTTCATGCCGAGGCTCTCGCCGATGTCGGCGGTGACCGGCTGAATGTGCACGCCGATCCAGCCGCGGGTCACCACGCCCTTGTCCTTGAGCTGGGCAACCACGGTCTTCACCGTATCGGACGGAATGTCGAAGGCGATGCCGACCGAGCCGCCGGACGGCGAGAAGATCGCGGTGTTGACGCCGATCACGTTGCCGTCCATGTCGAACGTGGGTCCGCCGGAATTGCCCTTGTTGACCGACGCGTCGATCTGGATGAAGTCGTCGTAGGGCCCGGCGCCGATGTCGCGGCCGCGCGCCGAGACAATGCCGGCGGTCACCGTGCCACCGAGGCCGAACGGATTGCCGACCGCGAGCACCCAGTCGCCGACCCGCGGCGCCTTCTCCGAAAGCTTCACGTACGGGAAGTCGCTGCGGCCATCGACCTTCAGGAGCGCGACGTCGGTGCGCGGATCGGTGCCGATCACCTTGGCCTCGTAGGTCTTGCCGTCATCGGTGGTGATCTCGACGGTCTTCGCCTTGTCGACCACGTGATGGTTGGTCACCGCAAAGCCGTCGGCGGTGATGAAGAAGCCGGAACCCTGGCCGGTCATCGGGCGGGCTTGCGGCCGGCGCTGCTCGTTGGGAGCGCGGTCCATGTCGGGCATTCCGAACTGGCGGAAGAATTCCTCCATGCGCGAGTTCGGCGGGAACTGGTCACCGCCGTCGAAGCTCATCGTCTTCGCGGCGTCCATCTTGACGCGCACCGAGATGACGGCGGGCTTCACCTTTTCCACCAGGTCGCCGAAGCCGGCTTGGCGTTGCGCGGTTTCCGCGGCGGCCGTGGAAAATGACGGGACCACTGATTGCGACAGGCCGGTTTGGCCGATCACCAGCGCGGCGACGCCGAGATTGGCGACGGTTGCGAGCAGGATGAGGCGGCGCGTGGAAAGCGCGCGCGGCGACCTGCCGAGCGGAGGCAGCTTGATCATGACGAGAACGTCTCCAGTTGAAGGGCGGCGCGAGTGCGCCGCGTTGGCTGGCTAGATGGCGGCGGCGCCATTACCGCGACGTGACGGCGGGATTAATATTCGGCAAGCAAGCGCATCGGCGCGCGATCCGCCGGGCAGCAAACACCGTGATTGGCTTGATTGTGCGAGGTCGCCCCGCGATCTAACGTCCCAGTCACGATTTGGTTACGACAATGACGGCGGAACCGACGACGCAACTGATAAAGCCCGATGGCGCCGGCATTGCGCGGGCGGCGCGGGTGCTGGCGGCAGGCGGGCTGGTCGCGTTTCCCACCGAGACGGTTTATGGGCTCGGCGCCGATGCCGGCAACGGCGCCGCGGTCGCGCGGCTCTACGAGGCGAAGGGCCGGCCGCGCTTCAATCCATTGATCGCGCATGTGCCTGACATCGCGGCCGCGCGGGCGCTCGCGCGCTTCAATGAATCCGCCGAGCGTCTCGCCGCTGCCTTCTGGCCGGGGCCGCTGACCTTGGTGTTGCCCAAACGCCCGGACTGCCCGGTGGCCGAGCTTGCCACCGCCGGCCTCGACACCATCGCGGTGCGGGTGCCGAGTCATCCCGTCGCGCGCGATATTCTGGTGGCCGGCGCGCGTCCCATCGTGGCGCCGTCGGCGAATCGTTCCGGCCAGGTGTCGCCCACCACCGCGCAGCACGTGCTCGCCGACCTGCGCGGGCGCGTCGAGCTGATCGTGGACGGCGGCCCAACGCCGATGGGGCTGGAGTCCACTATCGTTGCCTGCCTCGATCGACCAATGCTGCTGCGGCTCGGCGCGCTGCCGCGCGCAGAGATCGAGCGGGTGGCTGCGCTCGCGCTACCGGCACCATCCGAGCCTGCCGCCGTGGATAGCGAAGAGCTGCCGCTCGCGCCCGGCCAGCTCGTGTCGCACTACGCGCCGCGGGCGCGGCTGCGGCTTAACGCGCGCCGCGTCGAAGCGGGCGAGGTGCTGCTGGCGTTAGGCCCGACCCTCGTGGAAGGCTCGGAACATGCCGCTCGCGTGCTCAACCTTTCGCCCCGTGGCGATTTGATCGAAGCCGCCGCCAACCTCTTCTCCCACCTGCGCGCACTCGATGGCTGCGGCGCCGCGGTGATTGCGGTCATGCCGGTGCCGCACACAGGGCTCGGGGAAGCGATCAACGACCGACTCAAGCGCGCCGCAGCTCCAAGGGGATGATGTGGCGTTTCGCGACAGGCGCGCGATATAGTCCCTCCTCTGTCGTCCCGGCCGAGCGACGCGGAGCGGAGCGAGAGCCGGGACCCATGCGCGGTGTGCTATCGAGAGGACACTGGAATATGGGTCCCCGCTTTCGCGGGGACGACCCGGACAGACTGTATGAACATTGCCGAAAGCAAATTCGTTCCGGCCGACCTGCTTGCCCGATTTGTCGCGATCGTCGGCGAGAAGAACGCCATAACCGATGCGCAGGCGCAGGCGCCGTATCTGGTCGAGTTTCGCGACCTCTACCGCGGGCACTCGCCGCTGGTGCTGCGGCCTGGTTCGGTCGCGGAAGTCGCGGCAATCGCGAAGCTTGCCAATGAGACTGTCACACCCATCGTCCCGCAGGGCGGCAACACCGGGCTTTCCGGCGGGCAGATTCCGCTCCACGGCGAGATCGTCGTTTCGCTCAACCGCCTCGACCGCATTCGCGAGGTCGATCCCGTCTCCAACACCATCACCTGCGAGGCGGGCGTGACGCTGCAGCGCGCGCGCGAGGCGGCCGCCGATGTCGACCGGCTCTATCCGCAGTTGCTGCCGTCCGAAGGCACCTGCACGATCGGCGGCAACCTCTCCACCAATGCCGGCGGCACCGCCGCGCTCGCCTACGGCATCGCCCGCTCGCACGCGCTCGGCCTCGAGGTGGTGCTCGCCGACGGCCGCGTGCTCAACAACCTCAACAAGCTCAAGAAGGACAACACCGGCTACGATCTGAAAAATCTGTTCATCGGCGCCGAAGGCACGCTCGGCATCATCACCGCGGCGGTGCTGCGACTCATTCCGCGGCCGCGCGCGATGGAGACCGCGTTCGTCGGCGTGCCGTCGCCGCAGGCTGCGCTCGATCTGCTCGGGCTCGCCACCGAGCGCGCCGCCGGCAGCATCACCAGCTTCGAGCTGATGATGCGCTCGGGCGTCGAGCTGGTGCTGCGCTACGGCGCGGGCTGCCGCGATCCGTTACCCAGCGCGTATCCCTGGTACGTGCTGATCGAGCTTTCCTCACAAGCGCGCGCCGGCCTGCGCGCGGTGATGGAGGAGATTCTGGCCGAAGGGCTCGAGCGCGGCTTTCTCGCGGACGCCGCGATCGCCGAAAGCCTCGACCAGAGCAAGATGTTCTGGCGCATCCGCGAGCTGTTCGGCGAGGTGCAGCGCCACGCCGGCGGCTCGATCAAGCACGATATCTCGGTGCCGGTCGCGGCCGTGCCCGCCTTCATCGAAGAGGCAAACGCCGCGGTGACGCAGCTCATCCCCGGCGCGCGGCCGCTTCCGTTCGGGCATCTCGGCGACGGCAACATTCACTACAACGTCAGCCAGCCGGCGGGCGCCGACACGGCGGCGTTCCTCGAGCGCTGGGACGAGGTCAACGCGGTGGTGTTCGCGGTCGTCGCCAAGCACGGCGGCTCGATTTCCGCCGAGCACGGCATCGGCGTGATGAAGCGCGATCTGCTGCCGAAGGTGAAGGACCCGGTCGCGCTTTCGCTGATGCGCACGCTCAAGCGCACCCTCGATCCGAAAGGCATCCTCAATCCGGGCAAGGTGCTGTAGCCAGGTTGTCATGCCCGCGAAAGCGGGCATCCAGTAGCCACTGCACCTGCAATTATCGCACCGGTGTATCACCACGCGAGGCTGGTGATTACTGGATCGCCCGCTTTCGCGGGCGATGACAAATCATCGTAAGGCGACAAGAGTTTCAAAACAGCGAGGACTGGCGCTCGTCTTTTACCGGTTTTTTCTTGCGCTTCGGCGGCTCCCCTGCCGGCGGCGCGCTGTTCGCGGGCGCAGCTTCCTCAGCAACAAACGGCGCGATCAACTCCGGCCCATCGTTGGCGGTGCGGTTCACCGCGGGCGAAATCTCGTAGGCCTCGAAGAATCCCTCGCGCGCTGGCACGAACAACGCGGCGGCGGTGGTCGCATCGACGTTGTCGCAGTCGAGCCAGAAGTCGTACGCCTCGGGCGGCACGACCACCGGCATGCGCTCGTGCAGATGGGCGAGCTCGCGGTTCGCATTCGTTGTGATGATCACCGCCGTCTCCATCTCCTCGCCGTTCGGCCCGGACCAGGTTTCCCACAATCCGGCGAAGGCGACCGGGCCGCCGTCTTTCGGCCGCACGCAGTAGGGACGCCGCCGCCCACCTTGCTCCTTCCAACCGTAAAAACCGTCGGCGGGGATCAGGCAGCGGCGCCGTCGCATGGCGTTGCGGAAGGCGGGCTTGTCGTTGACCGATTCGCCGCGCGCATTGATGAGCAGGCTGAAGTTGCGCGGGTCCGTCACCCACGGCGGGATCAAGCCCCAGCGCACCAGCGCGAATTGCCGCTTGCCCTCGGCCATGCGCACGATCGGAATCGGCTGCGTCGGCGCCACGTTGTAGCGCGGCGGAAAATCCGGCTGTTCCTCGTAGCGGAACAGCCGGCGGAACGCCTCCGGCGACGAAGTAATCAAATAGCGTCCGCACATGCGCAGTCTGCTCGTTTAAGATCGCATTCCCACCCTACCCTGCCCGCCGGCGCGGGTGGGAAGGCCGGAGACGATGGCTGGGGACAACCGCGATGGCGGATGAACGATCCTACCCCGCGCGCCCGTTTCTTGCGGTCAGCGCCGCGATCGTGCGCGACCGCAGGATATTTGTGGTGCGCCGGGCGCGTCCGCCAGCCAATGGGCTGTTCAGCCTGCCCGGCGGGGTGGTCGAGGCGGGCGAGACGCTTACGGAGGCCGTGATCCGCGAGGTGCGCGAAGAGACCGGCATGACCATCGAGCCGGTCGCGCTGGCCGGGTTCCGCGAGAGCATCGCCCGTGACGCAGCCGACCGGGTGGAGCGCCATTTCGTCATCCTCTGCTTCGCGGCGCGCTGGCGCGCGGGCGAGCCGGTGCTCAACGAAGAGCTGAGCGAGGCGCGCTGGCTCGATCCGCGCGAGCTTGCCGATCTTCCCACCACGCCGGGGCTGGCCGAGATCGTTGCGACGGCAATGGAGCGGCTAAAAGCGGCCAAGTAACTCCGGCCCCTCAGTCCGTCATGGCCGGGCTTGTCACCGCAAGTCGGGTTTACCCGACTTGCGGCGCTTTAAAGATGCGCAACTCGGGCAAGCCCGAGTTGCGGTGCCATCCACGTCTTGCTTTGCCGACGCCCCGAGAAGAAAGACGTGGATGCCTGGCAGCGCAGACAAGTTTACGCAGTCTGCGCAAGCTTGACTGCCTTGCCGGGCATGACGAGTGTAACTGCCGTGCCTTGTTTCGGTCAGCTTGAGCCGCGAGAATGGCCCGATGCTGCGACGTTTCCTGCTCATCGCCTTGCTCGCGCTTGCGACGGCGCCCGCGCCCGCCGAAACCAGCGGCGCGCCGTTCGACGGCAACCTGCAGCGGCTCGCCGAGATCCTCGGCGCGCTCCATTATCTGCGCGCCATCTGCGGCGCCAACGAGGGGCAGAAGTGGCGCAACGAGATGCAGGCGATCGTCGATGCCGAGACGCCGAGCGGGGAGCGCCGCGCGAAAATGATCGCGAGCTTCAACCGCGGCTATCGCGGGTATCAGCAGACCTATCGCACCTGCACGCCGGCTGCCGATCTGGTGATTCGGCGCTATCTGGAGGAAGGCTCAAAGCTCGCCCGCGAAATGACCGCGCGCTACGCCAACTGAGGTTGCGCGATTGGCTTCATGCAACCTGCCAATCAGCCCCGAGCGAATTAACAAATCAGGAAATTGTTGGGCCTTGGGGTCCACTCCGTACCGTTGCGTTTCGATCGCAATCCCCAGTACCCGCTGCGAAACCATGCCGGATTAACCGTCCCTCCAATTGCGCCTAGGCCGGCATACCCTGCGTGCTAACCTGTCATCCCGGTGACAGCAGTTCGATTCGGCATGACGCGACACGTGACCGAGAGCCCAAGTCTCGCTCCCGACCAGGAGCAAAAACGCGCCGCGTTCGGTTATCTTCACGAAGCCTGGGTCGAGGCGCGCATCGACGGCATCGACGGGGATTGTCTGGCGCAGGCGTGCCTGTTCGCGGCGTTCGCCGAATTCGTCTCGACCTATGGCGAGGAAGCGGCGGCGCGTTTCGCCGAGGGCCTTGCCGTACGCATCCGCAACGGCGAGTTTTCCGTCAGCACCGCGCGGCAGTAACGCAACTTATATCCGACCTTCGCTCGTCCTTACGAAAGGTGGATGTTCTCCGCTCATGCTCGCGAAAGCGGGCATCCAGAGTTCGTTGATCGAGTCCCCGCTGTCGTGGGGGACCATCCGCGGCTCTGGATTCCCGCTTTCGCGGGAATGAGCGGCCGTGGGAGCTGGGCACTGCCCTTGTGAGGGCGCGGCGCGCGCCTTACGTTTAGCCGCGATATCTGGCAAGCACGGATCATGCAGGCTGCGCTTCTTCCCGATCGCGGCGTCGTCGAGGTCGCCGGCCAAGACGCGCGCAAATTCCTCAACGGGCTTCTCACCAGCGACGTCGACAAACTCGAGCCGGCGCATGCCGTGTTCGCCGCGCTGCTCACGCCGCAGGGAAAGATCATCGTCGATTTCATCCTGGTTGAGGGCGCCGAAGGTGGGACGTTTTTCCTCGATTGCCCGCGTGCGCTGGCGTCGGCTCTCAAACAGCGGCTCGACTTCTACAAATTGCGCGCACAGGTGACGATCGAGGATCGGTCCGACGCGCTCGGCGTGCTGGCGATCTGGGACGGCGAGGCCGAGAGCAAGCGCGGCCTTTGTTTCCGCGACCCGCGCCTGCCCGAACTCGGTTTACGCTGCATCCTGGCCTCAGAAGTAATCGACGAAGCCGCCGCCGAGATCGGTGCGGAACTCGTCGATGCAGCGGCTTACGAGGCGCATCGCATCACGCTCGGCGTGCCGCGCGGCGGCCTCGATTTCATCTATGGCGACGCCTTCCCACATGAGACCGACATGGATCAGCTGGGCGGCGTCGACTTCGACAAGGGCTGTTTCGTCGGCCAGGAAGTGGTCTCGCGCATCGAGCATCGCGGCACCGCGCGCGCGCGCATCGTGCCGGTCGCGTTCGACGGCTTTGCGCCTGAGCCCGGCACGCCGGTGAGCGCGGGAGCGCGCACCGTCGGCACACTCGGCTCGAGCGCGCACGGCCGCGCGCTCGCCATGCTGCGCCTCGATCGCGCCGCCGAAGCGCTCGCGGCCGGCGAACCGCTGATCGCAGGCGGCGTCGAGATGCGCCTGGCCAAGCCTTCGTGGGCGCGGTTTCCGTTTCCCGGCGAGGTCAAGGCGGCGCAATGAACGCACCCCTCCTCCACGCGGACGACCTCACCCGCTGCCCCTGGCCGCAGCAGGATCCGCTCTACGTCGCCTATCACGACACGGAATGGGGCGTGCCGGAATACGACGACCGCGCGCTCTACGAGAAGCTCGTGCTCGACGGCTTTCAGGCCGGCCTTTCCTGGATCACGATCCTGCGCAAGCGGGAAAATTTCCGGCGCGCCTTCGACGGCTTCGATCCCGCAAAAGTCGCGCGCTACACGCCGCGCAAGATCGAAAAGCTCATGCAGGATGCCGGCATCGTGCGCAATCGCATGAAGATCGAGGGCGCGGTGCTCTCCGCGCGCGCCTATCTCGACGTGATGGAGAAGGGGCCGGGCTTCTCGCAGCTGCTTTGGGATTTTCTCGACGGCAAACCGAAGGAGAACAAGTTTCGCTCGACGTCGCAGATTCCCGCGGAGACCGAGCTGTCGCGCCGCATGTCCAAGGAGCTTGCCCGTCGCGGTTTCAAGTTCTGCGGTCCGACCATCGTCTACGCCTTCATGCAGGCGACTGGCATGGTCAACGACCATCTCCTGCGCTGCCATCGCCACGCCGCCTGCCGCAAGCTCGCCCGGCATTGAGGATGCCCGCCAAGCGCCGACCGGCAGCGCGTCGGCAGGCGATACGCGCCTGGCAGCGCATGCTGTCGGGGCGGCGGCTCGACCTGCTCGATCCGTCCGAGCTCGATATCGAGATCGCCGACATCGCCCACGGGCTGGCGCGGGTTGCGCGCTGGAACGGGCAGACCGAGGGCGCGCATATTTTCTCAGTGGCGCAGCATTCGCTGCTGGTCGAGGCGATCGCCCGGGCGCGCGCGCGCCTCGACCGCAAGGGCCGGCTCGCGGTGCTGCTCCACGACGCGCCCGAATACGTGATCGGCGACATGATCTCGCCGTTCAAGGCGGTGATCGGCGATGCCTACAAATCGATCGAGGCGCGGCTGCTCGCGGCGGTGCATGTGCGCTTTGGCCTGCCCGCCACGCTCCCCGCCGAGCTTCTCGACGTGATCAAAACTTGCGATCGCGCGGCGGCCTATCTCGAGGCGACGCGGCTTGCCGGATTTTCCGCGAGCGAGGCGCGCCGGTTCTTCGGCCCGCCGCCGAAATTTTCCGCCGCGATCGAGCGCGAATATCTCACGCCCTGGCCCGCGGACACCGCGGAAGAGCGCTATCTCGACTGCTTCGCCAAGCTCGCTCGCTCCTGACGCAATGCCGTCATGCACACAGGCATGAGCGCCGGACCGTGACGCTTTCGCGCCAAGATTCGCTGGCATATATATTCGTCAGCAAATGCTTCGCCGGTTCCAATGATTCACGTTTGTTCCCTCGCCCGTCTGCATGCGACCGTGGAGGAATCCGGCGCGCTGCACGTCGTCACCTTGCTCAAGGACACCGACCGCATCGAGCGGCCGAAAACCATCGTCCCGGAGAATCACCTGGTGCTCGGGCTCGACGACATCACCGAGCCCATGGATGGCTACATCGTTCCCTGCGACGAGCACGTCAGCAGGCTCATCGAATTCGCGCGCGGCTGGGATCGCACGACACCCATGGTCGTGCATTGCTTTGCCGGGATCAGCCGCTCGACCGCGGGCGCCTACGTGGCGGCGTGCGCGCTCAACCCCGAGCGCGACGAGCTGGCGATCGCCACGGCGCTGCGCCGCGCCTCGGCGACCGCAACCCCCAACGCGCGCATCGTCGCGCTCGGCGACCGCGTGCTCGGCCGCAACGGCCGCATGGTCGCGGCGATCGACTCGATCGGCCGCGGCGCCTTCGCCTTCGAGGGCGATCCGTTCCGGCTGGAGTTGGAATAGTTAATCGCGTCGCTGGTGTTGATCAGCGCGCAAACTCTCCGCTCAGCCCCGCGAAAGCGGGGGTCCAGATTTCGCGTGATTCCTGGATTCCCGCTTACGCGGGAATGAGCGGCAGGGCGATTCATATAGATCAGTGAGCGGTTGCGCGCTGCCGGGACCTGAACTTCAAGGCGCCCTGTTGAAGCTTTTGCTCGCGCGCTTCCTTGGCTAGCATTCCCTCTCCCCCTGGCTGGGCGCGGCTGTCATGGCACCGTTCTTCTTCCTGCTCGGATTGCTGCTGCTCGCGATCCCAATCGTCGCCATCGTCGCTCTTGTGAAATCGGTCGGGCTCGGCACTGAGTTGCGCCGTCTCAATGCGCGGCTCGCGGTGATCGAGCGCAACCTGGCTGCTTCGGCGCCGAGCGCGCCAGCGGCGCCGTCCGCCCCAGCCGAACCAATCCCGCCCGTCTCGCAGCCCGCTGCAATGCCAACGGAGACCGCCGCCCCGCCACCTGAGCCAGCCGCGGTGCCGCCCTCCCCCATCGAACCGCCGCCGGCCGGCCCCACGGCGCCGCCGATGAGCCTCGAGGAACGCCTCGGCACGCAATGGGCGGTATGGGTGGGCGGCATCGCGGTGGCGCTCGGCGGCATTTTTCTCGTGCGCTATACCATCGAGCAGGGGCTGATCGGCCCCGGCGTGCCCATCATTCTTGCCGCGATTTTGGCGGCTGCGCTCATCGTCATCGGCGAATGGGCGCGACGCAGCGAGCGCCTTTCCGGGATCGGCGCGCTGCCGATCGCAGACATGCCAAGCATCCTGACCGCCGCCGGTACCACGGTCGCCTATGCCGACGTTTACGCCGCGTATGGGCTCTATGGATTTCTCTCGCCCGGCCCGGCGTTTCTCCTGCTCGGGCTTGTGGCCTTGGCGACGCTCGCGGCATCGCTGCTGCATGGACCGGCACTCGCCGGCCTTGGTCTTGTCGGTGCCTACGTGACGCCGCTGCTGGTTGCTTCCGCCAAACCGGACTACTGGTCGCTTTACATCTATCTCGCGGTGGTGACCGCCGCCGCCTTTGCGCTCGCGCGCCTGCGGCTGTGGCGCTGGCTCGCGAGCGCGGCGCTCGTGTTCAGCGTGCTGTGGACCTTTCCCGGCCTCACCATCGTTCGGGTGGATGCGCTGGATGCGCATCTCTTCCATATTGTCGCCGGCTTCGCGCTCGCCGCGGCCTTGATCGTCGCCGGCCTGTTGTTCGGTCCCGATGCGGCGGCCGGCCGAATCGACGGGGTCTCGTCGGCGGCACTCGGCGCGTATCTGTTTGCGGCGTTGTGGGCGGTGCTGGCCAGCCGACACGATCCGGCCGCGCTCGCGGTGTTCGTCATGCTCATCGGCGCGACGCTGGCAATCGCGTGGCGGACGGAAGCCGCGGCGGCGGCCGTGCCTACCGCGGCGGTGCTTGCCGTGCTCATGATGGTGCGTTGGGCGCTCAACCTCGATGTCGATCGTCTCGTCCTGCCTTCGGGACCGGTCGCGGGAGCGGTGCCGGAGCCGGAGCGCGCGGCATACGCATGGCATCTCGTGGTCGGCGGCGGGCTTGCGGCGTTGTTCGGTGTCACCGGATATCTGGCGCAGGGGCGCTCGCAACGAGCGACCGCGCCGATCCTGTGGAGCGCAGCGGCGGTGTTCGCGCCAATCGCCATTCTCGCCGCGCTCTACTACCGCATCGCCCAGTTCGAGCCTTCGATCCCGTTCGCCGCGACCGCGCTGCTGTTGAGCGTGCTTTACGCGCTGGCCACCGAGACGTTGGACGGGAGGGCACCGCGTCCGGGCATTGCCGCCGCGACCGCCCTGTTCGCAACCGGTGCTATCGCCGCACTCGCGCTGGCACTCACCATGGCACTGGAGCGGGGCTGGCTTACCGTCGCGCTCGCGCTGATGGTGCCCGGCATTGCCTGGGTGACGCAGCTACGGCCGTTGCCGGCGCTGCGGGTGCTTGCCGCCATCACCGGCGCCGTGGTTGCGGCACGTATCGCCTGGGATCCCCGCATCATGGGAGCCGACGTCGGCACCACGCCGATCTTCAACTGGCTGCTCTATGGCTACGGCATTCCCGCCGCCGCGTTCTGGTTGGCCGGTCATCTGCTGCGCCGTCGCGCCGACGACGTGCCGGCGCGCACGATCGATTCCGGTGCCATCTTGCTGACCATGTTGCTGGTGTTTCTGGAAATCCGCCACTTGGTCACCGGCGGCGATATTTATCGCGCGCGATCCGATCTTGCCGAGCTCGCGCTGCAAGTGTGCGTCGGGCTGGCGATGACCATTGGCCTTGAACGGCTGCGCCTGCGCACGGCAAGCGTGGTGCACGATTTCGGCGCGCTGGCGCTGGCGGCTTTGACGCTGATCGCGATCGTGTTCGGGCTCGCTCTGCTCCAGAATCCACTGCTGACCGGCGAGCGGGTCGGCCCGCCCTTCATCAACCTGATCCTCCTCGGCTATGGCCTGCCGGCGCTGTTGACGGCGCTGCTCGCGCTCACGACCCGCGGCGCACGCCCGCAAAGCTACAGCGCGACCGCGGCGGTGGTCGCCGTGGCGCTCGCGCTGTTCTATCTCTCGCTCGAGGTGCGCACGCTCTATCACGGACCCGTACTCAAGGGCGGCCCCATTAGCGCGGCCGAGCAATACACCTATTCAGCAGTATGGCTCGGCTTCGGTGTGGCGCTCTTGGCGGTAGGCGTACTCCTGCGCTCCCAAGCCGTGCGCTTCGCGTCGGCCGCAGTGGTGATCCTCACGGTGCTCAAGGTGTTCCTGCTGGACATGAACGACCTTACCGGAATCTATCAGGGCCTCTCGTTCACCGGGCTCGGGATCGTGCTGCTCGGCATCGGCTGGCTGTACCAGCGGCTGTTATTCCCGCGAGCCACGGCAACAGCTGAAGTGGCGGGCTGATGCGCTCGGCATCAAGCAGCCGCGCAGCAACGGGAGACCTTGCAATCTGTAGCAGAACGTCTCCGCTCACCCCCGCGAAAGCGGGGGTCCAGTTTTCGGGTGGTTCCTGGATTCCCGCTTACGCGGGAATGAGCGGGAGAGAGTTGGAGCCGCTTTGGTTTTCTGACATCCTTCGGCTCGATCAGCAAACGCGGAGGTGTCGCCGTGCAGGTAAATCGCAACAGCTCCATGGTATTGGCGCTCGCCATGATGCTCGGCGCGATGGCAATGGGACCAGCTGCTTCCCAACAGCAACCGCCGCCGGTAACCAAGGTCAGCAC
>Ga0306926_10004099_pt1 | contig 15253 bp, 12 predicted proteins | sample flu12Cox44000178_FD_203759 | JGI IMG/M metagenome (GOLD analysis project Ga0306926, IMG submission 203759) | Lab enrichment of tropical soil microbial communities from Luquillo Experimental Forest, Puerto Rico - flux8day.12C.oxic.44.000.178 (v2)... | ecosystem: Environmental > Terrestrial >...
AATTACTTTTCGAGCGACGACGAGTCGTCGTGGGTCCCGAACTCGGCGGCCGGCGATTTGTGGGATACGAAGTACGGGTCGGTACTGCTGTTCGAGCCGATTGCGCCGCAATTTGAGAAGCGCGCGGAGGCGCAGGTGTTGGCGGCGATCGCGACCCGGCAACAGTTCTCGCCGACCGACCCGAAGGCGATCCAGATGTTCGGGCGCGAAGAATTTCGCCCGATCATTGACGGCATCACGATCGGATTGCAAGTGCTGCTCACTTTTATCGGGACACTGACATTGGGGATTGGCGGGGTGGGCGTGATGAACATCATGCTGGTCTCGGTCGACGAGCGCATTCGCGAGATCGGGCTGCGACGAGCGCTGGGCGCACGCAAGAGGCATATCAAGATGCAGTTTCTGGCCGAGACATTGTTGATCATGATGCTGGGCGGGCTGCTGGGCATCATCGTGTCATATGCGGTGGCTGCCGCGGTCGGGACCGTGCCGCTGATGGGGCCTTTGTTTGAGGACGATTCCGGTAAGGCGGATATTCATCTACGGATTTCGCTGGTGACAGTGTTGCTCTCGACCGGAGTGTTGTTGGTGGTGGGCGTGATTAGCGGGATGGTGCCTGCGCTGCGGGCTTCGCGACTGGATCCGGTGGAGGCGCTGAGGTACGAGTAGGGCGGTGCGGTTTGTGACGTGATTTCAGGCGTCCCATACGGGACGGGGATTCATCGTGCGAGTGTTCCCGGCGCTGAAGCGCCGGGCTATTCTCAGCCGTCCCTCCAGGACCTCGCGTAACGAGGGTCAGCCGCATCGAAACTCAACGTTTCAACGCGATCTTTCTGCGTCGAACAACTTCTCACGGTCTTGGACTTCAAAGAGCGACTTCCTGAATCCCATTGACCCGAGTGCTGGTTCGCAGTACTTTGCAGGCGCGGAGCTAGTTTGGCCGCTGGGAGCTTATCTTGGCGAAATCGGCGATTGACGTGATCAGCCCGGCCTTTGAGCACACTAAACAGCAATTGCTGAAGCCGTTCAACTTCGGCCAGTGGGCGCGGATCGCGCTGCTGGCCATGGCGACCGGGGAGATGAGCACTGGGGGTGGCTGCAATACCATGCACATCCCGACGAGCTTCCCGACTCATCGCGGGCAGGAAAGTTTTGCCGCAAGCACTCCCGATTTTCTGAAGGCCATTGATCCGGCATTGATTGGAGCGCTGCTGATGGTGGCCATCATCGGCGGGATCGTCTTGATGCTCGTGTGGCTCTACGTAGGCAGCATCTCGCGATTCGTGCTGTATGACACGGTTGTACGGCGGCATTGCGATATGAGCCCCGCATGGGATCGCTGGCATCGCCAGGGAATGCGCTTTTTCTGGTGGCAGCTGCTGTTGATGATCTTCTCGCTCGTACTTGCCGGGTTGATGCTGTTTCCATTGATCATTCCGCTGATTCGCGCGGTGAAATCGCAGCAGGCTCCCGGGGCTTCTTTCTTTCTGGCATTTCTGCCCTTCCTCGCGGTGTTCTTCGTGTTCTCGCTGTTCATGCTGCTGGTGGCGGTGCTGACGAAAGATTTTGTCGTGCCTGTCATGGCCGTCGATGGAGTCGGCGTGATCGAAGGCTGGCGACGGCTGATCGCCATGATGAAGACGGATGCCCCGAATTACGCAGGATATATCGGGATGAAGATCGTGCTGGTGATCGGATCGGGCATTATTTTCTCGATCGTGGCCGGGATCGTGATGGTCATTCTGATGATTCCCGGCGCCATCGTGGGAGCGGCGGCATTCTTTGCGCTGAAGTCGGCTGGGGTGGCCTGGAATGCGATCACGATCACGCTGGCCGTAGTTGCAGGCACGCTGCTGTTGGGCGCGCTGCTCTACGTTGTAGCGTTTGTGTGCGTGCCGGTTGCGATTTTCTTTCCCGCGTACGCAATGTATTTTCTGGCAGAGCGGTTTCCAGGTTTGCACGCTCAGTTGTATGGAGTGCCGGTGGCGCCTGCACCTGCGTGGACTGGAGTACCGGCGTTACCTTCTACACCGGCGCCGATCGGGTAGCGAGAAGCTTGATCGCTGAGACGCTGAGAAATGCCGCTGAGAGCGCGGAGAGGATCTGACTTGCTCTTGGTTGATGACAGTCTGGCTACTCGGCTAGGACCGGGGCGAGCTGCTTCAAGCGTACACCTTTTTCGTGACCCCAGGAAAAACGGCGGCCAATGATGCCCTTCACAATCAGGTGATCGGTTCCCGCGGTCACGCCCACGCCCACGCCGAAATTTACTTCCCATTGCGGGGCCAGATTCAAATCAATTGACGGGAAAAACTGGTGCTGCTGGTCGTGCGCAGGGTCGAATTCGGTCGCCGGGCCGAAGGCGCCGTAGTATTCGAACCCGCCGGCGATCTTCTTCGTGAAGTCGTAGCTGACTTTGAAGGCGGGAGAAAACTCGAAGCCCTTGTGCACGTTTTGTCCGTAGAGCGACTTCTCGAAGGCAGGATTGAAAGATAGATACCAGGGGCCAAGCTTCTTGTCGAAAATCGGGCGGAGTTCGTAGCTCCAGGTGTCGGTGGAGAACTTTCGCTGCTGGTAACCGATCTCCTGCGAGATGCTCACCCCGATCGGCCAGCGCCACTTTTCGGGGACCGCAACGCGCGGGCGAATGTGATCACCGACCCACATCCAGCCGCCGTCGGGTTGGATGCTAGTGAACACGTAGAAGCCGGTTTCAAACCAGTCGGTAAAGCCGTGCGTGATTTCGAGGGTTTCGTGCACGGCATGGTTCGAGGGCAGGACGCCATCCTGTACGGTCTTGCTGCCATCAGCTGTAAAATTGGTGTGGAACTCGACCATGGTGTCACGGCGCGGGACGAGGTCGGAACCATAGACCTGAATCTCGTAGTTGTCTTGGGCGCGAGCGCAGATAGCGAGCGCGCACGCCAGAGGGATGAGCAGCAGGAGACTCGTGAGCGGGACACGGGGCCACATCCTCGGTAAATCTTACCAGCGCCCGCTGGGAAGGCACGTAGACGCGAAACCAGTAAGCGGGAACTATCTTTGCGGGGAACGTGTCCAATTGCTTAGAACACGCGCGTGCCACAACAGGCGCCGGGAATATGGCAATGACGATGGCAGGCGGGGGTCCGTCCGGACCGCAGATGAATGTGACGCCGTTGATTGATGTGCTGCTAGGTGCTGATCCTCATTTTCATGGTGATTCAAACTTCACTGCATCGCCGGGGATTCGAAACAGAGATTCCGCAGCCGGCGGATGAGGCCAAGGATTCGGCTCCGCCGCCAGTAAGGACCATTGTCATCCAACTCCTGGAGGGCGCCGGCAAGGACGACACGCCTTCGGTGAAGATCAATTCCGAGGAAGTGAGTTGGGACAAACTCGAGCTTCGGCTGTTTGATATTTACAAACAGCGCACGGAGAAAGTCGCGTTTGTCGAGGGCGACGATGGCGTGGAATTTCGGCTTGTGGCGGACGTGATTGACCAGGCGCGGGAGGCTGGCGTGGAAACGATCGGGTTGATGCCGAAGCAGGTGGCCGCGAAGTAGAAATCGTTCATCGCAGGAACGCAGAGAAAGGCCGCTGAGTTCGCAGGCGAAAACCTTAATCGCGCGCGCGATTCTTGATCCAGATCGGCGTGCCAACGAAACCGAAGGCTGCGCGAATCTGGTTCTCGAGAAAGCGCTGGTAGGAGAAGTGGAGCTTTACCTTTCTGTCGGTGAACAGGATGAAAGTGGGCGGCGCGACTGCGGCCTGCGTCATGTAATAGATCTTCACGCGCTGGCTGGCGGGGACGCTGGCGCGCTCGAAGTCGACGTGCTTCAGGAAACGGTTCATCTCGCCGGTACCGATGCGCTTGCGGCGCTCTCGGGCAACTTCTTCGATAAGCGGGAAAATCTTGTCGACATTCTTGCCGGTTGAAGCCGAGATGAAGAGCGCCGGCGCGTAGTTCAGGAACTTCAGCGAATGCCGCAGGCGCTCGAGATATTGTTTCTGGTCTCCGGGCCGTTTGGACTCCTGAATCCGTGCGGCTTTCGACTGGCTCACGGCCCTCTTCTGTCCGGTCGTGATGAGATCCCATTTGTTGATGATGATGATCATGGAGCGGCCCGCTTCGTGCGCGTAGCCAGCGATGGTCGCGTCGAGCGCGCTGACGCCCTCGGTGGCATCGATCACCAGTAGCGCGATGTCGGCATCTTCGAGATGCTTGCGGCTCATTACGACCGAGAGTTTCTCTGCCATCAGCTTCGTCTTGCCTTTGCGGCGGATACCGGCGGTGTCGATGAAACGGAACTTCTGGCCGTCGCGTTCGACCGTTTCATCGACTGCATCTCGCGTGGTGCCGGGGATGGGAGAGACGATGGCGCGCGAGCTGCCCGTGAGTTGATTGAGCAGCGTGGACTTGCCTACGTTCGGATGGCCGATGATGGCGATCTTGACTTCGTGAAGAGGCTCAGACGTGGCGTCTTCGCTGTCGTCGGTTCTCGGTCGTCGGTCGTCGGTCAGTACGGTCGTTGGTCCTTGGTCGTTCGTCGTTGGCTTTGCGCCATCAATGGCTCTCTGTTTTTCGTCGGCGACGCTCGCTGCTGCCTCCGCGGCTTGTCTTCGAAGGCTTCGTCTGGAACGCCTGGGCCTTTCCTGCTCCGTGGGCCCAGTACCCTCCGTGCTTTCGCTTCGGGCTTCCTGGGGCGGCAACGTTGCCAGGAACGCGTCGATCAGATCGTCGATGCCGCGGCCATGTTCGGCGGAGATGGGGAAAACGTTTTTGATCCCCAAGCGATGAGCCTCACCGGTCAGTGCATTCTGCTTGTCGGTGTCGATCTTGTTCACGGCGAGGAAGAGCGGCTTGCCGGCGCGCATCAGCAGGCGCGCCAGTTCCATGTCGGGCGCGGCGAGTTCAGTGCGGGTGTCGACAACCAGCACGAGCGCGGATGCTTCTTCAAGCGCAACCTTGGCCTGGCGGAAGATTTCGGACGGAATGAAGTCTTTGTCTTCAGGGATGATGCCGCCCGTGTCGACTACGCGGAAACTTCGGCCGCGCCATTCGGCGTTGCCGTAAAGACGATCGCGCGTGATGCCGGGCTCATCGCCGACGATGGCTCGGCGCGAGCCCACCAGCCGGTTGAAGAGCGTGGACTTGCCGACGTTGGGACGACCGACGATCGCGAGCAGGGGCGAGGACAAGAAGGGAGAGGCCTGACGCTCGTACCAGTCAAGTTTGCCCGTGTCGGCGGTGGCGACCCTGGAGTCTTCGGGCGGGTTGCGTTTTCGTTTTGACATGAGATAAAAATGCACCGGACCCAGAGCCGCCACGGCAAAAACCGCCGCGGCTGGACAGACGAGGGCGTCTGTCCCTACACAAGCAGCCCTACACGAGCTTCGCTGAGTATTATAGAGACTCCCGTGGCTTCCACCTCTCACCCCACGTCTTCTGACGCGCGCCCACGCGACGTTTCGCTCTACAACTTCTTCGCGCCCGGCGGCGTGCTGGCAAAAACTCATCCCGCTTATGAGTTCCGACGCGGGCAGTTGCAGATGGCACAGGCGGTCGAAGAAGCTCTTGAACAGAAGCGGCACTTGATCGTCGAAGCCGGAACCGGCACGGGCAAGACGCTCGCTTACCTGCTCCCCGTCATCCGCTCCGGCAAGCGCGTGATCATCTCGACCGGTACCAAGAATTTGCAAGAACAGCTCTTCTATAGAGATGTCCCGTTTTTGGAGCAGACGCTCTTCCCTGAGGGCGACCGCAAGCTGAGCGTCTGCTACATGAAGGGCCGCAACAATTATCTGTGCAAGAAGAAGCTCTACGACCTGACGGACCAACCCGTGCTCTCGGGGCTCGAGGAGATTGAGCACTACAGAGCGATTGCGTCGTGGGAGAAGACCACGCAGACGGGAGATCGCGCCGAACTCGCGACGCTGCCGGAAGCGAGCGCGCTTTGGCACAAGCTGGACGCGCGTTCCGACACGTGTCTGGGCCAAAAGTGCAGCGCATTCGATAAATGCTTCATCACCGAGATGCGGCGGCGGGCGATGGACAGCGACATCATCATCGTCAACCATCATCTGTTCTTTGCAGATCTTGGGATCAAGCAGGCTGCGGAGTACGCACCTGACGCGGGCATTCTGCCGGATGTGGGCGCGGTCATCTTCGACGAGGCGCATGAACTCGAAGACGTGGCGGGCAGCTACTTCGGGGTCACGGTGAGCAGCCACCGCGTAGAGGACCTGGCGCGCGACGTCGAGAATTCGCTGATGCGGCACAAGATGCTTTCGGCGTCAGTGAACGGGGCGCTGAAGAGTGTTCGCGAGCGCGCCCAGCTTTTCTTTTCGCTGCTACATCCGGGCGACGGGCGGTTCGCGTTTGAGAATCGCCGGGAGTTTCTCGAGGAAAATGGCGAGGAGTTTCTAAATCTTCAACAGTCGATCGGGCGGCTGGGCTCGGAGTTGGAGAGCATTCCGGGCAAGCCCGAAGAGGTTTTCAACTTTCTGCGCCGCGGGCAGGAATTGCAGGTGCAGCTCGGGTTTCTGATGGAATCTGAGGATCCGAACACAGTGTTCTGGATTGAACGGCGCGGGTGGGGCGGGGGGCGCGGAGCACGCAGTTTGGGCGGGGCCGCATCGTCCGAAAGCTACGCCGGGCGCGGCCGTTCGAGCGTCTTCCTGCAGGCCACCCCCATCGACGTTGCGCCGATTCTGCGCAATGTACTTTTTGAAAAGCTCGAAACCGCGGTGCTGACTTCGGCCACGCTCGCGGTGGGCGGCGGCTTTGATTACATGAAGCGGCGGCTCGGCGTGGAGCGGGCGCGCGAGATCGTGCTGCCATCGCACTACGACTATCCGAACCAGGCAGTCTTCTACGTTCCCCCTGATCTGCCCGATCCGCGCACGCCGGAGTTCGTTGCGAAAGCCTCTGATCGCATTCGCCGGTTGCTTGAGATCACTAGCGGACGGGCATTTGTACTGTTCACCAGCTACTCGCAGATGCACGAGGTCTACAACCGTCTGCTCGGGGAACTGGACTTCCCATTGCTCTTGCAAGGCGACGCCCCGAAGATGGCTCTGCTTGATGAGTTTCGGCTCACTCCGCACGCCGTGCTGTTCGCTACGGCCTCTTTTTGGCAGGGCGTGGACGTACAGGGAGAGCAGTTGAGCTGTGTCATCATCGATCGCCTGCCGTTCGCTGTGCCGAGCGACCCGGTGGTAGCGGCGCGCGTGAAAGCCATCGACGCCGAGGGCGGCAATGCCTTCTTCCAGTATCAGGTGCCGTCGGCGGTGATTACATTGAAACAGGGCTTTGGGCGGCTCATTCGCTCGCTGCACGACCGCGGACTGCTGACGCTGCTCGACAGCAGGATTTTGAAGAAGCAGTATGGGCGGGTGTTTGTCGAAAGTTTGCCGGCGTACCGACGGACTACCGATTTACGCGAGGTGGAGCGGTTTTTTGGAGTCGAACAAGGCTAACCTGCGCCTGGGCACTCGATTCACACATAGTCGCGCTCTCGCTCACGAATCTGCTTGTAGCGCTGAAATGCCTTCCTCTCGTCCTCAAGTCCGAGCATGGAGCGCACGCTGTTTCCCCGAAATGTATGCGCCATCATTTCGGGGACATGGCTTATGACGAACCATGGGTCGTGGCGCAGCGCGGCGGGCACGTGGCGAACCTTCATCCAGCGCTCGGCCTTCCAGCGTAAGAACTCCACTTCAGAAGCTTCCATGTGCTTTGTGCGGACGACCGCGGTGGTGCCGTCGTACTCCTCCCAGCGTTCGTTGGTGATCAGCTCACGCTCCCGAAATTCCTGGGCCATGGGCGTGCGCGGGTAGGGCGTTGGATGCTGAATATAGGGCCAATCAACATACTGGCGAGCAAACGCGAGATTCGCTTCAATCGATTCGCGAGTGTCGTCGGGATTGCCCACGATGAGTCCGCCCACCACGTACATGCCGTTGCGGTGCAGATAGTCGATAGCGCGCAGCGTCGCATTGCCCGCCGGTCGGCCGTTGGAGCGATCGGTATTCTTGGCGGAAGCCCGTAGAAACTCGAGGTCGTGATCGAGAATGTTCTCGATTCCCAAGAACACGTAGCGGAAGCCGGCCTGTCGCATGAGCGGCGCAAGCGTTTCACCATGGGTCGCGATCGATGACGTCATCGCCTGCACGAAATAATCAATTTGGTTCAGGTCCGCGTCGATGATCGCCCGGCACAGGCCTTCAAAGCGGCGCACGTTGAGCATGATGTTGTCGTCGACCAGGAAGATAGTGCGGGCACCGTGGTCACGAGCATCGCGAATGTCGTCGAGTACGCGGTCGTAGCTATAAGTGTGGAAGTTACGGCCGCGCATTTCGATGATCGAGCAGAAGCTGCAGTCATAGGTGCAACCGCGCGAGGTCTCGACCACATCCACCTGCCGCCCGAGCAGTGTGTACCCGTTCAACACGCGCGCTGAGCGTTTGGGCAGGCGGATTTCGGAGCCTTCGAGGCTGTGCACGGGACGGGTTGCATTGTCCCGCCACTCGGCGCTCTGATCTGCGCCGCTACGATACGAAAGCCCGCAGATGGCCTCGAACCCGGTACCCCGCTCGAGAGCGCGCAACAATTCCCGAAAGGTCAGGTCGCCTTCCCCTCGCACCAGGAAGTCGATCGGCATGTCGCGATAGGCCTCCGGCGCCAGGCTGGGATCGTAGCCACCCACTACGATCTTCACATCCGGCTTCAAAGCTCTCAGCAGTGCGACCAGACGGCTGGCGCTACGCCGCTGGAACGTCATGACAGACAGCCCAACCAGGTCAGGCTTGAAATCTCGCACTAACCGCGTCACGACTTCGCGCACTTTAGATTGGACCAGCACAAGATCCGCGATCGCCACTTCATGGTGCGGGTCAACGTTGCCGGCGATCGAACTGAGGCCGCCGTTGGGCATACGAATTGCCACAGTGGGCATGTGCTCGAAAGAATCGGGCATGGAGAACAACAGAACTTTCATCGCGTGCGGGCGACCTCGTCAGGATGGGTTTGCGACTAGGGCCGAAGGGAAGCGATAGCCGGATTGTAACCCAGCTTCCGGTAGAATAGTGGGGTTGGAGAGGGTCGGGCGTTGCAATCTATGCGATCGTCTGGCGCGAGAGGACTCGGGCGGCACAAGCAGAAGACGTGTTTCCTTGGCGATCAAGCAGGTTTCGCCTGATGAGTCGGAGACCGCGGAGCTTTGGATGACGCCACGACCCCCATTCAGGTCACCCAGATTCAAGGAGATTCATGTACGAGGTAACGGTTGACGACACATTTGCCGCGGGTCACTACCTGCGCAACTACAAGGGCAAGTGCGAGAATCCGCACGGCCACAATTACAAGGTGCGCGTCACGCTGGCGGGCAAGGAACTCGACAAGGCCGGGCTGCTGCTCGACTTCAAGGATTTGAAAGAAGTCATGAAGCACGTCATCGATCGGCTCGATCACCAGATGATCAACGATATTGCGCCGTTTACCGAACTCAATCCCTCGGCGGAAAACCTGGCCAAGTACTTCTACGACCAGACCAACGATCGGCTGCGCGGCGTGACCGCCGGCCGGGTCTCCGTAAAAGATGTGACTATCTACGAAACGGACACTACCACTGCGAAATACAGCGAGTAGGCAGTTGCGAATCACTGAAATCTACCGATCTTTGCAGGGCGAATCCACGCACGCCGGATTGCCCTGCGTCTTCGTGCGGCTCACTGGCTGCAACTTGCGCTGCTCCTGGTGCGACAGCGAGTACACTTTCACGGGCGGCCGCTCCGTGACCGAGGATGAAATCTTCGCGGAGGTGTCTCGGCTTAGCCCGAACGGTGGCCTGGTCGAGATCACTGGTGGCGAGCCCATGCTGCAGGAGCGTGAACTGATTCCGTTCATGCAGCGCCTGCTCGATTCGACCTACACGGTGCTGATCGAGACCAGCGGCGAACGGCCCCTGGCACGGGTTCCGAAGGCAGTGATCAAGATCGTGGATGTGAAATGCCCGCACTCCGGCGAGCCCGACACGTTCGATCTCGCAAATCTTGAAGCGCTCGATCCGCACGACGAAGTGAAGTTTGTCCTGAGTGCCCGGGCAGACTATGAGTTCGCGTGCGATTTTGTTCGCCAGCATGATCTTGCCCGTCGTGTCCATGCGGTACTGTTTTCACCGGCGTTTCGCAAGGACGCCAATGGCGCCCGCGACGTATCGCATTGCCTGCTCGATCCGCAGGATCTCGCACTCTGGATGCTCACAGACAACGTTCCGGCGCGGCTGGGGTTACAGATTCACAAGTTCGTTTGGGACCCTTCGGTTAAGGGCGTGTAGGGAACTGGCAGATCGCATCTAAAACTGTGACGATTCAGCGAATCTGATGACTCGATCCTCATCCCGGGCGGTCGTACTCCTGAGCGGAGGTATGGACTCGTGCGTCTGCGCGGCGCTCGCCGCCCGAGACCACAACGCGGCAGCCGTCCACATAAGCTACGGACAGCGCACCGAGCAGCGGGAACTTAAATCGTTTCTCGGGGTCTGCGACCGGCTCGAGATCAAAGATCGGTTAGTGGTGCGCAATGAAGCGCTGCAGGCTATCGGCGGCTCCGCGCTGACCGATCCGGGGATCGCTGTACCCGAATCCCACGCCATCGGCCACGCCGTCCCAGTCACCTACGTCCCGTTCCGCAACGCGCATTTTTTGTCAGTGGCCGTGAGCTGGGCCGAAGTGCTGGGAGCCCAGAAGATCTATATCGGCGCGGTCGAACAGGATAGTTCTGGCTACCCGGACTGTCGTCCGGCATACTATGCGGCGTTCAACGAGGTGATTCGAACCGGGACCAAGGAGGGCGCGATCGGAATCGTGACTCCCCTCATCGCCTTACGCAAACACGAGATTGTGAGGCTTGGCCTTGAACTCGGCGCACCGTTGGATTTAACGTGGTCGTGCTACAGCCGGGAGGGTCGGGCGTGCGGCGTCTGTGATAGCTGTGTGTTACGCCTGCGGGCGTTCCGGGAGGCGGGAGCGGTCGACCCGATTCCCTATGAAGCATCAGCCGTTTCACTGGGTTGAGTCGTGGAGCGGCGATTTGAGATTTTAGATTTTAGATTGATCGGGTGGTGCGCTAGTGCGATTCGCCGAGATCGGATTTGCCATCTTCAATCTGAAATTTGAAATGAGTCTTGCAATCGTAAAATTCGCGTTCTGAAAGCCGGGAGGCTCTCCATGAAACAACGTTTCGCAATCGTGGCGCTGGTCGGGTTGGTGCTCGGACTGTGTGTACCGCCAGTCTTCGCGCAGGCAACCGGCTCAGTCAAAGGCGTGGTGAGGGACATGGCTGGCAAGCCCATCACCGACGGCACCGTCGAGTGGATGAGCACCGACACCGGCCGCAAGTACACCCTGAAGCTCAACAAGAAGGGTGAGTACTTCTCGTTAGGTATCGCGCCCGGCAAGTACAAGGTCACCTTGTTCGGTGCGGATGGTAAGGAGCTTTTTCACATCAATGGGGTCGCGGTAAGTCTCGACGAACTCACCACCGACATCGACCTTCAAAAGGAGCAGCAGAATGCTGCGGCCGGCCAGGGTCTAACGCCGGAGCAAATGAAGGCGCAGCAGGAACAGCAAGCGAAGCAAGCGAAGGAAACGAACACCGTCAAAACGCTGAACGAGAAACTGGCGGCTTCGAAAACCGCCAGCGATGCCGGAGACTTTGACACGGCAATCTCGACGTTGACGGAGGCAACCCAAATCGACGCGACTCGCGATCTGCTGTTCTTCAAATTAGGTGACGCCTATCGCATGTCAGCGCCTAAACAGACTGACCCGGCCGAGAAAGCCAAGCGTTACGATGCTGCGATCGAGAATTACAAAAAGGCGATCGACATGCGCACCAACTCCGAGACCGCCCAAAAAGAAGCCGACAACACCGCCAGGATGGCGGCGTACTACAACAACTTGGCCGAGGCATACGCAAAATCGGGCAAAGTCGACGACGCCGTGACGACCTACAACAAAGCCGCACAACTCGAACCTGCCCGGGCGGCGCAATATAACTTTAACGAGGGTGCGGTGCTTACCAACGCAGGCAAAGTGGACGATGCGATCGCGGCGTTTGATCGCGTGATTGCCGCCGACCCGACCAAGGCCGATGCCTACTATTGGAAGGGCGTCAACATGATTGGCAAGGCTACGCTCAAGGGCGACAAAATGGTCGCGCCCGATGGCACTGCCGATGCCTTCAATAAGTACCTGGAGCTGGCTCCGACCGGCCCGTACGCGCAACCGGCAAAAGACATGCTGGCGAGCATCGGGGCGTCGGTCGAGACCGGCTTCAAGAAGCCGAAACCCGCCAAGAAGTAAGCGCGTCGTCATCGAAATTGTGCAGGGGCGGCCTCCAAAGGCCGCCCTCTTTATTGGTGTCGTGTGGGCGCCGACCTCGCCGTTCGAATTTTGCGACGGTAACCACCCCAGGTTACCAACGTCCATGGACTTTGCAGCCCTACGTCAAACGCGCGGAGCGCGCTAGAGTAAAGACATCTTCCCCCCAGAAGTAGTTGCTCCATCTCCGTCTGTGGCCAGGAATTCGGCAGTGTGTGAGGCAGTCCAATGGCAGCACCGGGCAGTGCGATCTCTGCCGCCTTCGAAGGCGTCACCGGATCAGCATCGGGTAACACGCAAGCTCTACTGGCCGCCATGCTCAAGGCGTCCGATAAAGTCAGCGATCTGATTTTTTCTCCGGGGCGTCCACCGCAGGTGGAAGTCTACGGACAACTGATGACCGTGCAGGTGCCAGGCATCTCGGTGCTCAGCGCGGACGACACACGCCGCATCGCCAGCGACCTCATCGGCAACAACAAGCAGGCCATCAACACCCTGCGCGAACAAGGCTCCTGCGATATCTCGTTCGGCTTGCCGGGCATGGCCCGCTTTCGCGTGAACGCGTTCATTCAACGCGGCAGTTGCGCGGTGGTCATGCGCGTGATTCCGACCACCATCCCGGACTTCGCTTCGCTGCATCTGCCTGCGCATTTGGCCGACATCGCGAACCTGCGCAACGGCATCGTGCTGGTTACAGGGCCCACGTCGTCGGGCAAGAGTTCAACCGTCGCTGCGCTGCTCGATTGCATGAACCGCGAGCGCGAATATCACATCATCACCATCGAAGACCCGATCGAATTTCTGCATAACCACCGGCGCTCCACTATGCACCAGCGCGAACTGCACAGCGATACCCCCAACTTCGCACTCGCCTTGCGGGCGGCATTGCGGCAGGCTCCGAAAGTCATCTTCGTCGGCGAGATCCGTGACAAAGACACGATGGAAATGGTGCTCGAAGCGGCCGACATGGGCCTGATCGTGTTCTCGACCATGAACACCATCGACTCGACGAAGACCGTCGAGCGCATTGTGAACTCGTTCTCCGCGGAGGAGCAGCAGAGCGTGCGCGAGCGTTATGCCAAGTCATTCCGCTTCGTCATTTCGCAGCGGTTGATCCCGCGCGGTGACGGCAGCGGACGCTTGCCAGTATTCGAAATCCTCAAGTCCAACAGCCGCACCCGCGAGTGCGTGGAAAAGGGCGAGCGCGAGGGCAAGACGATCCTCGACGCCCTAAAGGCCAGCGAAGCCGACGGCATGCAGTACTTCGACGGCGAAATCGCCAAACTGGTGCGCAACGGACTGGTCGATCTGGAGACCGGCGCTTCGTTTGCCAGCAATGCGGCGGCACTGGGGCAAGAGTTGGCAAAGTAGAAATCTCTAGCGCGGCCGCTTTGAAAGTCTTAAGGCCGCGCCGGGCTTCCCCCTGATTCGGTTTTCCTCGCGAATCTCGTATCATCGGGTGCATGGCCGAGGTCTCCACGCCGTCTCAGGTATTAAGCTTTGAAGAAGCTCGCCACGCGGTGGAGCGGCATGCTGCTGGCGTGCGCCCCGGCAGCTTGGAATTTCTGCCCCTCCTCGACAGCCAGAGCCGTGTGCTGGCTAAGCCCGTTACCGCCGACCGCGACTACCCGCCCTTCAACCGTGCCATGCGTGATGGCTACGCAGTGCGGGCAGCAGATCTCGCGCAGTTACCCACCGCGCTGCAGCTAGTTGGAGAAATCAAGGCTGGCGCCGCTCCCGAAACGCTGTCCAAACAGATCGCCGCCGGCCAGGCAGCTGCCATCATGACCGGAGCGCCCGCGCCGAGTGGAGCAGATGCCGTTGTCATGGTCGAGTACACTTCGCTCGGCGATGGGCTAGTGACCGTTACGCGTGGTGTCGCCAGCGGCGACAACATTGCCCCCGCCGGATCGGAAGCTCTCGCCAAGGACTTGCTGCTCGAACCCGGCACCTTGATGGATTATGCCGCGTTGGCAGTGGCCTCTTCGGTCGGACAGCAGAACGTGTGGGTCTACCAGCGCCCGATTGTAGGAATTCTTGCGACCGGCGACGAGGTGGTTGAACTCAGCGCCCAGCCCGGGCCCACGCAGATTCGCAATTCAAATAGCTACTCGCTAGCCGCGCAAGTACGCGCCTCGGGAGCGACTCCGCGCATGATCGGGATTGCGCACGACGAGACGTCCCACTTGCGCGAGCTCATCACCGAGGGCCTCGACACCGACCTGCTTCTGCTCGCGGGTGGCGTCTCGATGGGCAAATACGACCTGGTGGAACAGGTCCTCGCTGCACTGGGCGCCGAATTCTTCTTCACCGGCGCACAGATTCAGCCGGGCAGGCCGGTTGTCTTCGGCCGTCTGGGAGAGAAGTATTTCTTCGGTCTACCCGGGAACCCAATCTCGACCATGGTGTGCTTCGCGCTTTTTGTGCGCCCGCTTGTCGATGCACTCGCAGGAAGAACTCCGCAGCCGCTGATCTTCTTGCATGCGCGGCTCAAATCAGAGATCCGCGTGAAAACGGGCCTGACGCGCTTTCTGCCTGGATTTCTGTCGGGAGAATTCGCGAGTGCCGAGGTGGAACTCGCGCGCTGGCAAGGCTCAGGGGATGTCGCTTCAACGGCGCGGGCGAATTGCTATGTTGTGATTCCGCCAGACCTCGATTACATTCCAGCGGGGGAGTTGATCGCCGTCATGAGGAAGTGATGAGCAGGGCGCCTTGCCTAAGCCGATCGCGAACGCCTCGCGGACCGAATCAATCGTGAACCATGGGAGCGCGGTTTGCGCCCATAGAATCCATCGCCTGAACAGGTTTGGTGTTCAGCCATCACAGCCAACAATCCGCCGACGTCATTGAATGGGAATGTGCACACAATCGTCCCGAAGGGACGTC
>Ga0306926_10004100_pt1 | contig 15250 bp, 13 predicted proteins | sample flu12Cox44000178_FD_203759 | JGI IMG/M metagenome (GOLD analysis project Ga0306926, IMG submission 203759) | Lab enrichment of tropical soil microbial communities from Luquillo Experimental Forest, Puerto Rico - flux8day.12C.oxic.44.000.178 (v2)... | ecosystem: Environmental > Terrestrial >...
TGAAGGCGCCCTCGAGCGGGCCAAACGGAAAGCACTTTCCACCCATCAGCTCGGCCAGCACTTCAGCCACGTGCTGCGGCTCACACGCGGGTATCGATACGTGATGGATCATCCGAATGCCCTCCGGTTACGGGTCGCGGCGCCGTCGGGTTCTGCTCGGCGGCGTGGCGCCTACCGTAAGCACCATACCCCGCACCGGTGAGGCTGAACAATCTATGAAAACAATCGGACCAAAAGATAGGTTGGGGTCGCGCCGCCGCGCTTTCTCGCGTTAGGCTCGTAGAGACGAGGACCCTATTCCGTGCGCAGCGAGGCTGATCGTATCGTTGCGAGCCGAACGCGGTGATTGAGGACCATCATGTTGACGGACCAATACGGGCTTCTGTTGTCGACAACCTCGTCGGCCGCGCGCGACGCCTATGTCGAGGGTTGCGAGGCGAAGCTGACCATGTACCCCGGCGCGATCGAGGCGTTCGATCGGGCCATCGCGGCCGATCCCGGCTTTGCCCTCGCCCATGCCGTCAGAGCACACGCGCTACTGGAGCGCGGGGACGCGGTGGCCGCCCGCGCGTCGATGGCGTCCGTCAATTCTCTCGCTGCCGGTTTATCCGCGCGAGAGGCCAGCCATGTCGCGTTCTTCGGCTTGCTTCTGGCGGGCGCCACCCAAGAGGCACTTTCCGCCCTGCATGCGCACCTCGATGCCTGGCCACGCGATGCCGTGGTGCTCGCGACCACCGCGTTCACCAATGGCCTCATCGGCAGTTCCGGCCGCGCCGGGCAGAAGCGCATGCTGCTGGACCTACTGGATAGGCTTGCGCCGAGCTACGGCGACGACTGGTGGTTCACTGCCCATCACGGGATGGCGTTTTCCGAAAATGGACAGCGCGATGCCGCCCGCCCGAAGATCGATCGATCGCTCGCCCAAAAACCCAAAAACCCCTGGGCGGCGCACGCCCGCGCGCACCTCTGCTATGAAGAGGGCGATGCAGATGCGGCCTGCGCCTTCCTCGCGTCCTGGCTTACCAGCTACCCGCGCAACGGCACGTTGTATAGCCATCTGAGTTGGCATCTGGCGCTCGGTCACCTCGAGGCCGGCGATGCCGCGGCCGCACTCCGGCTCTTCACGGAAGCCTTCGCCCCCGACGTGCACAGCGGGCCGCCGCGCGGAAAGTTGAACGATGCGGTCTCCTTTTTGTGGCGCTGGGAGCTCGCCGGGCATCGCCGTGACGCAGACGCTTGGCGTGTGATGCACGATTTCGTTACGGGCGCCGTTCCACGCGCCGGTATTGCCTTTTCCGATATGCACATCGCCCTCGCCGAGGCCGTGGCCGGCACCGAGGCGGCGCGGGAGGCACGCGAGCGGCAGATCGACGAGCTCGGCCGCAACGGCCGCTATCCATCGGGGCCGCTGGTTCTCGCGGTGTCGCGCGGCTTCGCGGCGTTCGAACGGCAAGACTTCTCCGGCACAATCGACGCGCTCGAACCTGTAGCCGGCGAGCTCGAACGCATCGGGGGCAGCCGCGCCCAGCTCGACCTGGTGGAGTTCACCTTGCTGAAGGCCTACCTCGGCGCGGGCCGGCCGGACGACGCGCGCCGGATGCTGAGCGGGCGCCGTCGAGGTTCGTCGCGCCTTCCGGTCGCCGGATTGGCGGCGGTGCACTGATCGCGATCGCGAAACAACCGCGACCTGGTCCCCCGCAGCGCTGCAGGCTGTCACCGGCTGAATTGCAGCAACGGTTAAACATGAAGACACCCGAATGCGCTGCGGCTTCTGTCTCCCGACCCGTGGACCGACCGCGTCGCGCGAGGGCATTCTCGCCCTAGCGCGGGAAGGCGAACGGCTGGGCTTGCCTTCGGCAATGGTCACGCACCACTCGTCTTTCCGGACGAGAGCCAATCCATCTAACCGATCTTCGCCGATTGAGGCGGTTTGAGGGAGGTAAGTTATCGACATCATTAGGTCCGGCCCTTGAAGGTCTTCACTACACCGGGGCAGGTGGGGCGATGTGAGAGGGGCTGGTTTTCGGGCTCGGTTGAGGGGGCAGAACGAATTTGAGTTTGTCGATGAGGAGGGCGAGTGGCTCGGTGTAGCGGGTCAAGAGCAACTCACGACCGTCGGTGGTCGGGATGTGCAGGTCAATCATCCGCACGGCGGCGAACTTTTCGATGGCGCTGCGTGGCGTCAGGCTGGGGGCCAGCGCGTGGAGCCGCCGGTCGAGCGTGACATGGAGGCAATAGGCCAGGAAGGCGATGAAGATATGCGCCTCGATGCGCGCCTGGTGCTGGTGAAAGACCGGCCGAATGGCGAGGTCGCCTTTGAGGTTTCGGAACGCCCCCTCGATACTGACGAGGTGGAGATATAGGCCCCACAGCTGCGCCGGATCGTCGTCGACGAGATTAGTGCGTAACAGATAGCGCCCTTCGCGCCGTCGGGCCTGGCGCGGCTTGCCGCGATTGAGGCGGTAGCTGAAAGTGGCGCTGTCCTTGGCCACCTTGATGGCGAGCAGACGCCAGGCGCTGCGGGCCCTGCTTGCGCGCGGCGCCGAGCCACATCAGCAGCTCCTCGCGGGTCAGCTTCATGCCGGCGAGTTGTTTGAGCCGCGCCCACAGCCATTTGAGCTGGCGACGCCGGATCGCTCGCTCTTTGGCGACCCGGTCGGCGCTTTGCGTGAAGACATAAAGCTCGGCATCCTGGGGCAAGAGCTTAACGCGCACCCCCGGCCGGGCGTCCTGCCACGGTTTGGCGACCAGAGCCTTCTCCAGCCGGGTCAGCCGCCCCTTTGGGGTGCCGACCAGATACTGCACCGGCGGATCGGCGGCGCGAATTTCGGCGAGCACCGCTTCGGTCGGCACGCCGCGGTCCATCAGCCAGATCCGTCGCGCCTTGCCGTATTGCCGCCCGATGCGGTCGAGAAAGCCCTTGAGTGTGGTATTGTCTTTGGTATTGCCCGGGAGCACCTCAGAGGCCAGCGGCACCCCTTCCGGCGTCACCACCAGCGCGATGATCACCTGCACGCAGTCGCTGCGGTGATCGCGCGAGTAACCGTAGCGGCGTTTATCGCCGTCCGGAAATGGCGGATCGCTTTCGAAGTAGGTGCTGGTCAGGTCATAGAGCAGCACGTCGAACGAGACATTGAACAGGTCACGCCAACGTCCGACCAGATGGTCGAACAGCGCTTGCTTGTGTTCGAGCAGGCAGTCCGACATCCTCGCCCAGCAGGTCGGCCATGGCGCTGCGCTCGAACCATTGGCGATGCAAGCGCCACTCGCTACCTGGCGCCAATAGGCGGTAGGCTACCAAGAGCAACAGCACCTGGTGCCAGCGCGTGCCCTTACGGCTCGGACCAAGCCGCTCGGCCCAGAACCGGTCGAGCGCCAGCTCGCGCCACAGGTTTAGCGCCAGCCAGCACCCGCCCCATTGCCGCGGCCGGTGCAGCTGCAGCTCGTTCAGCTTGAGCCGGACGATCGAGGCGTCTGCCATCACCCCTTCGCAGCGATCGTCCGGGAACAATGACAGGGTGCGCGACGGCGCCGTGCCGGAGTCCATCACCTCGATCGAGCGTCGCCACGCCAGTTCCTGCGAATCGTTGATCTCGCCCAGGTACAGCAACGGCCGCTAAACCACTCGACCCCCGCCAGCCCGACGATTCTCGACGATGCTCCAGTAACGGTGCTCCTTACCGTCCTTCTTGCGCTTGGTGTAACGAAGAAACATGGTAGCCCATATTATCCACGCCGGCGCCACCCGGAAAATAGCCTAGGTCTTCACTACAAAAGCTTGTTGCCGATTTCTGTCGATCAGCTCCCTATCTCTCAGTTACTTGATGGGCCAGAGCCCTAAAAACCCGCCAATCGGCCAAGACAGGCTAGCCATACACATTGGATGGCAAGCACCCGAGTATGGACGATGCGCTGGAGATGTTCTCCATTCTCGGGTGGTGGCCGGTGTGATCGAGCGGCTGCGGCTCGTCGCCGCCGTGTTGGTGCTGGTGTACCGCAATCCGGTGCTGAGGGCGAAAATGGTGGTTCGTTTGATGTTCTGTCCAGCGGGCGATATTGGATTTCCCGTAGTCCAATATCGCCGTCCAGCGGCCGGCTCACCCTGGGTGTGGGCGTCAGCTGGTTGAGGAAAGAAAGAATTCGCACCGCTGAACGGTCCCGCCTTCAATGCGCGGGGTGCTGTGATCGAGAAGTGGATCGTCATATTCAAGCACCGGCTCTGGTCCCGGGTGCCCGTCAGCTTCTATGTCCGCTTTTATCGTTACACCGATATCCGCTGCTCCGCTGCAAACCCTTCCCGGTGCAGAAGTCGCATCCGCCGATCTGGGTTGGCAGGCATTCTCGCACCGCCCTGCGACGCACTGCCCGGCATAGCGACAGCTGGCACCCGGTCGTCGCCGTCGCCGCCTCGCCGTTGCCACCGCAAGAGATGCGCGCGTATCCGGAAACGCTGAACAGCTGAGCGAAGCCGAGGAGTTTGACTTCTCGGCGCTGACGATCTCCTACAAGGCTCTATGTCACCGGCTTCCCATCGCCGGACGGCTCTCGCCGGCTCTTCTCCGGCGTGCCGGAAGATATCGCCGGCGACACTCGAACTTTTGCGGCAATCGGCGCGCGTGAGTTGATCTTTGATTTTCCGCGGCCGGTCCATTGCGGAGAGCTAAGCCGGGTGGAGGCGCCTCCTGCGCAGCAGATCGAGGCCCGAGCGTAAGGCCCGTTTTAACGGGCCTTTCTGCTGCTCGATCACATGCGAGACCGAAATCGCCACTCCGAGGGTGAGCCCGAATACCAGTAGTCTGTGCGTTAGGCGGTCCGGCGGGCCGGGGATGATGGTGCCGAAGAAGTTCAACAGCGGCTGATGCAGCAGATAGAGCCCGAACGTCGTTCCGGCGAGAAACCGGATCAGCCGCCGAACTGCCTCCCCACAGTAGCCAGCCACCGAGCGCCTGGGTCCAAATGAATGCCGTCACGGCGCCGAGGGCGACCAGCACTCCTAATTGCTTTGGCAACAACGCACGCCATCGCCACGCCGACCAACCCATTAGCCACAGCGGAAGTAGGAGCAGGATTCTTGGTCCGGCGAGTAATGCGGCCCCGACGAGCGCCACAATCCGTCGCCGCCCTTCAAGAAACATCGCTAAGCCAAAGAGAATATAGTACCAAGCCTCGTAATCGAGCGACCAGAAGGCAATGTTGGAACCCGGGAACATTTCCAAAGTCCAGTTTTGGCCGAGGAAGACCAACGAGAGTACGTAACCGAAAAACACGTAAAGCGGGCGTTGGTCCATGCGTGTGATAGATTCGGGTGCGTACAGGCTGGGATCGATTGCCATCGCGACATGGTCGAGCACCGCCGTTGTGATGACTGCCGGCAGGACCACCGAATAGAGCCGAGCCATCCGGCTCAAAGTGTATTCCTCGACGGTCCGTTCCCTTGTCTCGGTGGCCCAGGCGATAACAAAGCCTGAAAGGACAAAGAACACGATCACCGCAGTATGGCCGTACGGCTGCATTCGCCAAAACATGCCGCCGCTGACTCGTCCAGTGTGCGACAAGAGCACAGCAAACGCTGCGGCGAAACGCAATGCGTCGAGATATAGAGAAAGTCCGTTTGTCATCTCGCTAATTCTAGGTTAGCGGGCCGTGGCGATTGGCGCGGTTGGCTCGCCACCTCAAGGTCGTCCCGAGGCGCGTTAGTCGCACCAGCCGCGGTTCTCCGTGCATCAGATCGGGGGGGTTCGGGGACGGGCTCGCTCGAAGGTGAAACCTGCACCCTGCAGCCTGTTTGAGACTTAGGTTAAGACGAGGGCTCACGCGTAAGTTCTCCGCTAGAGGAACACATCACCGTTTCGATTACAAGCCCAGGAAAAACCCGGCACTTACCCATAGGTTAATCAGGCACTACTAGCGCGCCCTAAGGCCGGCTACTCAAGCCAGTCAGGCGAAGGACATATCAGCCCGCGGACAAGCTTAAGTTTGTCGACCGGCCCTTCATTTCTCTAACCGCTCCATTCGATCGATCCGCGAGGCTTCTCTAGAGCAAGCTCGCGCTGCTTCTCGCTGTGCTGGCCGCGGCAGCGGCGATGGTCATCCCCTTCAATCATCGAAAGCGTTCTGCGCTGGCTGAAAAATTGCAGGTTGCCGACGTCTCGGGATCACCGTGCTGCAAATTGCTCTTCTCGTTCACTATCTTTCATCCGACCCCATATCAGTCAGGGTGAGGCCGTGACCGCAGCGATGTCATGGCTGGACTGGGAGGGCTACGCGCTCTCCCCGAGACTCGAAACCTGCGACGTTGACGGCATCCCGCTTCGACCGGCAGTGTTGCAGCTCTCAGGCTTCTTTCTCTGGCTTTGCACACCATCCATTGCGGCATCAAAATACAAGGACTGAGCGCGTTTGGCTTATCGCAGGTGGCGCTGTGGTCGAACAGCACTTGTCGCGCCGAGTCACCGGCGATGACTGCCGTGCAATGCATTGCACTCCGCAGGGTTCGCCCGGTGGAGTGTAGTATCGGGGAAGCGATCGGATCCACGATTCTTCATAGCAGCCCCCCGTCGCAGGCGTCCGGGTGACCTGCATAGCTGGGTTGGCGAGAATTATCGCGGTCGCGGTCCTTTTCAGCCCGAAAAAATGGCAGTTGACCGCGAGCATTGCCATGCTCGAAATATGGTGGATATCCGTGCACGAACTTTGAAACCGGGCGGTGTACGCGATGTACTTGTAGTCCTTCCACCATTTAAATGTCCGGTTGGAGAGCCCGTGCAAGTCGAGAGCATCGAAGAGCTTCAGGTTCTTCTCGATCACGGGGGCGGTGGCGGCTGACGTTCCCACGGTGACTGGGCGTATGCCGTCAAGCTGCCGCCAGTCAACAGGACCAATGACAGCAGGATCGGTAAAGTGCGTTTTCGGTCATCAGCCTCTCCCTCCTTGGCTAAGCAGGGACAGTGACAGCGGACATGGCGACGACAGGAAGAAAACCGGAGCGAGCCTTCTCTGCGCCTTGAACGTGGCTAGTCAGCTAAACCGCCTCTGCAATTTCCATGGCGGCAGACCGTCTTAGACATCGAGATTTGCATTAAGGGAGACCTGAACCCTCGACCCGCTGATTAAGAGTGCGCCGGGTTTCCCACCATGTCAATGGGTTGCGAACCCACTGCAGTCCGACCGTTTGGTGAACGTTGGGAAACGCTGGCGCGCTCTGCCGCATGCAAAGCGCCTGGCGCACACCCGGAGTCCGCACGAAGAATTATGCTTGCGACTTGATCCAGATCAAGCCCTTCGTGGCGCGCACGTAGATCAGATGGGTGACTTAGTACGACAGGGGATCCTACGATGAAATTACTCGGAAGCTCCGCCGGAAGCTTCAGCGCGTGAGAGAAGCTCTGTCATGAGAAAGATCACACTCGGCGCAGCATTCCTCCTCTCAGTCATCGCCGGAATAGCCGCCTCCGTGGTCGCGCAACAGCAACCGTCACCCGTGCCATGGAGTGGGTGCTGCGGTACGAGTCCGTGGCCAATGAGGCGGGGAATGTTGGGGTGGGGGATGATGGGTTCGGGATACGGCAGCATGCCCCGAATGCACTTCGCCATGATGTCGGGGGTTCCGGTCTCTTACAACTCGCTGAGCAACCCGCTGCCGCGAACCCGCAAGACGGTTGAGAGAGGCGCTGCGGTTTACGAACAAAACTGCGCTTCCTGCCATGGGGAAACAGGCGCAGGTGACGGCCCAGTGGGACGTACTCTCTCGCCGCCACCTGCCAATCTCGTAGGGTTCGCCCAGATGCCGATGGCTCAGTGGGACCCGTTCATGTACTGGACTGTCGCCGATGGCGGCGCTCAGTTCGGGAGCGCGATGCCCGCATTCAAGGACACGTTGTCCAAGGACGATATATGGGCCGTCATCGCCTACACACAGGCTCGGTTACCACGAACAGCTGCTAAGCGATAACAGGCAGACCCGACCAATGACGGCCTTTTTGTATATTATATTACTAGGCCGACGGTCGCCCCTCCTCGCGTTAACCCGCTTTGCGAAATGACTCGCCTCTTCTCTTCGTATCTGCTTCTGTCGATCTCACCACGCGCTCGATGAGAGGGGTGGTGGCGAACGCGCGTGGTCTGCTTCGAAGCTTTTAACTGTTTAATTTAACTTGGCGGGTGGGGGAGGCCTCGAATCTGCGACCCGCTGATTAACAATCGTCGGCTGGGGTTGCGGCGTCGGCTCCCATGGGCAGAGTCTCTCACTCGCGTCCAGTCGTCACCTCAACCGGTGACAGCGACGCCGATCAGCTTGCCGACCCCAAACGTCACGGCGGCCGCGGCGAAACCGACGAGCAGCTGACGCACTCCGGAAACGAGAACGCCGCGACCGGTGAATAACGTCGTGCCTGCCCCGACCAGAAACAGAGCCACCCCGCTCGCCGCCAGGCTGGAGATTATCGCGGGCATCCCTGCGAGCGCGAAATACGGCGCCACCGGAAATATTGCGCCGACCGCAAAAAGCAGAAACGACGTGCCTGCCGCCGCCCAGGCCGAGCCCCCGAGCTCTTCGGGATCGATCCCGAGCTCCTCACGCACCAGGGTGTCGAGCGCTGTTTTCTTGTTGGCGATCAGCTGCTCGGCGAGCGACTTCGCCAGATCTTCGGGCAGCCCTTTTGCCTGGTAGATCAGCGACAGCTCTTCCTTCTCTTCCTCCGGCACCTGCTCGAGTTCGTCGGCCTCGGTGGCGATCTGGCGTTGGAAGGACTCGCGCGCGGTATTGACCGAGAGCCATTCGCCGAGCGCCATCGAGCAGGAGCCGGCCAAGAGCCCGGCAAGACCGGTGACGAGGATCGTGTGCCCGGCGAGATCCGCCCCCGCCACCCCCATGACCAGGCTCAGATTGGAGACGAGCCCGTCATTGGCGCCGAGCACGGCGGCGCGCAGCGCGTTGCCGCCCATCCCGCGGTGCCGGCCCTCCAAACGCGCCAGCGCCGAGCCGCTAAGGGCACCCGGCGCACCGGCGGCCAGCGCCTCGATGATGCGGGCATGCGACCGCTCGGCGGCCGGCAGCCCGCCGGCGACAGCCTCCGGCTGCGCGTCGTATGTGCCGCTGTCCATGTGCTCGAGCGTATCAATCGCTGGCAGCACAAAAGCCGGTCCGAAGCGGCGCGCGAGCCAGGCGAGCGAGCGCGTCCGAAAGCCGGGACGCAGCTTGGGCACGCGGTGATCGATCGCCGCGATGTGGTTCCGCCAATATTCGGCATGAGCGTCCTCGATCGCCGCCAACCGCCGGTAAACCTGCGCCAATTGCGGGTTCTTCTCGGTCTGCGCCAAGGTTCGGTATAGTGCTGCGCTATCGACCTCGCCCTGCAGATTGGCGGTGTAGCGCCGGCTGGGGTCTTGCTCGGGCATCGCGGAGTTCCTTATGCCCGACTAACCGAGTTGCGGCCGGCTTGCTCTGTCAGCTGGGAGGAGATGCCGGTATCAGTCATTTAGCTCAGCTCGTTTTTATGGATTATCCCATCCTTCATAATAAACTTCAGGTTCTTCTGAGGATCCAGCATCACGCGCAGATCGGTGAGCGGATCGCCGTCCACTACCAACAGATCGGCGTAGGCACCGGCGGCAATCGTGCCAAGCTTGCCCTCTTGCATCATCAGCGCCGCGTTGGTGATCGTCGCAGACCGGATGACATTGGCAGCAGAGTCCAGCTCCGTTCTGATTTCAAATTCTCTGAGTTGCGATTTTTGTGCTTCAGGCCCCCAGAGATCCGTGCCAAGGGCAAGGGGGACATCGTATTGCCTTGCCCATTTGTAGACTTGTTTGCCGCGGAATACCGTTTGCCTCAGATTGTCGACTATCGGCTGTGAGAGATTGTTTTCGCGCGCGCTTTCGATCCTCTGTACAAGAGAGATAAACGTCGGATCCAAATAAGCGCCGTACTCCGGCATCATCGCGATTGTTTCTTCACTCGCAAAATTGCCGTGCTCGATCGAGCGCACACCGGCTCTGAGACACCGCCGTATCCCTTCGTCGGTATAGACATGAGCCATGACATAAGTACCGCGGGATTTTGCTTCTTCTACGATCGCCTGCAATTCCGGCTCGGAATATTCGTAGATTGTCGAATGAGCTTCCGACGGGAAGACGACGCCACCCGAAGCAAACAGCTTGATTTGAGTGGCTCCCTTGCGCAACTCCTCGCGCGCCGCTTTGCGCACCTGATCGATGCCATCGGCAATCACCGACATGACGGAGAACGGGCTGACATGGCCGCACGGATCGATCAGCTCTCCGGGAGTGCGGAAATCGGCACCTCCACCGGTCTGCGTCAGCGCCTGCCCCGAGTAAAAAAGCCGCGGCCCCACTATCGTCCCCTTGGCCAGGAGCTGGGCGATCGAATGATCGGCGCCGCCAGCCTCACGGATCGAGGTAAAGCCGTCCATCAGGCTGTTTCGCAAGTAAGTCGAAGAGGCTAAGGCGATCTCTGATGGGGGATAAGAGATGTTTCTGGGACTTAAATTGAGCCCGGTAATATGCGCATGTGCATCGATGAGGCCCGGCATTAGCGTCTTGCCGGCAACATTGATGACCATCGCGTCCTCAGACTCAATTGGCGCGGAGGAGACCGAGTGGATGACGTTATCTCTTACTAGGACATCACGGTTGGGCTGAAGGCTCGCAAAACCGGCGAGCACCAGATTCGCGTTTTTAAAGAGAATGTCGGACATCTCTCACCTCGCCCCGGCGCTCGTTCATGCGAAATGCGAACGAAGAAACGCTCCTACCTGTGCCAGGGCGCGGCGTCCCGCGGCCAGCTGCGGATAAAACAGATGCCAAGCATGGATCATGTCCGGCCACACTTCCAATGTTACCCGCATATCGGCCGCGCCCGCTATGCCGGCGAGCCGCACCGCGTCATCGAGCAAGGTTTCGGCCGAGCCGACCTGTATCAGCAAAGGAGGCAGTCCTCCGAGGTCGGCATAAATCGGCGACGCCAGCGGCGCCCGGGGATCGGCGCCGTTCAAATATGATGTGGCAAGCTCCATCAGATAGGATTTTTGAATCAGCGGGTCGACCGTGGCCTTCGCGCTCATGCTGCCGCCGGTGGCTTCCAGATCGACCCAAGGCGAGCTGCTCCAGGTGCAGGCCGGCATCGAGACGCTGCCATCGCGCAGCGACACCAGCATCGCGATCGCGAGTCCGCCCCCGGCGCTTTCCCCCGCGACCGCAATACGCTTGGGATGAAAGTCTCGGGACAGCAGAAAGCAGTAACCGGCGACGGCGTCGTTCAGCGCCGCCGGGAAGGAGTGCTCGGGTGCCAGCCGATAGGCAAGCGCCAAGGTCCGGGCGCGCGCCTCCCGCCCGGCTTGCGCGATCATGTGGCGGTGACTGTCGAGCGACCCGGAGACATAGCCGCCACCATGCAAAAACAGTATCACCCGCGAGGCTTCGGCCTCCGGGGTCAGGGTCCACTCCGCGGAGACCCCATTCGCGTCCACCGGTTCGACCAGCACATCCGCCGGCAGCGGGTATCGGCTGCCAAGCGCATCGAGGCGCTCGCGACGCTCGACCCAACCCGCCGGGCGAGGGGTGGATGCCAGAATCTGGCGGACGGCGTCGATTTCGGCATGTGCCATCGGGATTCTCCCTCCTCGCCTTTTCGCCCCGCGCCGGCCGTCATACCCTCCGGCTTTGCCCCCGCTCCAAATCAACGCGTTTTATCGAGGCTCTCCAGGGGAGGAACGCGGGTTCACTTGTCGGGGGCGCTACCGCCAGATCCCTCGCGAGATCCGCGGCTATCGCTCTGCTGGGCGGCATGTTCGCGGGCATGCCTTTTGGCCTCATGATGGCCGATCACGCAGCCGGCTCCAGCCCCCAGGAGGCCATGATGGCCGGCATAATGCCCTGCGACCCCGCCGATTACCGCACCTTTCAGACAGCCGGCGGCGGGTGCCGGGGTCGAGCTCGACGCGACCGTAGTTATTGCCAGGCCTATTGTCGCCGGGATGAGGATTGCTCTCATCGTCGATACCTGCCAAAGATTTCGAGACGTTGTGTTGAACATTTCTTCAAGTATCGGCGTTCCATATGTGGGTTTTTTATCCGGCGAGGCCTTCCAAACTAGCAATGTAATCGGTAATTATACGCAATGTAACGAAGTTTAAACAAATTGTATCAGCAGAACGTTTACATCCCTATTACAATTTTTTACCAATTTTGGCTATGTGGTTCATCATGGAGTTACATCCGCCGAATAGGTTCTCGCCCATCGGCCCCGGATCGCGGGGTATAGCGGATTGGGCGAATGTCGGAGCTTTATTGTCTGGTCGAGCAAGAGATTCCCCGGCTGCGCCGCTATGCGCGGGCGCTCACGCGAGCCAGCGACCGGGCAGACGATCTTGTCCAGGACACGCTGTTGCGGGCATTGACAAAGCTTCATCTGTGGCAGCCCGGAACGGATATCCGCGCCTGGCTTTTCACCATCATGCACCATCAATACGTCAATAGAGTGCGGCGCGAGATGCGTGAAGCGGCGACGGTCGACGTCGAGCACATATCCTCGACCCTTGTCGCTACCACTGACCCCACCGCGCGGCGGCAGCTGGTTGAGCTCGACCGTGCGCTTGCCCGGTTGTCTGCCGAGCAGCGTGAGGTACTCCTGCTCGTAGGTCTTGAAGGTATGGATTACGAGAGTGTCGCGCAGATCCTCGGTGTGCCGATCGGCACGGTGCGTTCGCGTTTGTCGCGGGGCCGCGAAAGACTTCGCGAACTGATGGGGAGAGATCGAAGACCGCACTCGCCGGATACAGAGGCCCCAGCGGCGCAAGCGGACGCCGCCGCATCCCATCCCAAAGCGGCCTAATACCTCGGCTGTATAAATTGGCGTATGTCTATGCCACATCGCACCGGCGTATCGTTGCCCCCGCGAACCCGGGAGTCCGGGTTCGCAGCCGGACGTTGGCCCCTGCACGCCCGGTCCCCGCCTTCGCGGGGACAAGCTTCGCGGGCATGACGAGAACAACGGGATAAGGTGCGCTAACTTTCGCAACGAGGTACTAGCGATGAGCATCGGAAGTGACGATGCGGCCGGCCCGGTTCTGCGCTAGCCGATCGAATTTGATGAGCTCGTCGCCGAGGTGAGGCGTGCTCGGGCTCGGGACTAAACCCCGGACGGTGTCCATTTTCGTTGATATTGTCTCCCTCAGACTGTGCAGAATCCGTTGATTGGTGGTGCTAATTTCGTTGATCCGCCGATCGGACAATTTGCACCTAACCGACTGATCCAAAGTTAGATTCCAGACGCTGAGCGGGTCGGGATGCGGGTGCGCCCGCGAAATTCGTTGTTTTCGCTCAACGGGCGAACGTCACCAGGACGCCGGTCGCTGCCTCGTCGGGATGGTCGAAGGATGTCTTGAAGTGCGCGGTTTCGCCCGGCCCCAAGCGGGGGGTGGGCGGATCGATGATCTTGAACTGGGTTTCCTTCTCGGCCGGATCGCGCAGTGCCACCCGTAGCCGCGGCACATCGCGCGCCGTGCTGCCGGGGTTGGTGATGTCGCCCTCGATGACCAAGCCTTCGGCGGTGCGCGTCGGTGCGACCTTTGCGAGCTCGAGCCCCGGCCCGGGCGGTGCTGCCGTCAACCCGGCCGCAGCGTAGAGGCGCGCCGCCGCCGGCCACAGCGCCACCACCTCCTTTCGGGCGATGATTGCGGCGAGAACGGCTAGCGCTAGCAACGAGACTATCACGCCCAACACGACCCAACCCACGGCCCGCCGGCGAGGGGGCAGTTGCGATGGCGGCGCCGGCACGGGCCCCGGCCGCCGCGGAACGTCGAGTTCCGGCCCGACGCGTGGAGAAGAAGGGTGAGCCAGGGGCTCTCTGTCACGCACCTCCAGAGGTGGGGGCCGGCGCCAGGTGTGGCCGCAGCTCGCGCAGCGAACGGTGCGTCCCGCCGGTCGGTTCAGTTCCCGCTCGTCGACGAGATAGCGCGTTCGGCAGGCCGGGCAAGCAAGTATCACGGCAGCCTTTGGCCTTACCGGCCTTGCCGCGACCCGCTGCGGCGGGCGAGCTCGCGCAGATGATGGTCGGCGTCGCCAAACATCGTGTCGATCATCGTCGTGCGCTTGAAGTAGTGGCCGACCTTGTACTCCATCGTCATGCCGATCCCGCCGTGCAGCTGGATGGCCTGCTGGCCGATCAGCCGGGCCGAGCGGCCGATCTGCACCTTTGCCGCCGACAGCGCGTTGCGCCGCTCGGCGGCATCTTCATCCGAGGCCATCACAGTCGCGAACATCGCCATGCTGCGCGCCTGCTCCAAGGCGATCAGCATGTCGACGGCGCGGTGCTGGAGGATCTGAAAGCTGCCGATCTCGCGGCCGAACTGCCGGCGGGTCTTGAGATAGTCGACGGTCAATTCGTGCATCGCCGCCATCGCGCCGACCGCCTCGGCGCAGAGTGCGGCGATCGCCTCGTCGACGACCCGCTCGACCAGCGGCAATGCCGCGCCCGGCTCGCCGAGCACTCCCTCCGGCCCTACACGAACTCCCGATAGCACGATTTCCGCGGCGCGCAGCCCGTCCTGGGTCGGATAACCGCGCCGCAATACTCCGGCGGCTGCGCCGTCGACGATAAACACCGCGACCCCGTCGCGGTCGCGGCGGCGGCCGCCGATACGCGCGGTGGCGATCAGCTTGTCGGCGGTGTCGCCGTGCAGCACCACCCCCTTTTCGCCGTCGAGCACCCAGCCGGCGCCGTCGCGCTTCGCAGTCGTCGAAACGTCGGCGAGGTCCCAGCGCGAATGCCGCTCGGTCTGGGCAAAGGCCAGGGTCAGGCTGCCGTCGACGATCTTTGGCACCAGGGCTGCGGATTGCTCGGCGGTGGCGCCGTGGCGCAGAAACCCGCCGCCGAGTACGACGGTCGCCAGGAACGGCTCGAGAGCAAGCGCGCGGCCGAAGGCCTCCATCGCGATCATTGTCTCGACCGGACCGCCGGCCGAGCCGCCATACTGTTCCGCAAAGGGCAGGCCGAGCAGGCCGAGCCCGGCATATTGCGCCCACAGCTCGCGGCTCCAACCCTCCGGGGCCTGCGCGTAGCTCCTACGCTGCTCGAACGCGTAGCGATCGCCGATCAGGCGGTCGAGGCTCTCCTTGAGAAGCCGCTGCTCTTCGGTCAGGTCGAAATCCATCGCTTAGCCCCCATCCGGCCCGGTCGCTTCCGGCCCCTCACCCTCCCGCTTGGCGGGTCCCTCCCTCTCCCCACGTGCGG
>Ga0306926_10004101_pt1 | contig 15248 bp, 13 predicted proteins | sample flu12Cox44000178_FD_203759 | JGI IMG/M metagenome (GOLD analysis project Ga0306926, IMG submission 203759) | Lab enrichment of tropical soil microbial communities from Luquillo Experimental Forest, Puerto Rico - flux8day.12C.oxic.44.000.178 (v2)... | ecosystem: Environmental > Terrestrial >...
GTAGCCTCGTCGGGAACTTCGACTTCATGTAGATTTGCCAGGGTACGATCCACTGCGTTGAGGTTCATCTGCACAATTTCGTCTCCCTTTTTGGCGTAGGTCTTCCGGATCGAGTCTTTGATGGCGGCGACAGCCTCATCTCGTGGTAGGACGCCCGAGATAGCGAAGAAGCAGGTCTGCATGATTGTATTGATCCGGCCACCCATCCCGCATTGCCGGGCGACGGTATGCGCATCGATGACAAAGAACCGTGCCCGCTTCTCAGCGAGCCGCTGCTGGATCTTCTGCGGGAGATGGTTCCAAACCTCGTTGGCCGGGTACCGGCTGTTTAAGAGGAAGACGCCTTTGGGCATCAACTTCTCCAGCACGTCGTAGCGCTCAAGGAATTCCGGCTGATGGCAGCCGACGAAATTAGCATGCTGAATCAGGTAACTCGAACGAATCGGTGTAGGGCCGAATCGCAAGTGGGAAATGGTCATTGCTCCGGACTTTTTCGAGTCATAAACGAAATAGCCCTGGGCATAGTTATCGGTATTTTCGCCGATGATTTTTATGGACTCCTTGTTGGCGCCGACGGTGCCGTCCGAACCCAACCCATAAAAATTGCCACGGAAGACTTCCTCTGCCTCCGTAGAAAAAGACTCGTCATATTCCAGACTGGTAGTCGTGACGTCGTCACGAATCCCAACCGTGAAATGATTTTTGGGCTTTTCCTGACTGAGGTTATCGAACACCCCTTTGGTCATGGCAGGTGTAAATTCTTTCGAACCCAGGCCGTATCGACCTCCAACCACTGTCACGGCTCGCCGGCCGCTCTCGTAAAGCGCGCCCATGCAGTCCAGATACAACGGTTCGCCGGCGCTTCCCGGCTCCTTTGTCCGGTCGAGAACGGCCACGACTCGCGCGGTTGTCGGAATCGATTTCGCGAAGCGTTCGATGTCGAACGGCCGAAACAGCCGAACCTTCACCATTCCTACCTTGCCTCCATCCTGGTTCAGTAAATCCACAGTCTCGTGGACCACTTCTGCCGCTGACCCCATAACGACAATCACTCGCTCGGCGTCCGGCGCGCCGTAGTATTCAAAAAGCTCGTATCTCCGACCGGTTAACTCGCCAAACCGATCCATCGCTTTCTGGGTGATTTCCGCGCAATTCTGGTAAAAAGCGTTGACCGTTTCTCTGGCCTGGAAAAATACGTCCGGATTTTGAGCTGTTCCGCGGATGAACGGATGGTCCGGCGACAACCCTCGCGCCCGGTGCTCACTGATGCGGTTCTCGTCGACCATCGCCCGAAGGATCGAATCAGGCGCTAGTTCGATCTTCGCAACTTCATGGGAGGTTCGAAACCCATCGAAAAAGAATAGGAACGGGACACGGGACTCCAGGGTGGCACGGTTTGCCACCACCGCCAAATCCTGGGCCTCCTGGACTGAAGCCGCACAAAGCAGGGCGAAGCCGGTAGAACGCGCCGCCATGACGTCGCTGTGATCTCCAAAAATGGACAGCGCTTGGGCCGCTACTGACCGGGCTGCGACGTGTAAGACGAATGGAGTCAATTCGCCGGCGATCTTATACATGTTGGGAATCATCAAGAGCAGACCCTGGGACGCCGTAAACGTTGTGCTCAGGGAACCCGTCTGAAGTGCGCCATGAATGGCCCCGGCCGCACCGCCTTCGCTCTGCATTTCCACGATGGAAGGGACCGTGCCCCACAGATTAGGTGCGCCAGCTGCGGCCCAGAAGTCGGCCAGTTCGCCCATGGGCGAAGCCGGCGTGATCGGATAAATCGCTATTACTTCGTTTAGCTTATAGGCCACTCGTGCGGCCGCTTCGTTACCGTCAATTGTCGCGCTATTTTCGGTTTTCATCTTCCTGCTCCGTCCAGTAAAATTGTTGCTTTGTAACTCTCGGCCCAGCTGTCGTAGCGGGTATCGAACCCAAGTTTTTGGCAGACTCGGCGCATCGCAATGTTGTCCGGCAATATGTACCCAAGGATTCGGTCGATTTTTTCCTGCCTTCCGATATCCAAAAGCCGGCCCATCATTTCGGTGCCAAGCCCTTTGCCTTGCCACTGGTCGCTGATAACAATGGCGAATTCCGCATCGTTAGCCGCGTGACTCTTGATCAGCCGTCCGACGCCAAGGATTTGCCCTTCTCCCGTCTCGATTAATTTCCGCTCCGCGACTATCGCGATTTCGCAATCATAGTCGATGAAACACATTCGCAGCAATCGGCTGTGGACGATCCGAGACTCCAGTTTGACGTACCCGAAATAGCGATACTGAACCGTTTCTTCCGAAAGCGTCTTATGAAAATCCGTCATGAGCGGTTCGTCCTCCGGGCAAATCGGGCGTAGCGTCACGACGCTCCCATCGCTCAGCTTGGATTGGAAAATGTATTGCGTCGGATACGGCCTGATTGCCAGTTTGGGCAGATCTTTGTCGGCCAGCGCCGGACCATGTAGAGCAACTCGGGCATCGACGACCATGAAGCATTTCGGCGATACAAGGAGTGGATTGATATCGATTTCCTTGATTCTCCGTTGCTCTGCTACCAGCTGGCTGAAGCGAACAAGCAGTGCCTCCAACCTCGCTAGATCTATCGGCTCCCGTCCACGAACACCCTTGAGCGCCTTGTAAATTTTGCATTGTTCAATTAGCCGTTGCGCCAGAGTAAGATTGAGCGGAGGCAGCCCGAGGGCGCGGTCTTTGATCACTTCGACGAGTTGGCCGCCACTTCCGAAAATCATGACGGGCCCAAGCTGCGGGTCCGTGGTGCTGCCGAGGATAATCTCGTAGCCGCCGAATTGAATCATCGGCTGAACCGTAACTCCCTGGAAGGCATCGGGGCCAATTTTAGCCCGAACCGATTGCTCGATGGCTCGGTAAGCCTGCCGAACCGCCTCACTATCCCGCAAGTCGAGTTTGACTCCCCGGACGTCGGATTTGTGAGTGATGGTTGGCGAGAAGACCTTGAGGGCGACCGAGCCCATAAAGCTCGTAGCCAATTCCACTGCTTCGTCCTCGCTAGAGGCGACACGGGTCGGAACCGTCGGGATTTCGTAAGCCCCTAGCAGCTCTTTTGATTCCGCTTCGGTCAATAAGACCCTTCCGGCCGCGTAGGCTGCGTTGATAACCGATTTCGCCCGGTCGACGCCTGCCGCATCGGTGGAGGCTACGCGCAGGTTTGGGGTTTCATAAAGGGCGCTCAGGTTACTACTGTAACGCGCCAGCGCGCAGAAGGCTTGCGCGGCCGCATCCGGGTACGGAAAGGTAGGGATTCCGGCTTCCCTCAGGACCCGCTGACCTTCCGCAACCGCGTTTCCTCCCATCCAGCAGGCCAGGATTGGTTTACTACCTAGTTTTACCGCTCGCCTCAACCTCTCCGCGGTCTCCGCTGGCTTGGTCATCGACTGAGGCGTAAGAATCACTAGGACACCGTCGTTCAAGGAATCGCGACCGACGATTTGAATTGCCTGGGCAAACCGTTCGGCATCTGCGTCGCCCAACACATCAACTGGATTATTCTTACTCCAGAATGGCGGTAATAAGGAGTCAAGGGAGGTAAAAGTGGTTTCGGAGAGCTGCGCCAACTCCCCACCGGCAATGGTGAGCGCGTCCACGGCTAGACATCCGAGGCCGCCGCCGTTGGTCACAATCGCTAGACGGGGCCCAGGTGGACGCGGCTGATTAGCCAGGACTTCGGCCAAACCGAAGAGCTCTTCGACAGTATCGACCCGGAGCACGCCAGCTCGCCGAAAGGCTGCTTCCAGCGCGTCATCGCTACCAGCCAGCGAGCCCGTGTGCGAGATCACCGCTCTCGCCGCTTCCGTAGTTCGACCGACTTTCAAGACGATGATCGGCTTGGAGAGGGCTACTTCTCGAGCCGCCGAGAGGAAGGACCTGGGGTCGCCAATCGATTCCATGTAAATGAGAATGCTGCGCGTATAGAAGTCGTCCCCCAGATAATAAATCAAGTCCCCCCACTGCACATCGACCATGGAGCCCGTGGATATAAAGGTGCTGAACCCGACTTTTTCGCGCGTGCTCCAGCCCAGAATGGAGGAACACAGCGCCCCGCTTTGGCTCAAGAACGCAATGTTTCCAGGGGTCGCTATGCTTGTAGCAAAGGTTGCATTAATCCCGAGGCGCGGCACCATCACGCCGAGGCAGTTGGGACCGATGATTCGCATCTCTCCACGGTTCGTGGCGACCTGCCGTTCGAGTTCCGCGCCCTCCGGGCCACATTCCTTGAATCCCTCGGAAATGATGATCGCACCCTTGACTTCGGCTTCCGAACATTCACGCACTAGCTCCGGCACTGAGCGAGCGGGGGTCGCGATAATGGCAAGATCGATCCCCTGACCAATTGCCCTAACTGTCGGAAAAGATTTAATTCCAAAAACGCTGGTCTTTTTTGGGTCGACTGGATAAATAACGCCCCGAAAGGACCGCAAATTCTCCATCAGTTTTTGGCCAACGCTCCCAGGGGTTTCACTCGCTCCTAGCACGGCAATTGACACCGGAGCGAAGATCGCCTCCATGATTGGCCGCCTCGGTCGCAGAATGTTCTCGGTGGTTATAGGTTTACTCATTCTTAGGCGAGAATAACGGCGATCGATCGCGTGTTCTTATCTTGGATTGCTCAAAGGTGCGCATCGGTTGGCGGGCTCTTTGAGCGCCGGAGGCGCTCAAAGAACATAGCAGATAGCAAAGCGTACAGTTCTGATGTGACAACGAAACTGACCTCGGTCGCGCAAATCTTAAAGGAACTTCGTGATTCTCACCGTGACGCTCACGGTTTTTCTTACATCTATGTTCTGGACGATCAAAAGACCCAGATCGGCGGGTCGATTTGCTTGAGATTGTCCTCGCGGCGGACACTGTATTACTCGGCGATCTAATGGCTTTCCATCGTTCCCCCACCCAGCTTCATGATCAGCGCGAGGATTTGGCCGAACTGTTTGTCAAATATCAATTTCACATGATCCCGGTGGTGGATGAGTAGAACCGGTTAGTCGGAGTTATTCATTACCGCGATATTATGAAGGGATTGGTCACTCGTCCGCGCGGTGGGTAGGTAAAAGCTCCGGCTTTGGCGGAAAAGGCGAAAAGCTCGAGCCTTCACTTATGCGCGTCTCTTCTTACTGACCAATTCCCAATGAAACAGAGGCCTACGATAGCTATCCTCCTCTGCAGGACCGAATTTATCCGGTCGCGGACTTACTGGGGCTAAGCTGCGGCTGATGCCGATCATATCCAGCAGGTTAAACCGCTTGGGATATTCGCAGAAGGTAGCCCCTGGTGCCTCCCGCTGTGGTACCATTGAAGCCCAGTTCATAACTTCCTTTCTGGAAACCAACTTCTGCGCAAATCTGCAGGGCGCCTACACTGGCTTTGTGCATCATTGCCCATCAATTGGCTGCACACCTGCGAAGGGCTGATTCTGTGTGACACCACCAAAGTTTACTTCAACCTCTCCCGAAAGTCAGTTGGCGACTGGCCTGTCAGCTCTCGGAAAACACGGTTGAAGTGCGTCAACGATTGAAACCCGACGGCGTAAGCGATCTCGCTGATCCGAAGATGGGGATTGAGGAGGAGGTTCTTGGCTTTCTCCACGCGGACCCGGCCGACGTAATCGGTGAAAGTCATCCCAGTTGCCTTCTTGAACATCTTGCAAAAGTAAAAGGTACTGACGTGCATCGCGTTCGCGATCTCGTCGAGGCCAATCGGGTCAGCATGATGGCCGGCGATATAGGCCTTCGCCCGGCGGATCATAGGTGGTTCTGCTTCCGCGTCCTGCAACATCATCTTGTTGGCCATCAGCGAAAGATGCTTCCCAAATATGTCCAGCAGGCGAATTGCCCCTGCGTATTGGCGCGCCGAGAAAACCTTGGAATGGAAATAGGCTTCTCTTAACTGCTTAAGCTCAACCTGCGAACCCCACTCAACGAGTTTTTGCGTAATCTTTTTAAACTGCGATTCCGAAGGCTTCTTCAGCGCCACCTGACCCGTCTGCAGAAAACCAACTGTCCTATCCCCGAGCTTAATCGGCACCGTGGTATCGCAAAGACCGGCAAAACAGGTGAACGTTGCTGGGCCTTCCTTTGCCATATCCGAGGCTTGTTGTTGAACCTCTAAACATGCGGCGCAACTGCGATTGGTCTGTGCCATCAGGGCACAGAAGGGATTCTCGTTTCGCCGGTTATGATGTGCCAAATTCCAAAACTCTCTGGGGCGAATCTTCAGAGGCAGCTCGGTGCTGTCTCCGAAGGCTTTTTCGTACTCGGAATAGATCTCCGAGCGACTAATACGTTGGACTAGATCGGCGTCTGTACGCATACGAACTCCTGTTAAGTGGTTGCTGGGTGGGGTAGAAACTTCATTTCTGATTGTCGGCTACTTGTTTTGCTCTTTAGAAATCTTCGTTCCCGGGTGGGTTCCCCAGACCAGAATAAATGGCGCGAAGGAGCGCTTCCTCGCTGAATGGCTTGGGCAGGAAGTCGACCGCGCCTGCGCGCATAACCCCTGCCTGCAAACCCTGATCACCGTGAGCGGTTATGAAGATGATTGGGATCCGGCGGCTCTCAGTCGCCAGTCGACGTTGCAATTCCGGCCCACTCACACCAGGCATACGCACGTCGAGAATCAGGCAGGCTGTCTCCTCTAGAACGGGGGAGCGTAAAAACTTCTCCGCTGAAGCGAAACTTTTGGCTTGGAATCCGGCAGATCTCAGGAGGCTTGTGATCGCTTCACGGACCGATTCGTCATCGTCTACAATCGAAATCAATCGAGCATCTGGCGCACTCACCATCTTTTGCCTTTCCTGTGTTATTTGTATGCCTTGCACTTTCAGATCGACCGTAGCACGGCGTCCGAGATGAGTTCCATTGGACCTTGGTATTGGACGGTGAATACAATAGGATTGGTCGATCAACTCGCCGCCATCGCGTTGAGAGATTGGTTGGGCCAAGAATTTATTCAGAGCCGATCTTTAGGCGATCGCTGCGTCGGCCGAAATCATTGCCATCCAGATAAAAAAGGCATCTCAGTGCGACTCGTCGCCAGAACGAGGTATGGCGGCTCTCCGCCTTGGCGGATCGCCCTACCAACCCGGGATTCGGATCGCTGAGAAACGATGCCAGACCAGCCAGCCGAAAATGGCGGAACTTTGGCGAGGACTAACTATCACCTCACTTGAGGCATTCCCAGCTTTTCTGCCAGGCGCACCAGGTCCGCCACCGACTCAACCTTCATTTTGCGCATGACTTGGCCCCGCTGGGCTTTGACCGTGATCTCGCTCGTGCCCAGCTTGTCGGCAATTTGCTTGTTGAGCAAGCCGGCTACAACCAGTTGCAGCACTTCGCGCTCGCGGTGGGTCAGCAACTCATAACGTTCGCGCACCTCAGCGGTTTCAGCCCGTTCGCGGCGGAGTGCGCGGTCCCGCTCTATCGCCTGATAAATCGCATCCAGCAGGTCCTGATCACGGAATGGCTTGGTCAGGAATTCGACCGCTCCTGCCTTCATCGCGCGCACGGTCATCGGGATGTCGCCGTGGCCGGTAATGAAGACAATCGGGATCTCTGCAACTCCCAATTCCCGCTGAAGGTCGAGCCCGCTCAGACCGGGCAACCGCACGTCGAGCACCAGGCAAGCCGGCGCGTCCGCGCGTTTGTATTTCAGGAATTCTTGGGCCGTTCGAAACAGCTCCGCACGCAGACCTACGGACCGGACCAGGCCTTCCAGCGCTTCTCGGACAGACATGTCGTCATCGACAATGTAAACAATCGGCTCGGTTGGCTTCACGAGGTTTCTCCGCCGCGGATCGGCAAGCTAAAGCGAAAAGTCACTCCCGGTCCTTCATTTAGGGTGGCCCAGAGGCGCCCGCCGTGCGCCTCGACAATGGAGCGACTGATGGACAAGCCCATCCCCATACCTTCTTGCTTAGTAGTATGAAAGGCGTCGAAGATTCGCTCCAGCTGCGCCGGATCGAGACCGATGCCCGAGTCCTGCACAGCAGCGAGCACGCCATCCGGGTCCTGCCGATCCGTACGGATAGACAAGACACGTGCCCGATCTTTCACCGCGCTCATAGCTTCAATGGCGTTCATGATAAGATTTAAGAGCACCTGCTGCAACTGGACCCGGTCTCCGGCGACTGGAGGCAGGTCCGCAGCCAACTCGGTCTGCAGCGACACCTCGTTGCGACGCGCCTCGCCTTCGGTCAAGGCAAGAATCTCTTCGATGACCGAATTCATATCCAGAGACTCCTTGACCGGTTCGCCTTTCTTCATGAGCGCACGAACCCGTACCAGCACGCTACTGGCCCGGTTCCCGTCTCGAACAATGCGGCGAACGGCTTCACGTCCTTCGTCTAGATTAGGCGGTTGGGCGGCAAGCCAGCGCAAGCAAGCGTTTCCATTAGTGACCACCCCGGTGAGCGGCTGATTCAGCTCATGAGCGATCGAGGCGGTCAGCTCTCCGGTCGTCATCACACGAACTGCTCGGGCGAGTTCCAGCTGCGTCTGGAAGAGCGCCTGTTGCGCCGCCTTGCGATCGGCGATCTCTGACTCTAACTGCTGGTTGATTTGCGTTAGCTCCGCAGTCCGCTCTTGCACTCGCATCTCAAGTTGCTCCTGGGATTTTCTCAGCGCCTCTTCCGCCTGCTTTCGCTCGGTGATGTCGCGCACCACCTTGGTAAAGCCCCGCAAATTTCCTTTTTCGTCGCGCATGGCGGCGATCAGAACATTTGCGTAGAAACGCGAACCATCTTTACGGACTCGCAAACTCTCTTCTTCGAAATGGCCGGTACCGGCTGCGATCTGTAGTTCCCTGTCGGGTTTGTCGAAATCCTCAGGTGGATAAAAACGGGAGAAGTGTTGGCCGAGGATTTCCTCGGCGCGATAGCCCTTGATTCGTTCGGCGCCCGCATTCCAACTGGCCACCCGACCCTCCGGGTCCAACATGAAAATTGCGTAATCCGTCACGCCCTCCACCAGCAGACGGAATCGCTCCTCGCTTCGGCGTAACTCCGCGACTAGGCGTTTTCGCTCGGTGATATCTCGTACGATAGCGATGACTCCGCGACCTTCCTGCGTCGTGATTGGGCTGAGCATGATATCCACGGGAAATTCCGCGCCGTCCTTTCGCCGGCCATACAACTCGAGTCCCGCGCCCATCGCTCGCAGTCTTGGCTCAAGCATATAATCCGCCCGGTGCTGTACATGGTCTTTTTGGAAACGCGCCGGCATGAGCATCTCAATAGGTTGGCCGACCAATTCCTGGCGTGTATAACCGAAAATTGACTCTGCCTGAGTATTGACGCGCACGATGCGCCCAGCGGCATCAACAGTCACGATGGCATCTGGCGCGGACTGGAACAGAGTGGTCAGGGTCTCGTTGAACCTCTCCAGTTCTGCTTTTGCCCTCTCGAGTTCCCTATCGGTCCTTGAGAGTGTCTCCGTGGCAAGTCGTTCATTTGCGGTCTTCTCCTGGGCTCCGCTGTCCGCTTGGGCAACAGGACGGCCACTCGCCTGCAAGTTTCTTCGCCGCTTCACTTTGAGTTTATGACAGTTCCAGCTGGACCGAGTTTAACTCAGATCCCCGAGATCGCCAAAGCTCTAACCTGCATCGCCTTATTTGCTGCAGGATTAGAGCAAAATTCGTGACGCGGTTTGCAGGGCTCGTCCGCCCGCTCCAGGCGGCTGCTCATGTGTGTCAACTTAAGCTGATAATAGGCTGGCCCTCGCGGACCAAAGGGCCGGTCGCTTGCAGCAAAGGAACACCCCGAAGGCGTGCAGCCCTCAACTTGACACGGCATCGGCCGCCTCGGACAGCTAGAAGCCGCTCGTTTGTCCGGCGGCCGCCCAAGTGATCGCCGGACGATGGCGGTAGCCGCCAGAATTTCGGGGGTTAGCCTAGATGATTCCGGTTGGGACCAGATGCCAATAGGCCTTGCTAAAGGCCAACTTCAGATAGTGATTTATCTCGCTCGGCTCACCCGGGTGCGGGGAATGCTGGTAGTCGAAATCAAACAGAGTCGCTTTGCCGTAACCCGTCTCCATGAAGCTGAAGACATGACCGCCGTACACCCCGTGCTTCGGATCAGGAGTGATGCCACGCAAAGCCGCCAGAACGCCAGCTGCGACGACCGGAGCCTGGAAATGAGCGGCACTCCCGGCTTTTGGGACGGCCAAGTCGGCTGTGTCGCCCAGAGCCCAAATATGTGGGTGGCCGCTGACCTGCAAGGTCGCCGGGTCAGTCTTGACCCATCCATGCTTATCCGCAATGGGGTGTCCCTGGAGGAATTCTGCACCCCGGTGCGGTGGGATCATCACCAGGAGATCACAATCGAGCGCTCTGCCGTCGGCCGCGATCACGGTACCGTCGTCAGTGAACTCCTTAGCCTGAAAAGACGGTTCAAATTTGATTTCGCGCGCCTCGAGCAACGGGTTGACGAGGGTTTCGGCGTTTTCGATCGGCAGCGCCTGCTCTTGAGGGCAGAAGTAAGTCATCTCGGTTCCATCGCGGCGCCCGGTACGGCTCAGGAATTCTTCGAGCAAAAACGTGAACTCGAGCGGAGCCGGTGGATACTTGTAAGGTAATTCCGAAATCCCAATGGCTATGCGTCCTTCCTCGAAGAGCGTCAGGGCAGCATGAAGGGCCGTCGCGGCCTCTGATGTATAGAAGTGATGGCCGCGCAATGAGGAATCAGGATCACCTATCGTTGCTAGCCGTGATCCGGTCGCAATGACAAGGAAATCGAAGTGCAAAGTCGCGCCATTGGCCAGTCTTACGCGACTCTCCTGTGTATCAAGCTCCTCCGCTTCGTGCGGGAGAAAAACTACTCGTTGGTGAAGCAACCGCCTCATCGGCCGGCGAAGCTTCCGAGTTTCCTGGCGCTCAAAGGGAACATAAAGCCAGCCCGGCTGAAAATAGTGCCGGTCGTTTGCGCTCACGAGTGTCAGCTCCGCTTCACCAGCTTTCAGTCGTTTGCCGAGGAGATTGGCAACGATCGTTCCCGCAGTCCCGCCACCGAGAATCAGAATTCGTTTCATCAGAGAATTGTCACAAAGCTACAGCGACGCCCGGCGCCTGGCGGCGCCGGGCGCGAATTTGGCTCAAGGTCAGTCACCCGACCTTAACTTCGATAGGCTTCGCTTTTGCCTTTTCGTCCTTAGGAAGACGAACTTTCAGGACTCCATCGCGAAATTCTGCGTTCACCTTTTCGCCGGAACTACCCTCGGGCAGAGTAAACGAACGCATAAATGTACCGTATGTCTGCTCAACCCGGTGATATTTCTTACCCTTCTCTTCCTTCTCTGATTTTCGTTCGCCGGAGATCGAAAGCACACCGTTTTCGATCGAGACCTTCACGTCCTCTTTCTTCACGCCCGGCAATTCCGCATTGATCGCATATTCCTTATCATCCTCGGTAATATCGACGCGCGGCGCCCAGGTGGTGAGGGTGAATTCTTCACCGTCGCCGCCATCCCTAACCAGTGGTACGCGGCGACCGAAGAATGAGGATAGTCGATTTTGCATTTCCTCCAGCTCCCGGAATGGATCCCACCCCGACGGAACGTTGAACGGATTCCATTTGGACAACGTCTTCATACTTCATTGACATTGGCAGGCGATCATATTCGGTTGCCGGCCCGGAACCTGTCACCCGCCATTTCGCCAGGCTCAGCACCGGCCGCCAGGAAAGGTCTCATGTCCAAAAGGCCACAGGTCATTCCGGCGCTAACTTACATTGGACCCGTCCCTTGAGCCGCGATCTTCATTCGTTGGCCAAGGCTTGTCACGGGTTGTCAGAACGAACCACAAGGACTGCCCGACATGCATCACGTTTTGCGCGATGCTCTAAGCCTCCGGGCCAGGATGGCTTTGGATGCTTGGAGGAGCGACCGTGACCTTTGACCCCCGCTGCTGACTATTGCGTTTCTTGGCGCCTGGTTCTGAAAACAAGGTTTGCTAGCCTCTGCGGCATGCTGGCAGGGAGCATGATCGAGGCCACATACTCGTTTTCATGCTCGCGGAGGATCAACACCGGACAAGGCATATCATGAAAAACGCTCCCCCCGTCACTCTTGTCCGGATTTTCGTCCAACCACGCGCAATCGTGCCGGGAAACAATGATTAAATCCACTGCCAAACTTCTCGCCGCTAAAATGACTTCTCTGGGCGGTGCCCCAAATCGGAGACACGGCTCTGTGTTCGCATATTGGGCACGGACAATATCGTGGAGCGAAAGCAGCTTCAGCTTCGCCTGGTTGCGTTCCTGTTCCAATAGTTTCTCATCCGACGAATTCGCGCTTGATCCAGCAGCCTTGGGCAATTGGCAGACATGGAGCAGGGTTAGCTTCGCCTGAACCCGCCTGGCTAAATGCATCGTATATTTAATCATTTTTCGGGATTCGCCGCTGAGGTCGGTCGGAGCAAGAACATGCCGAACTGTGGAAACGTTAGGGAGTATTGAGCTCGGATGCAGCCTTCCCATCGGCTCCTGCGGTTTCGTCAAATTTCTGTCCAGCTTCACGTCATCCTCTAAAAAGGCACCTAAGAACCTCCTCGAAGTTTAACAACCCCTTGATTGGCCAAAACTCCGCGCAAATTGCTCTGATTGTGCGACCGCCAATCCACAGTTAATGTTTGCTAACTACCGTGTAGGACGGTCATTTCACGAATCCGCGCCTATGGGCAAAGTCGTCTCAATATCCAAAACCGTAATTTGGCCGACTGCGTGCTTCTCTTTCTCCGAACACATGTAGTCAAAGACCGTATTAACCGCTTTGCGGGCGAGTTGGTCCGAAACAATGACTTCGATTTTAATGCTGCGGACAAGGTCGTTATCTGCCATCTGGCCGGGAACCGACAGATTGGAGGAGCGCTGGAGGCCGCAAACCGGCGTAACAATCAGCCGACCCACAATCCCAGCCGCTTTCAGCCCTTCCCGGACTACTTCGTATTTTGCCGGGGATACAATCGCCTCAATCTTTTTCATTTTCCTCATCCTAAGCGGAAGTCACCGGATCGCCTGCACGTGAACTGGCTAATTCTTACCCTCTTTTGGCCTGGAGCATTGCAGCCTCTGGGTGTAAGGTCTCCGGCCCTTTCTTTGTTTGGAAAGGCTCCGACTGGTAAAAGCAGTTTTAAGAAGCTGGCGCGCGTTCTGCGGTTCCTGAATTCTGGATTCCTGGCTCCTAATTTTGCCCTTACTCAGCGGCACAGCTATTCACGCAGTGCTGGAGGGCTTCGGCAGGGCTGGGATGGACAAACCGGCACCGGCTAAGTTGGTCAGGGCGCGTATCTAGCCGGAGCATCATGGAACAAATGTTAACCACCTCGACAGCCCGCTCGCCAATGGCGAGACAACCCAGGATCTTCTTCGTCCGAGCATTAAGCACAACCTTGATTTTGGTCGGGTAAGGGTCGAGCACCTTAAGTTCTTCGTCCGCCAGCAACTCGGTTATTTCTGAACGAACGAGAACATCAAGGCCGGCGTCAATGGCCTCCTGCTCCATCCAGCCAACGGCGGCCAGTTGCGGAGTAGTGTATAGGCAACGCGGCGTCCAGGGCGAGACAAAATAGTCTTGCTTACCACCAATCGCGGCGATCGCAATCTGAGCTTGGGCGAGTGCAGTACTGTCTAGCATGCTTAAGCCATTGACATCGCCGATCGCATAGATGCTGGGATGGGCGGTGCGCATGTTCTGATCGACCTCGATAAACGGGCCTGCTTTTATACCCAGCGCCTCGAGACCCAAATGTTCAACGTTTGGTGTCCGTCCGGTTGCGATAAGAAGCAGAGCCGGTTTAATAACAAACTCTCCAACTGCCACTTCCAAAGGGATGCCTTGCCTTCGAGGAATTGACTCCAGGTCTACTTCTTCGCCTAGGATGACGTTAACGCCAGCTTGGCGGAGGCTTTGCAACAGATGCGCCGAAGCGGTTTCATCCCAGTCAGGCAAGAGTCGGGCCTGTTTCTCTACCAGTGTCACAAGCGATCCCAACGCCCGGAAGATGGAGGCGAACTCGCAACCCACGTAGCCGCCGCCAATGATCAAAAGATGGCTGGGAACCTCCGTGACCTGTAGAAGCTGATCGCTATTCAGCAGGTTGGTCTCCGCCGGGGCGAAAAAGCGTGGCCGTGAACCCGTTGCAATCACAATCTGTTCCGCGCTCAATTCGGTCCAACAACCGTAGGCGTCGAAAAGCCTTAGCTTCTTATCGTCCAAAAATGTCGCCCTGCCGAAGCGAACGGTAACTTTTGCCCGTTGGAGTTGCTCATTCAACTGCTGAGCCAATTGAGAGCCGACTCGCCGGCGAATCTTGGCCCAGCCGGTTGTCTTGACTTGAGTCTGGTCAAGATCAATCCCGTACCGACTGGCGAACAAGCGACTGTGGAACGCATCGGCGCAGGCTCGCAGGGTACGGATAGCAAAACAGCCCCGGTGAAAACAGGTGCCGCCAAGTGTTTCTTTTTCGATGACAACGACGCGGCGTCCCTGTTGAGCGGCGAAAAGCGCAGCTTCTTTCCCGCCTGAGCCGGATCCGATTACCGCGATTTCATAGTCCATCGTTAGTACCTTTCCTAGACGAAGTTGGCCGTAAAAAAGGCATGGTCATGAATACAAGTAACTCTTCGCAGCGTTTCAATAGATCGCCCGATCTTTACTCGAATTGCTAATCCCAAATCTGGAACCCTGCATTCCATCCGTTGGCACAAGCTAGCCAGAAGTTGGCCCGGGCTGCTCAGAAGAGACCACCCTCAAAAGCGCTTTTTCAAATCGCCCTGGAAATCGGCCGCCTGCGCCACCGGCAGTGTGTCGAGTCCCTCACCGCGCGCTCGTTGTAGCGAAAGTACGAGGGGTGCTGGTCTTGGGCAGGCGAGCATGAATCTTAATCCTCGGTGTGCCGTTAATACTGGTCTTATTTTCTATTCTCCAGCAGACCGCTATTCACTGACCACATAGACTTGGCTCCGCCGATTCCATTTGCTACACCTTTTGCCGACCTTCAGCCCAGACATCGAGCAAACACCAACACAAACTCAGCCCAAAGAAACAATTGGCTGTTACTCCAAATCAGGCCAAAACGGGCAAATGGTGAGTGTCGGCCAATGGATGGTCAGTCCGGTGGGAAACCGTACGTATGGTTTTAGTTTATGAAAACTCAGATCGCATGGAAAGGGCGAGGACGCCCACAACTGCCACCCGAGTTGGCCGACATCACGTCCCTGGTGGA
>Ga0306926_10004108_pt1 | contig 15239 bp, 13 predicted proteins | sample flu12Cox44000178_FD_203759 | JGI IMG/M metagenome (GOLD analysis project Ga0306926, IMG submission 203759) | Lab enrichment of tropical soil microbial communities from Luquillo Experimental Forest, Puerto Rico - flux8day.12C.oxic.44.000.178 (v2)... | ecosystem: Environmental > Terrestrial >...
GCCATTCGGAAGGCACCTTAGATCCTTCCGGCTCGCCGTTATACATGACCCAGCGCTTTTCGCGGCTGGCCCGCCCGCCGCCGCGCCGCAACGGCCTGGAGCCCTTTTCGCGATAGTAGCGGTTGCCGAGACTATCGGTGCCGACATACTCGCCTCGCAGCCAGGTCAGCAATCGCGTGCCGAGCGTCATCGCTCCATCCCTACCCCGAGCGGTTTGCCGAGAGGGCAACTATATGGCATCGCCGACATTCGGCGGTAGGGGGGCGCACTCCCAAGCCAAGCTATCTATATGTTGTTGGACGAGCAGCGGTAATGACGCTATATTTGGTTAACTAATAGGTTGGTCCGCCGGGGGGAATATGGCGGCAGCACATGTAGCCTAGAATAGATTTCGGCCCCTGTGCGCCTTGACGCTCAGCGAAATCGCGGCGTCCAACGCTCCATTAGGTCCCCTTCGCAATCCTCCTCCTCGTCGGAAGCCCCGCCGCGAATTGAAGGACAGGTAAGAACCGTCAACGTCTTGCCGTATCGGCCGAGACCGATCACTTGCTCGATAGCAGGCACCGAACGTGTCCCACCGAGCCAATTCATTATGTCGATTTCAACTTCACAGCGATCTGCGGCCGCGACGCGATCGGGCGAGGCGTTAAACTGACCCGTGCCTGTGTCCTTGGGCACAGGCACCCCGTTACGCAGCCAAGCGAGCTGAGGCAACGACCTCATGGTTTCCGAGAGAACGCAATAATCGATTGTCGCCCCGGTGCTTACCACGACGGCGATGGCGTCCTCAGTAAACTCGGCGTACCGAATCGCGGTTGCGGGAAGTGAGGTGCGGCATAAGCGGGAGAGCGCCTCCACGGCTGACACACCGGGCGCGTAGGTTCTGAGCGCCGAGCGAAACGGCTCAGCGGGCATCAAGAGCCCAACCGCAAAATGGTCGGCTTCGAGCTCGTAGGGGTCAGCTACCACGAATCCGGCACGGGAAGTGTGAACCCCCCTCTTGGGCAGAAGATGGTCGATGTGGCCATCTAAGAAATAATGCCCGAGCTCGTGGCCGACGCTGAACCTCTGAAATCCTTCGCTGGGGATGTGGGTCGCATAAAGAATGCCGAATGCGTCACCGTGACGGAGCAGCATGCCGGAGACGCCCTCGGCCGTATCCGGCTTCGGCTTGACCGTAATGTCCTGACTGGCCGCGATCGCAAACGGGTCTACCGGGAAGGTCGTGATTCCTTCGTGACGCAACAGAGCCTCGGCCTTTTGCTTGGCCATTCGAAGACGGAACGCTCGGCTTGAGCCTTTCGTCATTTGCGCTTCGCCTCGCTTCGGTCGGCTAGCATTTTGAGGAAGTCCTTGGCGAGTTCGCGGTCTTCCCCGGTCAGCCTGCCGACATCTCGGTAAAGCGGGTCGCCGGCTTCGGCGAGCCCTGGGTCATCGACCCTGCCCAACAGGTAATCGGTGGTGACCTCGAGCGCGGTCGCCAGCCTGCGCAAAGTGTCGAACGACGGCTTCCGCGAGCCGGCCTCGAAATGGGCGATCGAACTCGGCGGCAAGCCGGCCCGTCCGGCCAGTTCGCTCTGGCTCCATTTCCGCAGGTCCCGGGCCGCTTTGAGGCGGTCCTTGAAAACCCCGGAGGGAGTGGTCACTGGGGTCATGGCGAACTCGACATATTTTCCTTGACGACATTTGAACGGCCACTTACATCTGCGACATACCTACCATGGCGGTTCCGCCAATAGCAAAACCCAACGGAGGCTAAATGGTTCCGAGGTCGTGTCGTCGCAGCGAAATTGCAGTCGAAGCGGCGCGTCTTGGCAGTTCGGTAAGTCCTCGGTCGTACGGTTTTCAATCATGAGCATTCGATTTCTCCATACCGCCGACCTTCAAATCGGCAAGACCTTCCGGCAGTTTCCTCCCGACGTCGCGTCGAAGCTGCGCGACGCCCGTTTCGAGACGCTGAAGCGAACCGCCTCGCTCGCCCGCGATCGTCGTGTCGACGCCGTCCTCGTCGCCGGCGACTGCTTCGACGGTCCTGCTGTCGGCGAGGATGTTCTGCGGAGCTTCAAGGTCGCCCTGGAGCCCTTTGATGGAATGTGGGTGTTGCTGCCGGGCAACCACGATCCGGCTACGGCGGAGTCGGTGTGGGCACGGCTATGCAGTTTCTCGTTACCGCGAAATGTTGTGATCGCCGGCGAGCCGAGCCCGATCCCAATCGCCGCCAAGGCCGTCTTATTGCCTGCCCCACTGCGCCGGCGCAGCGAGACGACCGATCTGACGCAATGGTTCGACACCGCCGCTACCGGAGAGAGATTGATCCGCGTCGGGCTCGCACATGGGTCGGTGCAGGAGCTGCTGCCGGAGGGCAGCGAAGCCCACAACCCGATCGCGCGAGATCGCGCCGAACGGGCAGGGCTCGATTATCTGGCATTGGGGGATTGGCACGGGCGACTAAAGGTCTCGGTACGGAGCGGGTATTCGGGGACACCTGAACCCGATCGGTTTCGGCGGAACGAACCGGGGCACGTGCTTGAAGTGACGATCGACGGCCCGGGTGCAATGCCCGCGGTCGAGGCTATCGCGGTGGGACGCTACCTCTGGATGGAACGAGCGATCGATCTGAGCCGCGGCGGCGCCGACGAGATTCGCGACGATATCCGACGAGCGATCGGAGAATCCGATCAAGAACTGGAACGCTTGGTCCTGCGGCTCCAATATCGCGGCACGATCGATTTCGCCACCAAGATCGCCCTGGACGACGTGCGCGGCGACCTGCGTGCGCGGGTCTGTTATCTGGAGGACGACGACATCGGTCTGTCGCCCGTGCCGACCGACGATGACCTCGACAGCATCGATACCGCCGGTTTCATCCGGGTTGGGATGAACCGGCTCCGCGAGAAGCTCGGGGGGCCGGATGCACCGACGGCGCGACGCGCGCTCGAGGTTTTGTATGGGCTCCACCATCGAGATCGCAGGTGAGGCCATGCTATTCCGCCAAATCCAGATTCGCAACTTCCGAAAGCTCGAGTCGCCGCTGGTTATCGGCGGTATTGGCGACGGGCTTACCATCATCGCGGGTGATAACGAGGATGGGAAAAGCACATTGCTCGACGCTATACGCGCAGGCCTATTCGAGCGACACAAGCTCGGCGGCGCCGGACTGGCGAGAATGCAGCCGTTCGGCTCTCGGGTACGGCCTGAAATCCGTCTGGACTTCGAAATCAACGGCGAAGCCTACATTTTGCATAAGATCTTCGGCTCAAGCCCCTCAGTTCGGTTCGAAACCCCCAACGGCAACTTTGACGCGGAACACGCCGAAGAGAAGCTGGCTGAACTACTGACGTTCCGGGCGGCAAGAGGCGAATCCAAACCCGACGATCGGGGTATTCTCGGGCTGTTTTGGTTGGAACAAGGGCGCTCGCTAGAGCGACTCGCTTTCGGCGAAACCGGGCGGCTGACGTTGCGGGCTTCTTTTGAAAGGGAAGTCGGTGACGTCCTCGGCGGAGACCGCGGTCGCCGTCTTTTGCGCGCGGCAATGGCCAAACGCGACGAGCTCTTAACCGCTACTGGTAGGCCCAAGGCCCACGGCGAACTAGCCAACGCGATCGCCGAGGCTGAGGCGGCGACGCGGCGCGCAGAGCAATTGAACCGCGAACGCATCGAGTACGATTCGGAGATTGATGAGCTCGTCCGCGTGCAAGCCGACTTGGCACAGATCGAGGCTGAGGGTCGTGTCAACGAGGCGCGCAAGATCCTCACCGAGCTGGAAGCGGAGGCGAAGAGAATTGACGAGTTGCGTCATGGGGATGACGTGGCACGGAATGCGGTCTCTCTGGCTGAGGCTGAATTGTGTAATGCCAGCGAGCGTTGGGCCCGGCGCCGGGGGCTTATCGATGCGTCTGAAACGCGAGCAACGGATTTAACGGCTGCGCAGAACGCGCTGAGCGAGCTTGAAGGAAGAGCTGACGAAATCGATCGAAGCTACAATGAGGCGAGGGCGAGAGCCGACAATGCTGCTTCAGCGACGAATACAGTAGAGACACGGGTTAAGCTTGCCGAGGCCCGCGCGCGACGCGCGGCGCTTGATGAAGAGATCGACGAACTCAATCGTCGCATCACGGAGATCGGCAAACTTACCACCGAGCGCGCAGTTGCTGCAGGGCGGCTCGGAGCGGTCCGGATCGATCGACCGTTGCTCGAAGAAATTGAGGGACAGGACAGCGCAATCCGCGAAGCGGGGGCTGCGATTGCGGCTGCCGCCACGCGGCTCCGTTTCTTCCCCTCGGATCGTCAAGCCGTCATGCGAGACGGCACGACCTTGCCGAGTGCGGAAGCGGTCGAGGTCACGGCACCGGCGCACTTCACACTGGAAGGCTTTGGTGCCCTTGAAGTCCAACCCGGCGGAAAGGTATTGGCTGAGCGTCGCGAGCGGCTACGGGAAGCCAAAGTCGCCCTCGCCGCGGCGCTGACTTCTGCCGAGGTCGCGAATGTCGCGGAGGCACGGGCTCAATTTGAGGTGCGCGAGAAGGCCGAAGACGTTATTTGCACCGCAGACCGTTTAATCAGAGTTTATGCCCCGCACGGGGAAGCGGCTTTGTTGTCGGCCTGCAAAGTCAAATGCGAGGAGCGCGCATCTCTCGACCTAGAGATTGACCTGTCCACAGCCCCGGCCGATCTCGCGGAGCCAGGAACCGAGCGGCGCGCTTTGGAGGCCGCCAAGCAGGCCGAAGCCACGGCGCTCACGGTGGCGGCCGAAGCCGAGCGAAATCGCCAGCAGCACTTCACAGATCTCGCTGTCGCGCGTGCGAATTTCGAGAACGCGGAGCGGAATTCGACTACAGCGAAGCAAGACTTGGAGTCTGCCCGCACTGAAGCTGCCGACGTGGACTTAGCTGCGGCGCTCAGAAGTGCCCGGGACGCGCTTGCGACGGCCACCGACGCCAAGGCCTGGGCGGAGGAGGAGCTACAAGCTGCCAACCCGGAAGAGGTCGAGGAGCGACACGCGCAAGCTCGGAGGGATTTGGAGAACATCGAAAGGGTACACCGCGACCTAAAGGATCGGGAAATCGCCCTGGAAAACAGGCTCACCGGGCTAGATAAGGGACGAATTCGCGAGGAGCTCGAGGAGGTGAGGGAGGAGCAGAGGCGCGCCCTCTCGCGGCGCGACCGCGTGCAGGCCGAGGCGAACGCTTGGAGGCTGGTCGTTGAGACCCTCGAGGCTGCCGAACGTGACGCCAAGAGGGCGTTTCTCGATCCGGTTCGGCAATGCATCCGGCCGTTCCTCGAGATCCTTTTTCCCGGGGTCGACGTCACTCTGCAGGAGGAGAGCCTGGAGATAGCTGAGATTGCCCGAAATGGCAGAAGCGAGCCCTACTCGGCTTTGAGCGTCGGTACGCGGGAACAGCTCTCGATCCTTGTGCGCCTCGCCTTCGCGGTCTATTTGCGGGAGAAAGGCTATCCGGCAGTAGTCATTCTCGATGACGCTCTGGTCTATGCCGATCCCGGTCGCTTCGCACGCATGCAGGAGGCATTGGGCGAAGCCGCAAAGAAGGTCCAGATCCTGCTTCTCACCTGCCGGCCGGAGGATTGGCGCCCACTCGGAGTGCCGATTCGCCGGCTGGCAGACGCCGTGACGGCGTTCGAGCCGGCCTAAGGACCAGATCGGGTCCGTCGCCGTGGCTCATTTTTCTGGACCTGGGAACAAGATATTGTAGAAGGCAGGCCTTCATCCACAAAATGCTTGATATCTGCGAACGGGCGTCTAGGCTTCGCGCTCGTGATGAGCCCTGAGAGTTGCCCGGCACATGAGCAAAACACGCGATACCTACAAATATCACGTCAAAGTCGGCCGGAAGGTCGTTGACGGTGGGATCACCAACAATCTTGAGCGGCGCGAGAAAGAGCGTCAGCTCCAATTTCCAGGTAGTCATCTCGTCCAGGTGGGTCGGCGCACCACGAGGGAGGCCGCACGAGACTGGGAGAAGCAGAACGGCTTCTCCTGATAAGCGCTCCGCATTGAAAAGAGTGTGATTGGATTCTTTTGACGCTGCGGCGAACGCGCAGCGCAGGGTGAGGCGTACTTTCTCGCGTAAGACCGAGGGGTGCGCCCATTGGGGGACACCATGCGCATTACACGCCATCTTACGACGGAAGGTCAGGACCCTTACGCGACGGTTCAGTTCCGGACCGCGACCAGCGAGATCCGCAATCCGGACGGCTCGGTCGTCTTTCAGGCCGAGGGGATCGAGGTGCCGGCCGAGTGGAGCCAGGTCGCCTCCGACATCCTCGCCCAGAAGTACTTCCGCAAGGCGGGGGTGCCGGCGCGCCTGACGCCGGTCGCCGAAGAGGGTGTGCCGTCCTGGCTGTGGCGCCATACGGCCGATTCGGCAGCATTGGCGACCCTGCCGGAAAGCGCCCGCTATGGCGGCGAAACCGATGCCCGCCAGGTCTTCGACCGGATGGCCGGAACCTGGACCTATTGGGGCTGGAAGGGTGGCTATTTCGACACCGAGGAGGACGCCCGCGCGTTCTATGACGAGGTCCGGCTGATGCTGGCGCGCCAGATCGGCGCCCCCAACTCGCCGCAATGGTTCAACACCGGCCTCCATTGGGCCTATGGGATCGACGGCCCGGCTCAGGGCCACTACTACGTCGATTATCGGACCGGCGAGCTGCACGCCTCCGAAAGCGCCTACGAGCACCCGCAGCCGCACGCCTGTTTTATCCAGTCGGTCGCCGACGATCTCGTCAACGAGGGCGGGATCATGGATCTCTGGGTGCGCGAAGCGCGCATCTTCAAATACGGCTCAGGCTCGGGATCGAATTTCTCGAAGCTTCGCGGCGACGGCGAATCGCTTTCCGGGGGCGGGCGCTCCTCGGGGTTGATGAGTTTCTTGCGGATAGGCGACCGCGCAGCCGGGGCTATCAAATCCGGCGGTACCACGCGCCGCGCCGCCAAGATGGTCATCGTCGACATCGACCACCCCGACATCGAGGCCTTTATCGACTGGAAGGTAATCGAGGAGCAGAAGGTCGCGGCCCTCGTCGCCGGCTCGAAGCTCGCGGCGAGGCATTTGAACCTGATCATGGCCGCGTGCCGAGACGGGACCGATCCGGCGCAAAACCCGGAACTAAAGCGCGCGATCCGCGCCGCCCGCCGGGCGATGATCCCGGAAACCTATATCCAGCGGGTCATCCAGCTCGCCCGACAAGGCGATGGTGGTATTGATTTCCGTACCTACGACACGGACTGGGATTCCGAGGCCTATCTGACGGTCGCGGGCCAGAATTCGAACAATTCGGTAAGGGTCTCGAACGATTTCCTCGAGCGGGTCCGCACCGACAGACCGTGGGACCTGGTCCGGCGCACTGACGGCAATACCGCCAAGACCTTGCCCGCGCGAAAGCTGTGGGACCGCATCGGCCACGCTGCCTGGGCCTCGGCCGATCCAGGGCTGCAATTCGATACGACGATCAACGAATGGCACACCTGCCCCGAAAGCGGCCGGATCAATGCCTCGAACCCGTGCTCGGAATACAATTTCCTCGACGATACGGCCTGCAACCTCGCCTCGCTGAACCTGATGGCGTTCCGTGGTGAGAACAGCGGTTTCGATGTCGCCGGCTTTGAGCACGCCGTGCGGCTGTGGACCATCGTGCTGGAGATCTCGGTACTGATGGCCCAATTCCCCTCAGAGGAGATCGCGCGCCGCTCTTACAAATTCCGCACCCTCGGCCTCGGCTACGCCAACCTCGGCGGATTGCTGATGTCGATCGGCATCCCTTATGACAGCGCCGCCGGCCGCGCGCTCGGTGGTGCCGTTACCGCGCTGATGACCGGGTCGAGTTATGCCACCTCCGCTGAGATGGCGGGCGAGCTCGGCGCCTTCCCCGGTTATGCCGAGAACCGCGAGGCGATGGTGCGGGTGATCCGCAACCATCGCCGCGCGGCCCATGGCGAGAGCGCTGGCTACGAGGACCTATCGATCGTCCCCGTGGCACTCGATGCGGCGAATTGCCCGAACGCCGAACTGGTCAAGGCGGCCCGGCATAGCTGGGACAGGGCATTGGCGCTTGGGCAGCAGCACGGCTTTCGCAACGCCCAGGCGACCGTGCTGGCACCAACCGGCACAATCGGGCTGGTCATGGATTGCGATACGACCGGCATCGAGCCCGATTTCGCGCTCGTCAAATTCAAGAAGCTCGCCGGGGGCGGTTATTTCAAGATCATCAACCGCGCGGTGCCGCGGGCGCTCGCCGAACTCGGCTACGACACTGGCGAGATCGAGGCGATCGAGCGCCATGCGCTGGGCCACGGGACGCTCGAGGGCGCGCCCGGCATCAATCACGAGAGCCTCAGGGAAAAGGGATTCGACGACACGGCGCTCGCTGCGGTCGAGGCGGCACTCGGCTCGGCTTTCGACATTAAATTTACGTTTAATAAATGGACATTGGGCGAAGATTTCTGCGTCGAACGGCTAGGGATCGCGCCGGGCGCGCTGGATGATCCCTCCTTCGAGCTGTTGGCGGCGCTCGGCTTCGCCCGGGCCGAGATCGACGCCGCCAACAGCTTCTGCTGTGGCGCCATGACCCTCGAAGGGGCGCCGCACCTTAAGCCCGAGCATCAGGCCATCTTCGACTGCGCCAACCCGTGCGGCCGCACCGGCAAGCGCGCCCTGTCGGTCGATAGCCACATCCGGATGATGGCGGCGGTGCAGCCCTTCATTTCGGGAGCAATTTCGAAGACCATCAACATGCCGAACGCGGCGACGGTCGAGGACTGCAAGGACGCCTACTGGCTCGCCTGGCGGCTCGGCCTCAAGGCAACCGCCCTCTATCGCGACGGCTCCAAGCTGTCGCAGCCGCTGGCCTCGAGCCTCCTCGGCGACGACGAGGAGGCCGAAGAGCGGGCGGCCGAGCTGTTCGCGCAGTCGCCGGCGCAGCGCGCCCGGCTGGTCGCCGAGCGGATCGTCGAACGGGTCGTCGAGCGGGTGGTCGAAAAGGTCGTCCATCGCGGCGAGCGGAGACGATTGCCCAACCGCCGCAAGGGCTACACACAGAAGGCCACGGTCGGCGGCCACAAGGTCTATCTCAGAACTGGCGAGCACGAGGACGGCAGGCTCGCCGAGGTCTTTATCGACATGCACAAGGAAGGCTCGGCCTTCCGCTCATTGATGCACAATTTCGCGATCGCGATCTCGATGGGGCTGCAATACGGCGTGCCACTCGAGGAGTTCGTCGAATCGTTCACCTTCACCCGCTTCGAGCCGTCCGGCATCGTCGAAGGTAACGACGCGATCAAGATGGCGACCTCGATCCTTGACTACATCTTCCGCGAGCTGGCGATCTCCTATCTCGACCGCGGCGACCTGGCCCACGTCCAGCCAGGCGATCTGTTACCCGACGCGGTCGGCAAGGGCGAGGCCGAATCGACGCTGAGCGACCCCGGCCACGACGACCGGCCGGAGGTCGCACGCAGCACGTCGAGCGGCTTTGTGCGCAGCAAGTTGACGGTATTGCATGGTGGTGCAGGACGAGCACCGGAGGTCGAATTCGATGGGGCCCTCGCCGTCTCTGCGGCTCCCGGGGAAGACCATGACATCGAGCTGCGCCTCGAACGCATACGCGCCGCCCGCATCAAGGGCTACGAGGGCGACAGTTGCGAGGAATGCGGCAACTTCACGCTGATCCGCAACGGCACCTGCCTCAAATGCGACACCTGCGGCGCGACAAGCGGATGTAGTTGATTGAGCTTAGGGAGCTCTAAGTGAAGATTATCCTCAATAAAGTTAACCTTCTTGATAGCTGGGAATCCCAACAGTGAGCACGCGGCAGATTCAGGTCTTCATCAGTCATGCATGGGACTACTCAGGGCACTACGGAACACTTGCCGGATGGATTTTTGACGAACGCTGGAGTGTTGGCCAAGCGTCGCTCGATTTCAGGGATTATTCGATACCACGAACCAATCCGATTCATAACGCGCCAAACGACAGGGCACCGAGAGCCGCAATCTTCGACAAGATCAAACGCAGCCACGTAGTGATTATCCCGATGGGAATGTATGTCAATTACAGCAAGTGGATTCAAAAGGAGATCGAGGGGGCACACGAATACGGCAAGCCCATCCTCGCTGTAAATCCCTGGGGTCAGCTGCGTAAGTCGTCGGTTGTCGCGGCAGCCGCGGATAAGGTTGTCGGCTGGAATAAGCAACCAGTCATCAGCGGTATTTGGGAACTATACAAAAGGCTAGAAAGTTTGACCGTATCGGCAGCCACCTCGACATTGCCGAATACGCGGCGCTCTTTCACGCAACCTTAGCTGCGTCGACGACGAGGCGGAAGCCAAGCGCGGCGAGCGCCGCTTCCACCTGCTCCATTCGGGAAGCGTGGCGCAGGTCGAGCACATGAGCGACTTGCGGGAAGTGCCAGCGCAACCGGCGGGCAAGCTCGGCTCGGCCGACGCCTTGGTCCCGCACCGCGTCGTACAACGCTGTCTTCGCCATCCCTAGTGCCGATAGCGAAACCAATTCCTCGTCCGCCTCAACCTTGGTCGACACGGGTAGTGGTACCCCGGCGGCAATATACATGGCGAGGGCCGATTCGAGCACATCCTCGGCGCGCAACAGCGCTTCCTCCCGAGTATCCCCTTCGGTGATCGCCTCTGGCACGTCCCGGAAGGTGACCGTGAAACCACCATCAGGATCGGGGGTCAAAATTGCCGGATATGCACGCATTCAAACCTCACTCGACGCCTAGCTGTTTCTTGATGGCGGCGATTGTCTCTCGCTTCATCACGCAAAAGGCTCCGGTCGGCGGCTCGTATTGCGAGGCTAGGTGAAGCGCCGCTAAGGTGCCCCGCGCATAGGGATTACCCGGTTCCCGACGTCTGAACTCGGAAAATTTTTCGAAAATGTGTGACGCAGTTCACACTACCGTCGCGAAACACGCGATAGCTGTTCATTTCTTCCCTGCTGCGGCAAGCCAGCGGAGTTTGAACCTGGACGGGTCGGAATGGACAATCGACGTAACACGATATCCGCCGTTTATATCTCGGTTAACTCCGTTTGCATTCGCTAGTCACTCAGATCGACGTGCCAAAGAGAATTCATACGCCATGATAAGCATCCTACACCCAGTGCTAGTAATAGGCACGATCGTCTTCTCATTGAGTATTCTATTATTTTTAGCTTACCTCATAACTCTTCTGCCGCAAAAGACCGATGCGATCGAAGTCAAAACACTAAATTTTAGAATTAATGTGAATTCTGTGTTCGAGCAAGCGGCGATTACTTGTACAATTACGGTTTTGTATGCGGCATTGATGACTTTATTTTTTACCCTAATAAACTAGGGATCTCCCCAATAATTGAGTGAGTAGAGATGACGGTTTGACCTGTAGCGCACTATACCAGTTAGCACGGCGGCAAATAAAGCCGACGGCCGTGCGGCAGCGCTTCGTAACGTGGCACGGGCGATCCGGGAACCGGACAGCAAGTCGGCTTGTTTCCGGAATAGCTACTGGGCCCGAAACAGACATCAACCCCCGAGCGCGCTGTGAAACGGAGGAGAGTATGCTCTATTGGGCGCTGATGTTTCTTATCATCGCGATCATCGCCGGGGTTCTTGGCTTCGGTGGCATCGCGTTCGCTGCGGCGGGTATCGCAAAGATAGTGTTCTTCATCTTCTTGGTCGTCATTGCCGTGATGCTGCTGTCTGGTCTGCTCGGCAGCAGAAGCCCACCGATCTAGTGTTTAACCCAAACACGCGCTCCAATCATCGAAATGGCCGGGCTTGACCCGGCCATGCGATTCCCGAGCCTCGGTGACAATCCGCTCGGCAAGGTCCGTGGCTTTATGGGGGCTCCTTCTCCATCGAAAGAGTCCGATTTTGGCGGTACGACGCAATGCCTGGGGTGGCTGACCGAAAGCCCGAATAAAGGCGCGACCCATGCGGTCCGGATCACCAAAGCCGGTACAAGCGGCTACCGCCTCGATCGGTTCAGCTCCGCTCTCGACCTGTTCGCGGGCCGCTTCGAGCCGCAGCCGCTCGATATCCTTGGCGGGAGTCGTGCCGGTTTCGGCCGCAACGCGACTGATGCCGAATTTGTTCTTACGAGTGCACGTTCTGCGCCGAGTGCGTCGAGGAGGTGCTGTTCAATGTCTGCCCGAATTGCGGCGGGTTTGCGCCGCGTCCGATCCGGCCGGTCGTCGAGCGGCGACCGGGAGTTTGCATTGGAAAACAACCGGCGGCGGCAAACGGGTCCACCTGAAATGGTCCCGCGAAGAGATCGCCGAATTCGCGAGGCGGGTGCGCGATATTCACTCCGAGAACCGCTGAGTCATCGACCGCCTTGCTGCGCAACGTGAGTGACAAAGCAATCGCTGGGAAGACGCGAGCCGGACCTGTCCGCTATCGACGTGGCCCTTGATCACAAAGAGGGTCAATCATGTCGCGCGAACAGGACAACAAAGCCATTGTCGGCCGCTGGTTCGAGGGGTTCTGGGGTAATCCTTGGAATCCCGGGATCATCGACGGGCTCGCTGCGCCCAATATCCTCCTTCAATATTCGCTGCACGCGCCGCGACGGGGTCGTGAAGACGTGCGGAACTTCATGGTGGGGTTCCGCGAGGCGTTCCCGGATCTCAACTTCTGGGGCGCCGCGGACCTCATCGCCGAGGGTGACTACGTGGTCGGCCGCTGGGAAGGCGGCGGCACGCACACGGGACCCGCTTTCAGCGACTTCCTTATCGGCTCCCTGCCGGCGGCTTCCGGCCGGAAGATGCGGTTCACGGGAACGACCGTGCTCCGGATCGAGAACGGCAAGATCGCGGAGGAGGTCGGCCTCGACGACGGGGTTACCGCGCTCCGGCAGCTTGGTATCTTAAAGCCTGCCTGATCGGACCGGATGGCTCGACAGTCCTCGTTTCACGCCACCCCTATCGGGCGAACTGGCCGTAGTCAGCGACGATGTCATTGGCCAGATTGAAGTCGACGCTGCGGCCACCGCATCGCGAGGGGCGGAGCTGAGCCAGACCCCATTTTCTGGTCTGGTAATAGGCGTGGTAATCCGGCCAAGAAGTCGGGGCGCCGAGCCAGCATAATTCGGCGAGCCCAGTCGACAGCAGCATGTTGCAGACGAGGCCACTGCCATAGACCCCTATCCGGTAGCCGAATCCGGCGAGTCTCTCCTTCAGTTCCCGGAAGTAGGCGGCGACATTCGCCAGCTCGTAGGCTGCTTGCCATGGGCCATCCACCCCGAAATAGATGGCGCTCCCCAGCGGCTGCGAATTCTCGCGGGCGAGGGTGAGCGATCGCTCGGCGTCCTGACGCCCACGCAGCGCGTTGAACGAGGCGAACTGGTTGTTGTGGTGTTGAAAAACGACCGCGGTCTTGAAGCCGTTTGCCGATATCAGGTTGCGCTCGTCCCTCCGCAGGGTCTTCCCGGGAAGGGTTTCGTCTTCATGGTCGTAGTACCGGATGATGGTCTTGATCCCGATCCCCCGCATCGTGTCGAGGAAGCCCTGATCGACAGGTGCCGATAAATCGACCGCCTCGATTCGGGGATCGTTGGCGCAATAATATCCCGCCTGCGCTGTTGACGCCCAAACGATCAGGCTCGCGAGTAATACGCAAACGGGCTCGGCCGAGCGCGCGGCCGGGGATCCGGCAGTTGGCACGGATAAGGTCCCCCAAATGTGCTTGCGACCGCTTAGCGCACACGAGCGGCTGAATCAATAGAGTGTCAAATTACAAGCCCTGCACGCCGCTGAGTCGGCGCCCGACCGCCGCCGTCACAAGCTTCATGAAGCCGTCCATTGCGCCCGGATCGGTCCAGCGCAGCACCGCTACGATGTCGTGTTCAGGCTCGACCCATGTCAGATTGCCTCCGGCTCCCCGGGCAAAATAGCTGGTGGACGGGGCACTCGGGTAAAGGCCCCGCGCTGTGTTCAGCCACCAGAGATAGCCGTATTGCCGGTTGAGCAGGCAGGGTTCGAGCATCCGCTCGATCCACGCTTCCGAAAGAATGCGGTGTCGTCCCCACATCCCGCCACGGAGCAGCATCAGGCCGATCCGCGCCTGGTCGCGAGCGTGGATGAAAACGCCGCCGCCCCAATGGCCGCCGCCGGACACGGATTGCACGCGGCGGCCGTCGAGCTCGACCCAGGAATTGCGATAACCGACCCATTCCCAGTCGCGCGAGGCACCGATCGGGTCCATGACCAGCTCACGAAACACCTCCGGCAGCGGACGGCGCCAGAGCCGCAACAGGGCGAGGCTCAAGCAGTTGACCCTGACGTCGTTGTACTCCCAGAAGCTACCTGGCGACTCGAGATCCCGGTGGGTCCCCTTGGGTGCGGTGCTTGGCCGGCCGGCGACGGCCCGGTTTCGATCCACGAGATCGGGCTTCTCCCACAGCACCCCCTCCCACTCCGAGGTCTGCTGGAGCAAGTGATGCCAAGTGATCGCGTCGTTGTGCGGCGGGTCGAAGCCGCCGTCTTCGACCGTGCGGCGAACCTCCTCGTGCGGATCGCGGATCAATCGGCGATCCCATGCCAGACCGGCGAGGATAGAAAGATAGCTCTTGGCTATGCTGAAAGTCATGTCGGCTCGATTCGTATCACCCCATTCGGCGATGATCCGGCCGCCGCGTAGCAGAAGGCCGTTTGGCCCGCCGCGCGACCGAACCGGTCCAAGCGTCTCGTTCCACGGCGAACGCTCCTGGAAGTCGCTGGTCACCATTACGGAGAGATCGCGGGCCCACCGTGTTTCGCGCTCGGCAGCGTGCCTCACCGCCGCGGTTAACGCCTCAAGGTCGAGCTTGGCTTCGGCGCTTGTCACCCTGGCCCAGAAAAGTTGATCATCGGACGGGGGAAAATAGGTCATCGATCGTTCTTCATGGCTGTCGGGCTTGAATCTTTCAGAGAGCTTGACGAATTCGTGAGTAGCCGATGCAGGTGACGGGCAGACCTGCTAGGATAGAGTTTGGTCAGCCTTCCGGGGTCGCCGCTATGGGTTCGTTCAGCTTGATGCATTGGATCGTGGTCTTAGCCATTATCCTGATCCTTTTCGGCGCCGGGAAGCTGCCCCGCGTGATGGGCGATTTCGCCAAGGGTATCAAGGCCTTCAAGGCGGGTATGAAAGAAGAGGACGAGGCCGAGACAACGACGCCGGCGCAAGTGCCGCCGCCGGCTGCGGCGGCTAGCGCGGCGGCCCCTGCGGCTGCCGTCGATCGTCCGCGCG
>Ga0306926_10004109_pt1 | contig 15236 bp, 15 predicted proteins | sample flu12Cox44000178_FD_203759 | JGI IMG/M metagenome (GOLD analysis project Ga0306926, IMG submission 203759) | Lab enrichment of tropical soil microbial communities from Luquillo Experimental Forest, Puerto Rico - flux8day.12C.oxic.44.000.178 (v2)... | ecosystem: Environmental > Terrestrial >...
GCAGGCGGATCGAAATCGTCGCGGATCGGGCCTTTCGACGGGCTTGCCTTCTTGACCTCGGCAATCAGCGCATAATCGCCGACCTGCAAGCGCCGTTCGATCGCGCGCAAAAACCCGCGCGGCGCGCCGGCGGCCTTAGCCTCGCGTTCCACGGCGGCGAACGGGCGAGCCCGTTTGGCGGCCGCGATCTCCTCGCGCTTATAGGCTTCGATTTTCTGCAGAATGTCAGCCATCGTTCGATACCACGACCAGCCGGTCGAGACGGCCTTCGGCCTCGCCGGAATCGACTGAATGGCTGGCGAGCGCAAATCCGGCCTTGATGTCCTTGGCCTTGCCGGCGACCACGAGGGCTGCGGCGGCATTGAGCAGCGCGACGTCGCGGAACGGCGTCTTCTTGCCTTCGAGCACGTCCTGCACGGCGCGGGCGTTGGTGGCGGCATCGCCGCCGCGCAGCGCCTCTGGCTTGACCTTGGCGACGCCGACGTCTTCCGGATCGATCTCGAACGAGCGCACGGCGCCGTTCGCAAGTTCCGTGACGCTGGTCGGCCCGGCGGTGGTGATCTCGTCGAGGCCGTCGGAGCCGTGCACGATCCACACGCTCTCGGCGCCGAGATTCTTGAGCACCTGCGCCAGCGGCTCGGTCCATTGCCGCGAGAACACGCCGATCATCTGCCGCTTGACGCCGGCCGGATTGGACAAGGGCCCGAGCAGGTTGAAGATGGTGCGGGTGCCGAGCTCGACCCGGGTCGAGGCGACGTTCTTCATCGCCGGATGGTGCGCCGGAGCGAACATGAAGCCGATGCCGGCCTCGCGGATGCAAAGCCCGATCTTGTCCGGCGCCAGATCGATATTGACGCCGAGCGCCGCGAGCACGTCCGCGGCGCCCGAGCGCGATGACAGCGCGCGGTTGCCGTGCTTGGCGACCGGCACGCCGGCGCCGGCCACAATGAGCGCCGCGCAGGTCGAAATGTTGAACGAGCCCGAGGCGTCGCCGCCGGTGCCTACGACGTCGACGGCGTCGGGCGGCGCGGCAACGCGCAGCATCTTGCCGCGCATGGCGGTGACGGCGCCGGTGATCTCTTCGACGGTCTCGCCGCGCACGCGAAGGCCCATCAGCAGCGCGCCCATCTGCGACGGCGTCGCCTCGCCCGACATCATCTGCTCGAACGCAGTCGCCGCCTCCTCGCGCGTCAGCGCGGCGCCGGTCGCGACTTTGCCGATCAGCCCCTTGAAATTTCCCGTCACGGTGACGCCCTCAATTGACCCGCGCCCGCGCCTGCGCGCGCGGGAGCTGCCGCAGGTTTGGCTGCACGCTCGGCGCACCGCCCTCGCGCCGCCCGGTCGCCGCATTCCAGGCTGCCGCGATGTCGAGAAAATTCTTCAGCATCAGGTGGCCATGCTCGGAGGCGATGCTTTCCGGGTGAAATTGCACGCCGTGCACGGGCAAGCTCGTGTGCGCGAGCCCCATGATGACGCAGCCGTCGGTGTCGGCAGTCACGGAGAGCTCGCGCGGCAGGCTTGCGCGCTCGACCACGAGCGAATGGTAGCGCGTCGCCTTGAACGGCGCATTGATGCCGCGAAAGATGCCGCTGCCGTTGTGGCAGATCTCCGACAATTTGCCGTGCACCTGCGTCGGCGCTCGCACCACCTTGCCGCCGAAGGCCTCGCCGATCGCCTGATGGCCGAGGCAGACGCCGAGGATCGGGATTTTTTGCGCCGCTTGCGCGATCAGATCGAGGCAGATGCCCGCCTCCTTGGGCGTGCACGGGCCGGGCGACAGCACGATGGCGTCGGGATCGGCGGCAACGACGGCTTCGCTCGTCACTTTGTCGTTGCGACGGACCTCGACCTCGGCGCCCAGCTCACCGAGATAGTGCACCAGGTTGAAGGTGAAGCTGTCATAATTGTCGATCAGCCAGATCACCGGGAAAGTCCTTGATTTTCAGCGCCCAAGTCCCCGTCGGGCGGGTCCGGACAAGGATGTACCGCGATTGACTTAAAGCCGCTAGGGCCACGCGAAAGGCGGGCAACCGTCGCGACAACCGGTACGTGGTCAAACTGCCAGCCATCCGCTAAAGCGGTCGTTCCATCTCAGAAGAACCCAGGGAAACGTCATGATGCGTGTGTTCGCGACGGCGCTGTTGACCGCCGCGCTTACCGCCGGTGCGGCAAGCGCCGACGATTATCCGAACCGCCCGGTCAAGATCATCGTGCCGACGGTCGCCGCCGGCACGGTCGATCTCGTCACCCGCGTGCTGGCGAACGATCTCGGCGCAGCGTTGCGCGACCGGTTCTTCGTCGAAAACAGGAGCGGCGCCGGCAATACGCTCGGCTCCCGCGACGCCGCTCACAGCGAGCCCGACGGCTATACGCTGCTGATGAGCAGCGCGACGGGCCAGGTGCTTTCGCCCTTGATCTATAAGGATCCCGGCTACGACCCGCTGAAAAGTTTTGCGCCGATCGCCCCTTACGCCGAGGGCTCGGTGATCCTGGTCGTCAATCCGTCGCTGCCGTTTGCCTCGGTGACCGCTCTCGTTGCTTACGCCAAGGCCAATCCGGACAAGCTGAGCTACGGCTCGGCCGGCACCGGCTCGGTGCCGCACCTGACCGCGGAGCTCTTCAAATCGGTCGCCGGCGTTGCCATAGTGCATGTGCCCTATCGGGGCGGCGCGCTGTCCATCCAGGATGTCATCGCCGGCAATTTGCAGCTCACCTTCGAGGCGTCGAGCCCGCTGCTGCCGCATATCGCGGCCGGCCAGTTGCGCGCGCTTGCGGTGCTGAGCGCAAAGCGCATTCCGGAGCTGCCCGACGTGCCGACGATCGGCGAAGCCGGTTATCCGGCCGTGCTGGCTGCGAGCTGGACCGGACTGTTCGCGCCGGCGGGCACCGATGCTCTAATCGTGCAAAAGCTCAACGGCGCGATCAACGCGAGCCTCAAGACGAACGCGACCCGGCAGGCGTTGGCGCGGCTCGGCAATGTGGCGAAGGGCGGCACGCCGCAGGATCTGACCGATCTGATGGTCGCCGACATTAAGAAATGGACGCCGATCGTGAAAGCGCTCAATCTCGCGCCGCAGTAGTGTGCCGCAGCGCTGTTTGGCTCCGCGGGTTCTGATAGACTTCCGTCAACGATCGAACACTTGCGCGCGATGGCAGCTAAGACGCGATGCCTTTGTCGTCGTGCGGCACGGCCGAGCTGCAAAGCTTCATCGACGCGCTTTACGCGCGCATGGAAGAAGACGAAAGCACGCTCGATGAACCGCTTGCCGACAGCTTTAGGCGTTGGTGCGGCATCGTGTTGGAAGGCCTACCGCGCCTCCTTACTCGTATCCCGATCTGGAAGTGCGCTACGCTGCAACCTGCGCCGCGGTCGCAGCGCGCGCCCATGCCGTCGTTCCGCCGCCACCGCTTGTTCGAGCTGCGCTCGTTCTATGCCGTGTAATCGGCACCGCCAAGGCCCTGCCATGGCACATTGACACCGACGCGGCGCAGATCAATCGTCCGCTTGGCGTCAACTTTTGGCTGCCGCTCGATAGCGTAGGCTCCGAACGCCCATCGCTCGAGCTCGTCGCCGGCAGCCATCCCGTCATGCGCCGGCTGCCGTTGCGGCAGGACGACCGCGCCGAACGCGACGACGCTTGTGCCGCCGCGCTCAGCCCGGTGATTGCGCCGCGGCTTGATCCGAGCGACGCGCATCCTTGAACACCTTGCACCCGCACCCAGTGCATCGCGACGGGCGCAGCATCGAGCCGCACATCCTGTGAGTTTCGCTTCGTCGCGCATCCGAGGATCGAAACCTTACGGGGCTGGCGGCTGCGCGGGCGGTTCGGCATTGCCCGCAGATTACGGCGGTGGAATGCTCAAAAAAATCGGCGGGTTTTAAGGCCCGCCGAAGTACCACGGCAAACTAAGGTTCGATTTCGGCTCTAGCGCTTCGCCGGGCGGGCATTGTCGAGCGGAACGAACCGAGCTTCACGCGCCTGGCCATACGGGTTGCGCGCATCGCGCAGGCACGACGCTTCCATATAGGGCCAGGCCTTTTCCGAGCAATCGCCGGCCAGCGGCCGGGCGTCGGCACGGTCGGCTTTGACGCCGGGCGGCGGCGATGCGCCGGCTTCGACCTGCCACGACAGGCTCAGCGCGAGCGTCAAGCCCGCGGCGATAAAGGCGGCAGCGACGACCACATAAGACGACCACATAAAACGTGTTGCGCATCAAGAGCGTCCCCGTCTCCAATCCCTACTTGGCGTCCCGGAATCGCTGTTTGTTCTTTAGTGAGTGTCAGCAAGCCGCGGCGCGGTTTCCTTGATCGGAAACGCAAATTTGCCGTTCTGTGTAACCATCTGGGCGGAATGGTTAATTTCGATCGATCCGGGTGCAGGCGGGGCCGGCGGCGTTGGCGCGCGACCTTGCGGTTCTCAAAACCGCGGGCTAGACCGCGATCATGCCCCCTGCAATGGCCCGCACTGCTCTGTTTGCCGGATCGTTCGATCCGATCACCAACGGCCATCTCGACGTGGTTGGCGCGGCCGTCCGGATCGCGGAACGCTTGGTGCTGGCGGTCGGCATCCATCCCGGCAAGACGCCGCTGTTCTCGGCCGACGAGCGGATCGCCATGCTGGAGGAGATTTGCGGCCCAGTGGCGAAGGCGGCTGGCTGTGTGCTTGCGTGCACTACCTTTGCGGATCTCGTCGTCACGGCGGCGCGGCGCGAGGGCGCCATGATCCTCATCCGCGGCATCCGCGACGGGACCGACCTCGACTACGAGATGCAGATGGCCGGCATGAATGTCGCCATGGCGCCGCAAGTGCAGACCGTGTTCGTGCCGGCCTCGCCTGCGGTCCGCCCGATCACCGCCACCCTGGTGCGCCAGATTGCCGGCATGGGGGGCGACGTTTCGGCCTTCGTACCGGCGCCGGTGGCGGCGCGGCTGAAGCGCAAATTCGCCAAGACCTAAAATTCGCATGGAGATGTCATGATCCGCGTTATCGGTTTTTTGCTTGTGTTTGCGCTCGCAACGTCCGCATCGGCCCAAAATCTCGCCAATCCCGCGGCGCTCAACGAGCCGGCGCCGGCGACCTACAATGTGCAGTTCGACACCTCAAAGGGCGCCTTCGTGGTCGAGGTCCATCGCGACTGGGCGCCGAACGGCGCCGACCGCTTCTATAATCTCGTGAAGAACGGCTTTTTCGACAGCGCGCGGTTCTTCCGCGTGATTTCCGGCTTCATGGTGCAGTTCGGCATCAACGGTGATCCGAAGCTTTCTGCGGTGTGGCGCGAAGCGCGGATCAAAGACGATCCGGTGAAGAAGAGCAACGCCCGTGGCGCCATCACCTTCGCCACCGCCGGCCCTGACACCCGCACCACCCAGGTGTTCATCAATTACGCCGACAACAGCCGCCTCGATGGCCAGGGTTTTGCGCCGTTCGGCACTGTCACGTCCGGCATGGACGTGGTCGACAAGCTCTACAACGGCTACGGCGAAGGCGCGCCGTCGGGCCAGGGCCCCGCCCAGGACCGCATTCAGCGCGAGGGCAACGCCTATCTGACTAGCCAATTCAGCAAGCTCGACTACATCAAGAAGGCGACCATCCAGAAGTAGCGTTCTCAAGGGAACCTCATCATCATGGCCAATGCCATAGCCGACGATCCGGAGAACACCCTCGTTCTCGAAACGACGCCGGGCACGATCGTCATCAAGCTGCGCACCGACGTCGCACCCAAGCACGCCGAGCGGCTGAAAATGCTGGCGCGCGAGGGTTTTTACGACAACGTGCCGTTCCACCGCGTCATCGATGGCTTCATGGCGCAGACCGGCGACGGCCAGCACGGCAACGGCACCGGTGGCTCCAAGCATCCGGACCTCAAAGCCGAGTTCTCACCGGTGCCATTCGATCGCGGCATCGTCGGGATGGCGCGCAAGGGCCACAGCAATCATTCCGCCAACAGCCAGTTCTTCATCATGTTCGACGAAGGCCATTTCCTGAACCGGCAATACACCGTGATCGGCGAGGTGGTCGAAGGCATGGACGTGGTCGACAAGCTCAAGCGCGGCGAGCCGCCGTCGAGCCCCGACCGCATCGTGAGCATGAAAGTGGCCGCCGACGCGGAGTAAGCAGGGAGCCTGACCGATGGGTCTGCTCCGGAATGCAAAGGTTCTGACGTTAGCGGTTCTCGGCCTTGCAACGTCCGGCGCGCCTGACGCCGCTTGGCCGCAGACGCCGCAGTCGCAATGCAGCGTGCTCAGCGGCCGGCCCTGTCATCCGACGTTTTGCAGCGTGTTCCAGCGCCGGCCCTGCATGCCCTATTACGAAGGGCCGATCGGCGAGGATTTGCAGCTGACCGTGGTGTCGACCGACGACAACGATCCGGCCACCAAAATTCCAAGCGACAAGGCCGCAGGCGAGCAGGCCGTAGCGGAGACCGAAGCCGTGCAGGCCGAGCCGCCGGCGCTCAATTCCATCGGCGCCATGTACGCCGCGCTGCGCGGCTGCTGGGTGCCGCCGCCGAAGGACGAGGCGCGCCACGGCATGCAGTATACCATCCGCTTCGCTTTCAAGCGCGACGGCGCGATCGTGGCGCCGCCGCGCGTCACCTATGCGAGCCACGACGCGCCGGCCGCCGTCCGCGCGGTCTATCGCGAGGCGGTCGATGCCGCGCTCAAGCGCTGCACACCGCTGCATTTCACCGACGGCATGGGACGGGCGGTGGCCGGGCGGCCGATCGCCATCAGGTTTGTCGATAACCGCACGATCGCGGCGGAAAAATCCCAACAATAATTTAGCTTTAGCGACGATCCTTCATCCGCACAGGAACGGCGCGATCTGGGCTAGGACCGCCGCTGGCGCAATGCGCGGCATGCCGGGCATCGGGCCGCCGTCCGGCACGCTGGCGTGGATGAACTTCACAGCGTGAAGGCGTCGGTCGCGGCCGCGGCGGCGAGATTCATCGGCCCGGAATCGGTGCCGACGACGAGGTCAGCGTGGCGCAGCAGCGCCACCGACTTGATTCCGAAATCGCAGGCATCGACCGCCGACCAGGAGGTCCTTTGTGCCACTCGACGGCGGCGCCAAGAACGTCACCCGGCCGCCGCGGCCGCTATGGCGCGGATGAACGGCGGGTGCCAGATGACGTCGCCGATCCCAGGTTTCGGCTGAATGACCGCGCTCGGGGTCACATTGATTGCCGGCGGAAAGGTTGCGATATGCGCCTTTAGGCAAAACTTTTGGCGGCCAGCAACGTCCGGATTTCATGCGCACCGACGAATTCGACTTTGAGCTGCCGGAAGACCGCATCGCGCTGCGGCCCGCGGTGCCGCGCGACACGGCGCGGCTGCTGGTGGTACGCCCGGACGCGGCGGCGCAATTCGAGGATCGCGCCGTCGGCGACCTGCCGGCGCTGCTGCGAGCGGGCGACGCCGTCGTGGTCAACGACACCAAGGTCATCGCCGCGAATTTGCGCGGGCGCCGAATCGGCCGCGCCGGCGGCGGCGAGCCAGCGATCACGGCGACCTTGACCCGGCGGCTCGACGGCTCGCGCTGGCAGGCGCTGGTGCGGCCGGCCAAGCGCCTTGCCCAGGGCGACGTGGTGCGCTTTGGCAGCGAGGGCAGGGTCTGCTTCCTCGACCAACTCGACGCCACGGTGGAGGCAAAAGGCGAGGGCGGCGAAGTCACCTTCTCCTTTGCGTTCCACGGGCCGGCGCTCGATGCCGCGCTCGCGGAGCGCGGCGACATGCCGTTGCCGCTCTATATCGGCAGCCGCCGCGCCGCCGACGAGCGCGACCGCGCCGACTACCAGACCATGTTCGCCCACGACGAAGGCTCGGTCGCGGCGCCGACCGCGGGCCTGCATTTCACGGAAAAGCTTGTGCAGGCACTTAGGGCGCGCGGCATCGCGCTGCATCGCCTGACGCTCCATGTCGGTCCGGGCACCTTCCTGCAGGTCAAAACCGACGACACCGCCAATCACAAGATGCACGCCGAGTGGGGCGTGGTGAGCGCCGACACTGCCGCGGCGCTGAACGCAGCGCGCAAAGGCGGCGGGCGCATCGTCGCCGTCGGCTCGACCGCGCTGCGGCTTCTCGAAAGCGCCGCCGCGGCCGACGGCACGTTATCGGAATTCTCCGGCGACACCGCACTCTTCATCACGCCCGGTTATCGCTTCAAGACCGTCGACGCCATGCTGACCAATTTCCACCTGCCGCGCTCGACGCTGTTCATGCTCGTATCAGCCTTCTGTGGTCTCGACGTGATGCGCCGCGCCTATGCGCACGCCATCGCGACCGGCTATCGCTTCTACTCCTACGGCGACGCCTGCGTGCTGTTCCGGGCGGATCGATAAGCGGTCGCCCGGCCGCTTGCCCTTCAGCTTGGCTTCACGCCAGCGTATTTCACGACCTTGGCCCACTTCGCGGTTTTGCGGCGAGAAATGCCGCGAACGCCGCCGATCCGAGAACGAGGGGCACCGAGCCGGGTTCGGCAATCCGCGCCTTCACGGCGGCGTCGTCGAGGGCCGCGCTTACCTCGACGTTGAGCCTGTCAACGATGCGGGCGGCAGGCGAGCGGCTGGTTCGGGCTGGGTGCGGCGAAAAATACGCTGCAGCGCCGGATCGCCGGTGTCAGCCAACCAATTAAGGTGTAGCCCTTTTTCCGCGTCGCGATGAGCGTCGCCTTTCAATCGCTGCGATTCAGCTGATAAGGTGCACCCCGCCGCCACAGGCACCAATCGAGACATCGAGTAGTGAGTGTATGAATCGCCGCAAAGTATTGATTACGGGGATCACCGGCAGAACGGCTCTGCGAAATGTTCGGCAAGGTCGACGAGGTGCCACAGACCCATTTCAGTCGCTGGTGCGTTGGATGGTGGACGCCGATCTGCGGGCACTCGGCGTCGAAGCGCCCAGCGCCGCGCGACGAATTCCGCGGGCGGCGCCGGCCGGCTAGCATGGGCGACGCGATGGTGCCGGCGAGCCTCGGGCAAAACCCAAAAATTCTTGTGGTGACGCTGCGCCGGATCGGCGATGCGCTGTTGACGACGCCGCTGATCCGCAGCCTGCGCCGCGCCTGGCCCGACGCCAGCATCGATGCGCTGGTATTCAGCAACACGGTCGGCATCCTCAAGGGCAATCCCGATATCGATCACATCATTCCGATGGCGCCGCGGCCGAGCGTTTGGGAATCGCTCGCGCTGATGACGCAGCTGCGCAAGCGCTACGACCTCGCGATCTCGACGCAGAGCGGCGACCGGCCAACCGCGTTCGCGCTGATTGCCGGGCGCAGCCATGCCGGCATCTTCAGCGACGACGGCAGGATCGGCAGCGCCTGGAAGCGCCGTATGCTGCACGTGACGGCGCCAGCCGTCGCCAACATTCATCGGGTCGAGCAGGCGCTGCTGCTCGCCGACGCGCTCGGCATCGCACGGGTGCCGGAAGTCGTCTGCCCGGCCGCCGCATCCGAGCGAGTTTCCCCGGCCGGCGACTACGCCGTGATCCATTCTGCGCCGATGTTCCGCTACAAGCGGTGGACAAAAGACGGCTGGCGCGCGCTCGCGGCAAAACTTCGAGAGCGCGGCCTCGACGTGGTGGCGATCAGCGCCCCCGATCCGCAGGAGCGCGCGTATCTGGACGATGTTTGGCAGGGCGTCGCTGCCGTGCGCGAAGCGCGCTGGCCGCAGACCGTGTCGCTGCTGCAAGGCGCGCGCGCTTACGTCGGCCCCGACACTTCCGTCAGCCATCTCGCCGCCGCGACCGGATGCCCGACGATCGTCCTGTTCGGCCCAATGGACCCGCGGCTGTGGGGACCCTGGCCGGTCGGCGGCCTCGATCGGCCGTGGGCGGCGCGCGGCACGGTGCAGCGCCGCGGCAACGTTTGGGTCGTGCAAAATCCGCTGCCCTGTCTGCCATGCACGTTCGAGGGCTGTGAGCGTCACATCGCAAGCTATAGCCGCTGCCTCGACGAACTGACGCCGGCCCAAGTCATGGTTGCGGTCGACGAGGCGCTCGCCAAGACACGGATGGGCTCCGCCGCGGTCGGCGAATGAATGAATTTCGCCGAAGTCTTGGCCTTCTGCGCCGACATTGCCGCCTGCGGGCCGGCTCTGCTATCAAAAACGCGCCGCCTTGTTTTCCCGCCGTGAGCTCCTGATCGATGTCCGCACAATCGCCCCACGTTCCCGTCTCGATCGGCGAGCTGATCGACAAGATCACCATCCTCGAGATCAAGGCCGAGCGGATCGCCGATCCCGCCAAGCGGCGCAACGTGATGGCGGAGCTTGACGTGCTGCTCGAGGCGAAAAACGGCATCGGCCTCGATGCCGCTGCGCTCGGGCCGTTCGCGAGCGAACTGAAAGCGATCAATGTCGCGCTTTGGGACATCGAGGATGCGATTCGCGACGCCGAGGTGCGGGAGGATTTCGGGCCGCGCTTCATCGAGCTCGCGCGCAGTGTTTATCAGATGAACGATCGCCGCGCCCGGGTCAAATACCAGATCAATACGACGTTCAAGTCCGAGTTCGTCGAGGAAAAATCCTACAAGGGCGCGTAACGCGTGCTCCGCTGCGGTCAACGCGGCGCGGCGTCGTTGCGCCGGATCGTCTCGTGCAACGGCGGCCCCCAGCTTTGCGTCTCTTCGTAGCGCTTGGCGTAGCGGTAGAACGTTCCTTCGAAGTTGGCGAAGGCGATGACGAAGCCGGCCCAGCCGTCGATAAAGCCGACCTTGAAAATGTAGTGCTTGATGAAGGCCCAGAGCCCGTGGCCGAGCGCGGTGCCCATGGTCACGCGCTTGCCGACGAGCATGCGAGCGCCGACGGTCGAGTAGCGGTCGGCCTTGTGCTGCATCTCGGCGAAATTGCGGAACGGAAACTGCCACAAGGCATTCTTCAAAAATCCGATCTCCTTGTTGGCACCCTGCATCTCCGGAGCCTCGTGAATGATGCGCGTGTAGCGCATCATGCCCTTGCGATAGAGCTGCGGCGGACGGTAATTCGGATACCAGCCTGAGCCCTTTATCCAGCGGCCCATGAAATAATTGCGCCGCGGAATGTAATAGGCGTCGTATTGCGGGTTGCCGGCGATCAAGGCAAGGATCTCGTCGCGCAGCTCGCGGGTGCAACGTTCGTCGGTATCGAGGCTCAAAATCCAGTCGCCTGTGCAGGCGTCGGCGGCGCGGTTGCGCAGCTCGCTGAAGGTCGTGAACGGAATCTGCACCACGCGCGCGCTAAGCCCCTCGGCGATTGAGGCGGTGGCGTCAATAGAGTTGGAATCGGCGACGACGATTTCGTCGGTCCACAACACGGTCGCAATGGCGTCGCCGATTTTTTCGGCCTGGTTCAGAGCGATGATGGAGGTCGATATTTTGGCCATGCGCGGCGCGCTCGCGGGAGGTTGCGGCGTGGGTGTAGCGTACCGGTCGCCGCCAAGTAAAGGTGACGGTAAAGCTGACGAGTAATGCGGGAAACGAGCTAGGCCCCGGCGCGCAACGCGGCCGTGGGCGGTCGCGCCGCCGCGGCGAGCTCGGCCGCATAGGCGTCCCGCCAGCCGCTCTTGTCGGTGCCGACGAAATAGCCGCCGCGGGCGTTGCGGAACACCTCGACGTCCTCGGCGCCGGGCGGCGCCACGCCTTTGTCGCGCAACGCCCGCGCCGCCATCAGCAGGCGGCGCCGCGTGCGCGTGATCATCAGATCCGACGGCGCCAGATGCTCGAAGCTGTGATCCAGGATCGCGCCCATGCTTTCGGTGACTGCCTGGTCCTGCAGGTGGATGCTCTCGATGCCGCTGTAGATCGAGTTGTCGCGTTGCGCGGCACGGTTCACGCCCCAGTCGTTGCTCGCATTGGCGGCGAGCCGGAAGCGGCCGAGCCAGTCCGACGTGTTAGGCAGGAATTCGTTGCGGCGGCCCATGCCGCCGATCGGCGTGCCGTCCTTGAACGACGGCGCGTCCTGATTCAAGGCCGAGAGGCCACGCTTCCACCAGATCACCCAGTACATGGTGTGCGAGTCGTCGAGCGGCACCCAGCCGCGGATCTGAACGTGCTGGCCGAATTCGCCGTTCGGCACCTGTGTCCAGAACGGAAACAGGAAGTTGCCGAAGCGCCAGGAGGTGCGGCCGGGGCCTGCAGTGCGGTAGCCCGCATAGGTCGTGCCCCAGGCCGCATCGGCGATGTGATAGTCCGGGGTGCGGATCGCGACCGTGTGCAGGATCGGATCGTCGTCGACGAGCGTGTCGGCCTCGACGTGGCCGGCGTGCAGGAAGCCGAAATGCGAGGTGTCGATGTCGCCCTCGAGCGCCTGCAGATAATTGCAGTCGCGCTGAATAAGCGTGACGCCGACTTCGGCATCGGGCACGTCGAGGATCTCGAACGCCGGCAGCGGCGGCACCTTTTTGGCGCGCTGCCCCATATAGACCCACACCACGCCGGCGCGCTCGATCGTCGGGTAGGCCTTGGCGCGGACCTTGTGCTTGAAGTCCTGCAGCGGCTGCACGTTCGGCATGTCAAGGCAGCGGCCGGTCACCTCGAATTTCCAACCGTGATAGATACAGCGGATGCCGCCTTCTTCGTTGCGGCCGAGAAACAGCGAGGCGCAGCGGTGCGGGCAACGATGATCCATGATGCCGACCCGGCCGGTATCATCGCGAAACGCGATCAGCTTCTCGCCGAGCAGCATCAGGCGGACCGGCACCCCGCCGCGCGCGATTTCCGACGACATCAGCGCCGGGATCCAGTATTCCCGCATCAGCCCGCCCATCGCGGTGCCCGGGCCGACCCGCGTCAACTCAATGCTGTCGTTGGCGGTCGTCATGAGAGTTCTCCCAACGCTTCGCGAGCGTGCGCCGCACGGCGCGCACCGGATTATCTTACCTCAACTTCCCAGATGCTGGGTCGCGATGCACAAAACCCCTTCCGGCGCACCGGTTGTGGTCGCTATGATGCTTAATTCTCGCGTAATGAGGGCGACGACGCGGGACCAAAGTGCTTTGGAATCAATAGGCTTGCCCGGCTCGAGAGCTTCCGGTGGTTCGTGGGCCTAAGCGAGCCGGCACAGACATGACATCGAAGCGAGGCAAGCCGATTGGGCCGAAGCGCCGCGCCAAAAGCGGCGTGAAGGGCGGACCAGGTGCCCGCCGCGCGGTCGCCGGGAGCGCCGACAACGCTGGGCAGCTGCGCCGTGAGCGCGACGAGGCTCTGGAGCATCAGGCGGCCACCAGCGAAATCCTGAGCGTCATCAGCCGCTCGCCCGGCAACGTCCAGCCGGTGCTGGACACCATCGTGCGCGCGGCGGTGAAGCTCTGCGACTCCTACGACGCCGTCATCCTGCTGCGTGAGGGCGACCGGCTGCGCATTGCCGCCCATCACGGGCCGATGACGATCGACTTTACCTCGTTGCCCATAAGCCGCGACTGGATATCCGGTCGCGTCGTCGTCGATCGGGTGCCGGTCCATGTACGCGATATCACCGTCGTTGGCGACGAATTTCCATTGGGCCGCGATATCGGCGTGCGGTTGAAGCAGCGCACCTGTCTCGGGCTTCCGCTGTCGCGTCACGGCGAAACGATCGGTTGCCTGTTTCTGCGGCGAACCGTCGTGCAGTCGTACACGGATCGGCAGATCGCGCTTCTGCAAACCTTCGCCGAACAGGCGGTGATCGCTATCGAGAATGTGCGGCTGTTCGAGACCGAGCAGCAGCGCTCGCGCGAACTTTCCGAATCTCTGGAGCAGCAGACCGCGACCTCGGAAGTGCTCAAGACCATCAGCAGTTCGCCCGGCGAAGTGGCGCCAGTGTTCGACGCCATGCTGGACAATGCGACGCGGCTCTGCGAGGCGCAGATGGGCGAATTATGGCTTTGCGAGACGGCCGACACACTGCGCATGGTCGCCATGCAGGGCCCGCCACCCGAATGGGTCGAGTTTTGCCGGCAACATCCGGACCTGCGCCCCGGCCCCATGAGCGCGGCTGGGCGCGTGCGGGCCAGCAAACGGACCATTCATGTCGTCGACGTCAAGACCGACGATCCGGCGGCCACTGCAGATCCGTTTCGTGTCGCATTTTCCAGGATCGTCGGTGCCCGTACGCTGATGGCTGTGCCGATGCTCAAGGACGATGCGCTGGTCGGTATCATAGTCATTTACCGCCTGCAGCAGCGGCCGTTCGGCGTAAAGCAGATCGAGCTCGTGGAGAATTTCGCCGCCCAGGCGGTGATCGCCATCGAGAATGCACGGCTGCTCCATGAATTGCGCGAGGCGCTGCAGCAGCAGACCGCGACCGCCGACGTGCTCAAGGTTATCAGCCGCTCGACGTTTGATCTGCGGCTCGTGCTGCAAACGCTCACCGAATCAGCGGCGCACCTGTGCGAGGCGGACATGGCCTGCATCGTGCGGCCGCAAGGCAACAATGTCATTTTCTCGTCCAACTACCGGTTTCCGCACGCGTTCGTCGATCTTGTGAAGGCAACGCCCCTCAGGACTTGCCGCGGCAACCTTGCAGGCCGCGTCTTGGCTGAAGGGTGCGCGGTCCACATACCCGACGTCCTGGCAGACCCGGATTATGAGTTCAGCGAAGGCCAAAAAGCCGCAGCCTTCCGTTCCATTTTGGGGATTCCGCTGCTGCGCGGCGGGACGCCGATCGGCGTCATCGTCCTGACACGCTTACAAGTGCGTCCGTTCACGGCGAAACAGATCGAACTGGTGACCACCTTCGCCGACCAGGCGGTGATCGCGATCGAGAATGTGAGGTTGTTCGAGGCCGAGCAGCAGCGCACCCGCGAGCTCTCCGAATCCTTGGAGCAGCAGACCGCGACGTCGGACGTTTTGCGCGTCATTTCCAGCTCGACCGGCGACCTGCAGCCGGTGTTCCAGGCCATGCTGCAGAATGCCGTGCGCATTTGCGGCGCGCAGTTCGGCAATCTGCTGTTGCGCAACGCGGACACATTCGAAGTCGGTGCGACTCACGGCGCGCCGGCGGCTTACGTGGATTTCATGCGGCGGGAAGCCCCGTTCCGCATCGATCCGCGCCTCGGGCTCGGGCGCATGCTCGAGGCCAAACAGACCTACCACGTTCCCGACATAGCCGCGGCGCCCACGCACGGCGACAAGCTGCGCATTGCGACCATCGAGCTTGCCGGCGCGCGCACCGTGCTCGGCGTGCCCATGCTCAAGGACGCCGACATGGTCGGCGCCATCATCATCTACCGCCGGGAGGTGCGCGAGTTCACCGACAAGCAGATCGAGCTGGTGCAGAACTTT
>Ga0306926_10004112_pt1 | contig 15228 bp, 15 predicted proteins | sample flu12Cox44000178_FD_203759 | JGI IMG/M metagenome (GOLD analysis project Ga0306926, IMG submission 203759) | Lab enrichment of tropical soil microbial communities from Luquillo Experimental Forest, Puerto Rico - flux8day.12C.oxic.44.000.178 (v2)... | ecosystem: Environmental > Terrestrial >...
TGACCGAATTTTGAATCCGGCGCTGACAAGCGAGCGTCATCGCGCATCGCTCCGGGGGTCATCCTGCGGCCCTCCGGCTTTGACGCACCAGCGGGGCTATATCCGCGCCGGGCATAGGCGCAAATATCGGGGCACCATTGCCGCCAGTGCCGACTCTCAGCGCTGCGTCCTGGCCGATCGATTTGACTCGCAGTGCCAGGGTATTGCCGCGATAGGCTTCGAGCGGCGCAGCGGGATCATGACCGGCTTCAATTAGCTTGCGGCACAGCGCCAGTATCGGCGAGTCTGCTTTCGCCGTGATGCCGAGTGCGGTGCATGTATCACTGCCCGAAAGCTCGGCTCGGATGGGACTGCTATTGCAGGACGGTTTTAGTTCAGATAAACGCACGTTAGTTGCTCACTATCGATCTCGCCCGAGATCACGCGAACGGCACCGGGTGGCGTGCCGGTGCCGTTCAGTTACTTGACGATGCGCGCAGCCATGCCGCGCTTCCAATTGCCGAAGTTCAGACCGAACCCGTTGCCGAGGTCATAGAGCGGACCATATCGGCCGCGCTTGGCGTCCTTTAAAAATGTCCGGTAACTGTCACCCGACATCTTTGCGAGCAACGGAATCGGCTTGATGGAATGATCTTCAATCTCGGCGGGAATCGTTGGCTTGGCGCGGCGCGGCGTTACGCCTTGGTAGTATCCCTTGCGCGCGCCCCACATGCCGCACAGAGCGCGACTGGGGGCTTCGTGAAGCACCTTGCCATCGACCTTAAGGGCGTAGGTGCCGCGTTCGGTCGGTTCAATGATAGCGTTGGCCACAGCTTTGTCTCCGGTATCGGACCGGGGACGTGTGGCGCGGTTAGCTAAAATGAAAACGCCGCCACGTCCCCCGGTTGGTTGGGGTTCGTGAGCGGCGAGCAACGGCTCTCTCGCTTATCGCTTTCCGGTTTTCTCCGCGGTCTCCATTTTTATTCTCGAGAAGGGATCACCGAAGGGATCATCCCCACCAGTAGCCGAAAACCGGTAAAAGGCTGCTCAACGCTGTGCGAATTGTTCTCCAATTGTGAAACCATGATAGATGAACACATACTATGTGAATCACGCGACTGTCCAGACTGAAATTCAACCGCAAGGCTGGAGCGCCGGAGAGATTCGAATCTCGCTTCCCAGCCGCCGCCCAGTTTCCGGTGACACTTTCGAGCTGGGAAGCGAACAGCGCAAAAACCCTTGCGGCATCGGAACAACTGTAATAGGCTTTTGCTAAACGTCGTGGCCAGCAATCAGGTGCGGCTGCGCGGCGCTTTCTTCGGCGTTTCGGCGCTCGTACTCGCGATCATGTGGATCATCTACATTGTCGAAATGCTGACAAGCCCATGGGTTTGATCGGATTTGGTCTGATATTTGGGTCTGATCTGATGTTCGGGCTAATGTTCACTGTAATATTTGAGTCTAATATTTTGGTCTAATGTTCGACTCTAATATTTGGGTCTGATGCCATGCCGCTCGATTTTTGCCATCCGACGGCCCCTCACCAGCGGCTTCGAATGCCGGAATGGTATGTATCGAGCCTGATGATGGATCGCGCGCTGGACGCGGTGGCGCGGCGCGTCAAGAAACTCGACCGAGCGCACGATATTCCGTATCTCGCCGGCTACAGCCTGGACGGCAAGACCATCTATATCGACCGACACATGCCGCGCGCCTTCAAATATCGCGGCCGCAGCATCGAGACCGACCGTTTTCTCATCCTGCATGAAGAAGTCGAGAAGACGCTGATCGATCAGCTCGGCTTGCACTATCTTCATGCGCATCAGATTGCGACCCGCGCCGAGCAGGCGGCGGTGCGCGCCGCCGGCATTACTTGGCGCGACTACGACCGATTCATGCAAAAATACGTCAAGACCATCGGCGACGAACGCCTGACCAAAGTGCCGAAGGATCTCGACCTCAAGCCATATCGCGACGAGCAAGACGATGATCTATTACGGCGCATGCTGACGAGCGTGAAAGCCGGCAAAGCGCCGCAAGGGCTGCATGCGCGCGATCTCGCGGAAGCGATTGAGCAATTGCGCCAGCGCGTGCGGCGGCACGGCACGCTCGGTGCGCAGCGCGCCGCGGCGCTGCTGCGTAAAACGAAGTAGCATTAAAGCCCGCAAGATCATGACGCCGCCGGCCCGACTCTCCGCCGCGATCGAGGTTTTCACCGAGATCGAAACGCGGCGACGGCCCGCCGCCGATGCGCTCAAAGACTGGGGATTATCGCATCGCTTTGCCGGGTCCGGCGATCGCGCCGCGATCGCGGGCTTCGTTTATGACGCGTTGCGGCGAAAATCCTCCTCGGCTTGGCTAATGGGGAAGGACAGCCCGCGCGCTACTCTCATCGGTATGCTGCGGCGGGAGCGGGCTCTCGACACCGAGGCCATTGCCGCGCTCTGCAACGGTATCCGCTATGCGCCAGCACCGCTGACGGACGAAGAGACCGCGGCGCTCGCAAATGAGTCGCGCGCCGGTGCGCCGGCTTATGTGGAAGGCGATTATCCGCAATGGCTCGACGCGCATCTGCAACGCGTGTTCGGCGATGAATGCGCGGCCGAAGGCGCCGCGCTTGCAAGCCGTGCGCCGCTTGACCTGCGGGTCAACACGCTCGCTGCCGCGCGCGACGAGGCGCTGGCGAAGCTTGCGCATCTTAACGCCGAGCCGGCCCGCTGGTCGCCGATCGGCATTCGCATTCGGCTCGCCGCCGAAGCCAAAAGCCCGGCGATTCATGCCGAGCCGCTTTTTCTGAAAGGCCAGATCGAAATCCAGGACGAGGGATCGCAATTGGCGGCTCGCTTGGCCAATGCAAAGCCCGGCGAGCAGGTCGTCGATCTCTGCGCCGGCGCGGGCGGCAAGACGCTGGCGCTCGCAGCGGCGATGGAAAATCGCGGCCAGATCTACGCGACCGATCTCGACAAACGCCGGCTGGCGCCGATCCATGCGCGCCTCGCCCGCGCCGACGTCCGCAATGTTCAGGTGCGAACGCCACTCGGCAAGGGAGGGGACGTTGTCGCCGACCTCGCCGGCCGTGCCGATCTCGTGATCATCGACGCGCCCTGCACCGGCACCGGCGCTTGGCGGCGAAACCCCGATCCCAAGTGGCGCATTCGTCCAGGCGCCTTGGCCGAGCGCATCAAGGAGCAGGAGGCCGTGCTTGAACGGGCTGCCGCTCTGGTCAAGCCGGGCGGCCGGATTACTTACATCACCTGTTCGGTCCTAACGGAAGAAAACAACGATCGGGTAAAAGCCTTTCTGGCGCGGCATGCGGAGTTATCCGTGGAAAAGCCGGCCGATTCGATCAAGGTCCTGGGCGAGCGCGCCTATCTTTTCGCGCGTGCAGTGCTTATTTCCGATGAGGGGTTGTTGATGACGCCGCGGCGCACCGACACCGACGGCTTTTTTGTCAGCGTGCTGCGGCGCCAGCTGTCTTCGTCCGCGCGATGATTTTCGCTGCGACGCTCGACAGGCCGAGGAGGTTGCCGTAGAACCCGCCATGGCGCCCCACGACAAGATTCTCATCGTCGATTTCGGCTCGCAGGTGACCCAGCTCATCGCCCGGCGCGTGCGCGAAGAGAAGGTCTATTGCGAGATCGTGCCGTTTCAAAAGGCCGGCGCGGCGCTTGCCGCGTTGAAGCCGAAGGGGATCATTCTTTCCGGCGGGCCGGCTTCGGTACTCGACAAGGACGCCCCGCTCGCGCCAATGGAGGTCTATCGGGCCGGCGTCCCGGTGCTCGGCATCTGCTATGGCGAGCAGGCCATGGCGCAACAGCTCGATGGCAGAGTCGAGGGCGGACATCATCGGGAATTCGGCCGCGCCGAAGTCGAAATCGTCAAATCCTCACCGCTCACCGACGGCGTCTGGGAGGTCGGCCAGCGCTATCCGGTGTGGATGAGCCACGGCGACCGCGTCACCAAGCTGCCGCCGGGATTTGTCGCGATCGGCACCTCGGCCAATGCGCCGATCGCCATGATCGCCGACGAAGCGCGCAAATTCTACGCCACGCAATTTCATCTTGAAGTCGTGCACACCCCGCACGGTGCCGCCATCTTGCGCAATTTCGTCCGCGAGATCGCCGGCTGCACCGGCGACTGGACGATGCGCGCCTTCAAGGAGGAGGCGATCGACAAGATTCGCCGCCAGGTCGGCAAGGGTAAGGTGATCTGCGGCCTTTCCGGCGGCGTCGATTCCGCCGTCGCCGCGGTGCTCATTCATGAGGCGATCGGCGAGCAGCTCACCTGCGTCTTCGTCGATCACGGGCTCCTTCGGCTCGGCGAAGGTGAGCGTGTCGTCGCGCTGTTTCGCGATTCCTACAATATTCCGCTCGTGCACGTTCAGGCGGAGGATGTTTTCCTCAAAGCGCTCGCGGGCGTCGATGATCCCGAGCAAAAACGCAAGACCATCGGCAAACTGTTCATCGATGTGTTCGAGGCCGAAGCGAAGAAAATAGGCGGCGCCCAGTTCCTCGCACAAGGAACGCTCTATCCCGACGTGATCGAGAGCGTGTCGTTCACCGGCGGGCCGTCAGTCACGATCAAATCGCACCACAATGTCGGCGGCCTGCCGGAGCGCATGCATCTGAAACTCGTCGAGCCGTTGCGCGAATTGTTCAAGGACGAAGTGCGCGCGCTCGGCCGCGAGCTCGGCCTGCCGGAGGCCTTTGTCGGCCGCCATCCGTTTCCGGGACCCGGTCTCGCGATTCGCTGCCCGGGCGCGATCGCTCGCGACAAGCTCGATATATTGCGGCTCGCCGACGAAATCTTCATCGAGGAAATCCGCCGCGCCGGCCTCTACGACGACATTTGGCAGGCCTTCGCGGTGTTGCTGCCGGTGCGCACCGTCGGCGTCATGGGCGACTTCCGCACTTACGATTATGTCGTCGGCCTGCGCGCGGTCACTTCGACCGACGGCATGACCGCGGATTTTTATCCCTTCGACATGAATTTCATCGGTACGGTGGCAACCCGCATCGTCAACGAGGTCAAAGGCGTCAACCGCGTTGTCTATGACGTGACGTCAAAGCCGCCGGGCACGATCGAGTGGGAGTAGGGGCGACGCAGGTAGCATGCGCTTGATCGAGACTTCATTTGGTTGCGCTACTGTTGTGTGAGCGCGTCACACTCCTTGCGTGAGTGTTGCTAGAAGCGCCACCGGTTGCCCTCTCCAACATGCAGGCCAACAATAACAATCCCATTGGCATAGCGTCGTGAGAGACGCCTTTCACTCTTGGCCAGTGGTCGGTTTTTGTCTTCGTCGAGTACGACGGCTTCCATTCTAAGGATAGGGGTAGCACTATGAGTTTGACTACCGAACAGCAATATTTCTCAGACAAGGCCGCTCTCCTCGACCCGCGCGCCTATGTCATGGTCTTCACTGACAACTTCGGCACGGGTGGTCTCGTAGTGCCGCAAGGCGAGACATGGTTTCTCGTCAATGGCTGGTATCTTGCCTCCGGGCTGTCATCTCCCGATATGCCGTGGTTTCATCGGCCAGCACACGTCGATAAGGCAACTACGTTGCCCGCGGGGACCGTCTTACAGGCTTGGGAGGGTGCCGGGGACCAAAAAGGCATCGCCTATTATTGCAGGCCTGCGCTGGTCACAAGCCAGGATTCTCGTTACACGACCGACCCCATCAGTCTCTACTATAATCGACTGGCGACGCTGAAGACGCTGGGGCTCAACGTGACCGGCCTGAAGGTGCCGAAAGGAACGCCTCTCAGTACGGAATTCTTCGTGATCTTCAACGCGCCGGGAGGCGCCCCTTGCATGGTGCGCCATGTCTCTTTGTTCGAGGTTCCGTGGGCGGTCCCATCCGACACGTCGAGCGTCACGAACGCCGCGATGAACGTGCTCAACGAAATTTCAGATACCCACACACTACGCAGCGCCGAAGAAGTTTTGTTCCCGTTCACCGCATACGATCAGAAGCTTGCCCCCACGGGCCTCGGCGGGTTTAACACAAGGTGTGCCAACTTCGCTGGGGATCAAACGTCACCACAACCGCAAGATGGCTTTGCGGTGGTTCACTGGTCGCAGCTTCCTACAGGCTGGTAGGTGCGGCGGGTATAAGGGCTTTTCCAGAGATTACGATGGCGCGGAATGCAATTGTTCGAGAACGGCTGCTTGCTGGCGCAGATCCATTTGGGGCGATAGAATTCACCGATGAGATGACGGAGGCGCTGAAGCAAAAGTATATAGATTGCGTTGATTAGTTAACATAAGACATTTTTATGCCCATCACCATCTGCGGCATCAAAAACTGCGACACGATGAAGAAGGCGCGCGCTTGGCTCGACAAGCGCGGCGTCGATTACGTCTTTCACGATTACAAGACCGCGGGCGTCGAGCGCGCGCAGCTCGAAGAGTGGGCGAAGAAGGTCGGCTGGGAGACGTTGCTCAATCGCGCCGGCACCACGTTTCGCAAGCTGCCGGACAAGGACAAGAACGGCCTCGACACCAAAAAGGCGATCGCGCTGATGCTGGCGCAACCATCGATGATTAAGCGGCCGGTGCTCGATCTCGGCCGCGGCAAGTTGCTCGTCGGCTTTGCGCCGGAGACCTATAGCGCGGCGATGTCGGCACGCTAAGTCGCCGAGATTTTTGCCAAGCGCACAATGTGACCCAGTGGCCGAGAAAGCCATTCAACGGCCGATCAACTCAGCGGCCGATCAACTCACTGGCCGCGTGTCGGCTCCCCGCTTTTTAAGCGTAACCCTCGGCGTCATTGCGAAGAGCGCAAACCCGCCTAGCTCGCGGAGCGACTAAAGACGGGTCGCTCGCAATGACGAACGATGCGCCTCGATAGGCAAAACGTGCGCGAAATCGGCGCCGAATGTGAATGGCTCGCGGCAAAAATTCGTCGCGTGGAACATTGCCAGCATTTAATGCCGCGTTGCGCCGCGAATCATTTTCCAGCCATCGATCGACCATGCTTTGTCCAAGAGCGTCAGTTTGGTTAGCGCCAGCAATTCGCTCCGCGGCGAGGGGCATACTGTGGGGACATCATTGTCGGGAAAGAGGCTGGAGGTCTGCATGAATTCACGTGCGTTCGTCGGCGGCATGCCTTTGCCGCCGGCACAATCCTTTGCACCTGCGCTTGTATTTATTCCGCGAAAGCCGCTGACCTGCCGCCGGTGCGCGCGCCGGCGGTTGTGCCGGCAGTCGTCTATGCGCCGCCGGTTTACAATTGGTCGGGCTTTTATGTCGGCGGCAATCTCGGCGCCGGCTTCGCCAATTCCTCATGGACCGATCCGTTCACCGGCGCGCACGACACGTTCAGCAAGGATGGCTTCATCGGCGGCGGCCAAGTCGGCGCCAATTGGCAGATCAACGCGCTCGTGCTCGGTATCGAAGGCGACTTCGACTGGACCTCGCTCAAAGGCAGCGGTCTGGATTCGCGCGGCAACATGATCAACACGGATACGCAGTGGACGTCGACAGTGACCGGACGCATTGGCGCCGCTTTCGACCGCCTCCTGGTTTACGGCAAGGGCGGCGTTGCCTTCGCCCATGACAACGACAGCCTGAACGATATTGTCGGCAACACCGCCAGCGCCAGCGTGACGCGCACCGGCTGGACCGCCGGCGCTGGGTTTGAATACGCTTTCGCGCCGAATTGGTCGGCCAAGATCGAATATGACTATCTCGGCTTTGGCAACCAGACCTTGAATTTGCCTACACCGGCATTCCCGGCTTACAGCGCGAATGCTTCGCTCAACGTCCAGGAAGTCAAAGCCGGCATCAATTTTAAGTTCGGGCCGTGAGCTGAGTGCTCATTCAATCTTGATCTTCGCCGCGGCGATCACCGGCGACCAGCGCGCGATGTCGGCATCGATACGCGCGCGGAAGTCGGCCGCGCTGCCGGGAATCGGCGCCATGTATTGCGCGGCGAGCTTGTCGCGGATTGTGGGCGTGGTGATGGCTTGGCCAACAAGCTCGCCAATCCGCCTTGCCATGGCCTCGGGAATTCCGGCGGGCGCGATCAACCCGCTCCAGGCATCGGCTTCGACATCGATGCCGGCTTCCTTCAAGGTCGGGATGTCGGGGAGAAGCGGCGAGCGCTCGGCGGTCGATACCGCGAGCACTTTGATGGCGCCTGAGTGGAGCTGCGGCATGATCGAGATCGCCGGCAAGCAAACCATCTGCACATCGTTGCGTAAAAGCGCCGTCACCGCTTGCGGCGATGACGGGTAGGGCACGTGCACAAGCTGCGTGCCGCTTTTGAGCGCGACAGCTTCCATGGCGAGATGTGAGAGCGAGCCGGCGCCAATTGAGCCGAACGCGTATTTGCCCTGATTGCGCTTGATCACATCGATCAAGGCGCGCGTGTCGTCGACGCCAAGCGCCGCATTGACCGCGAGCACACTCGGCTGGGTCACGAGAAGAGTAATGAGGGTGAGGTCCTTGCGCGGATCGTAAGGTAGATTGGGGAACAACAGCGTGTTGATCGCGAGTGGGCCGCCGATGCTCACGCCGATGGTGGTGCCATCCGGCTCGGCTTTGGCGACGACGTCGGTGCCGGTATTGCCGCTTGCGCCGGGCCGGTTTTCGACAATGAAGGCCTGATTGAGCCGCGCCTGCAGGTCATCGGCGATCAGCCGCGCGACGACGTCGGGCGTGGCGCCGGCGGCGAACGGCACGACGATCTTCACGAGCTTCGTCGGCCAGTCTTGAGCGGCGGCGAGAATCGTGCCGAAGCAAAGGATCATCGCGGCGATGGCGATCCGCTTCATTCCTGTTCCCTTCGCGTTTGCTGCGCTCCGGCTAAAACGAAATGATTCTAAGTTGAGTTACAATTTCGCTTTAGCTTCTCGTTTGCACGTGATCTTTTCGGAAAACCGGTATCCACTTTTCCGGATCACGCGCTAGTAGTCCGATTCTAACATTCGCATCCCCGTGCGGAGGGTATTTTGCGAATGTTAGAATCAAAGGACCACTAGCAAGTATAAACTGTTAGTGGAGCTTTGGGATTTGACATTCGCTCTCCGAACTCGCGACTAGGTAGGTAGCGAATGTCAAATCCGCTCCACTATGACGTATCATGCCGGTGATGCGAGGCGAAGCCGAGAGGATGTCGTGCGGGCCACAGCGAAATTGCGGGCGCTATTGAATTCCGGCCGGATCACGGTGGCGCCGGGCGCTTATGACGGGCTCTCGGCGCGACTGGTGGAACAAGCCGGCTTTCCGGCGATCTATGCCAGCGGCGGCGCTATTGCGCGTTCCTCGGGCGTTCCCGACTTGGGACTTTTGTCGGTGAGCGCCATCGCCGACCGTTTCGCCTCCATGGCCGATGTTGTCGGCGTGCCGATCATTGCCGATGCCGATACGGGATACGGCAACGCGCTCAACGCGCAAGCCGCGGCGCGCGCCTTCGAGCGCGCCGGCGTTGCCGCGTTTCATATCGAGGATCAGTCATTTCCCAAGAAGTGCGGTCATTACGACGACAAGAGCATCGTGCCGGCGGCGGAGATGGTGGGCAAACTCAAAGCCGTTCGTGATGGTTTGCACGATGCCGATTTTGTCGTGATTGCTCGAACCGACGCCATTGCGGTCGAAGGCCTTGCCGCGGCCATTGATCGCGCGGCGGCCTATCTCGACGCCGGCGCCGATGTGAGCTTTGTCGAAGCGCCGGCCTCCGAAGCCGACATTGCCGAAATCGCCAAGCGGCTGCCGAGATGGAAACTCATCAACATGTTTGAGGGCGGCAAGACGCCGCTTTTGCCGGTGTCGCGGCTGCAAGCGCTCGGCTACCAGCTTGTGATCATCCCGAGCGATACGCAGCGCGCCGCCATCAAGGCGATGCAGCGTGTGCTCGCCGCCATCGCCCGCGACGGCAGCGCCGCCTCTATGCGTAACGACATGGCGTCCTTTGCCGAACGCGAGACCATCGTCGATACCGCGGCTTACCTCGCACGCGGCAAAAACTACGCTTCGTAAGCGACACGGCTGTCATTGACAATAAATGGCCGGCAGCCATGATCCGCCGCCCGGGGCGTCGAAGCCTGTCAACAGGACAGGCGACGGGAACTCAACGTAGAGTGCTGCGGTATGGGTCTTGCGCTCGAAATTCTCGGTCTCGTTGTTTTTCTCGGCACGCATGTGTTCGTGACCATGCGTGATCACCGGGCTGCCGTCGTGGCGCGGATTGGCGAGTGGCGGTATCGAGGCCTGTTTTCACTGGTCTCGATCGTCGGCATCGTTCTGATTGGCTATGGCTTTGCTGCCTATCGCGCCGCCGGTCCGATCATGGTGTGGTACCCGCCGGGCTGGACGCGGCACATTGTCGTCGCGCTGATGTGGCCGGCGAGCATTTGTGTCGCGGCGGCCTACATTCCCGGCAATATCAAACGCGTGCTTAAGCATCCGATGCTGGTCGGCGTGAAGACCTGGGCCTTCGCCCATTTGTGCGCCAACGGCGATCTCGGCGGCATCATCCTGTTCGGATCGGTGCTGGCTTGGGCGGTGTACGATCGGATCACGCTCAAACACCGCAAGGATGCGGGCGCACCGCCAATTCCCGTCGGCGGCGCCAAGAACGACATCATCGCCATCGTTGTCGGCACCACCATTTATTTGGCGCTCGGCTTTGTATTCCATCCGGTCGTGATTGGCGTTCCGGCATTCGCAACGCCGGCATTGGGGCATTGATCGTGTCCGTGCAAAACACAATTCGGCGTTTGACCGCGCCCGATATTCGCGCCCGCAAAGGCGGCGAGCCGATCGTGTCGTTGACGTCGTATCACGCGCACACCGCGCGCATCGTCGACGCGTATTGCGACGTTATCCTGGTCGGCGATTCACTGGGCATGGTGATGCACGGTCTGGAAACGACCATTCCGGTGACGCTCGACATGATGATCTTGCAAGGGCACGCGGTGATGCGGGGCTCTAAACGCGCGCTGGTCGTGATCGACCTGCCGTTTGGCAGCTACGAAGCGTCGAAGGAACACGCCTTCGCTTCGGCCGCGCGAGTGCTTAAGGAGACCGGTTGCGGCGCGATCAAGCTCGAAGGCGGCCGGCGCATGGCCGAGACCATCGCCTTTCTGGTCGAGCGCGGCGTGCCGGTGATGGGCCATGTCGGCTTGACGCCGCAGGCGATCAATGCGCTCGGCTCGTTCCGCGCGCAGGGCCGCGACGAAGCGGATTGGGCGCCGATCGAAGCGGATGCGCGTGCCGTGGCCGATGCCGGCGCCTTTGCGGTCGTGCTTGAAGCGGTCGCGGAGCCGCTAGCGCGGCGCATGACTGCGCAAGTCGCGATCCCGACGATCGGCATCGGCGCCAGCCCCGCCTGCGACGGTCAGATCCTGGTGCTGGAGGATATGCTCGGCTTATCGCCGCGCGTGCCGAAATTCGTCAAGCGTTTCGGCGATCTCGGACCGTCAATCGAGCAGGCGGTTAAAAACTATGCGGCGGAAGTGAGAGCGCGCACCTTTCCAGGCACCGAAAACGTCTATCCGATGCGCGAATCCACAATCACTAAGCTGCCGGAGCGCGGCAAGGGTCCGTCACGGGCATAGGGGCAGCCCGGCTTGCCTGGAATGCGCAATCTCCTTGGGGACGCGCCGTCTGGCCCGCCATTTTGCCTTGCTCGCGCCACAACATTAAACTAGGTGCGACAAGGGCTTCTTGACGGGCTTTGATTTGATTCATCGTGTCACGGTGTGCCAAAACCGTGCTGCCCGATGCCGGGCGGAGCACGCTTGTCGGCGATCAGTCTGTTCCGCGGCTAAAGCCTAAGGCAATACCGTGACCGACATATTTCACGAAGTCGATGAAGAAGTACGCCGCGAGCAGCTGAAAAAGCTGTGGGAGCGCTACGGCAATTATCTCATCGCGGGCTGCATCGTCATCGTCCTCGGCGTTGGCGCCTGGCGTGGTTATCAATGGTGGCAAGCGAAACAGGCGGCGCAATCCGGCGCAGCGTTCGAACAAGCGGTGACGCTTGCGGAAACGGGCAAGCATCAGGAAGCGGCCGACGCGTTCGCCAAGGTCGCGAGCGATGGCACTTCGGGCTATCGCGTGCTGGCGCGGCTGCGCCAAGCCGCCGAGCTTGCGCCGACCGATCGCAACGCCGCGGTTGCCGCGTATGACGCGATCGCCACCGACAATCGGACCGGTCAGATTGTCCAGGACCTCGCTGCAGTGCGCGCGGCTTTTTTGCTGGTCGATAGCGCGCCCTATTCCGAGATTTTGCAGCGGCTCGAACCTGTGACTGCCGCCGACCGGGCATTCCGGCACAGCGCCCGCGAGATTTTGGCGCTTTCCGCCTGGAAGGCTGGCGACATGGCTGCGGCGCGGCGGTGGACTGAAATGATCATGACCGATCCGCAGACCCCGCCCGGTCCGCGCACCCGCGCGGAAATGTTGAGCGAATTGATCGCCGCGGCAAGCGCAAAGGGCTGAGATGATGCCGAGAGGCGCGCACGGCTTTTTCTTTCGCGTCGCTATGGCGCTGACGCTCGCGCTCATGATCGCTGGCTGTACCAAAGGCGGCCAATTCGATCCCACTGAATTGTTCAATTCGGATATGTTCGACACCAAAAAGAAACTGAAAGGCGAACGCGTTCCGGTTTTTCCTGAGGGCGTCCCCGGCGCGACCACGGGTGTGCCTCCGGATCTGGTGAAGGGTTATCAGGCGCCGCCGGAACCGGCGGATGCGGATGCGGCCGTCCCTGGGCCCACGCCGCCCGCGGCGGCGGCCGAAACCAAGCCGAAACCGAAACCCAAACCGAAATTGGCCGCGCAGAAGCCGCCTGCTTCCCCGGCGGTATCGGGGCCGGGCCCGACGCGGATCACGGTTGGGCCAGCGCAGCAGCCAGCAGCGACGGGGCAGCAGCCGAACGCGTCGCAAACGGCCTGGCCGGCGCCGCCATCGACCGGCGCGCCGCAGCAGGCGCAATCGTCCCGTTCGATTTGGCCGGCACCGCCGGCGACATCTTCACAGACGGCGCAGCCGTCACAGTCGGTCTGGCCTAATCCGCCGACGCCCTCAGGTTCTTCGCAATAAATTGCATCTGCGCTGGCGGATGCTGATTGGCCTTAAGCTGCGCCGCCAATCGGGTTTTAAGTGGTATAGAGGCCGTGTCGCCAAGCCGTCGGCTACCAAGCGGCTCGCCCTCACGGTTCGCTATGTCCTTCACCGTTGCCATTGTTGGTCGGCCGAACGTCGGCAAATCAACGCTGTTTAATCGGTTGGTTGGCCGCCGCTTGGCGCTGGTCGATGACCGGCCGGGAGTGACACGGGATCGTCGTGAAGGCGAGGTGCAACTCGGCGATCTCGCATTCAAGGTGATCGACACCGCTGGTCTGGAAGACGCCGAACGCGATAGTTTGTCGGCGCGAATGCAGGCGCATACCGCTGCAGCGATTGCACAGGCCGATGCGATTTTGTTTTTGATCGATTCGCGTGCGGGCGGCACCGCCGCCGATCGCGCCTTCGCGGATCTGGTTCGCAAGTCCGGCAAGCCCGCGATTCTGGTTGCCAATAAAAGCGAGGGTCGCGCTGGTGAAGCCGGTGCGTCTGAAGCTTATGCGCTGGGTCTCGGCGATCCGATTGCGATCAGCGCCGAACACGGGGAAGGGTTGGCCGGTCTTTACGAGGCCCTGCGCGCGGTCTTGCCACCGGCCGCAGCTGAGCACGAAGACCACGAGGCTCGCAGTGCCCAACCGGATCAACGCCCAATCCGAATTGCGATTGTCGGGCGGCCGAATACCGGCAAATCGACGCTTATCAATCGCTTGCTCGGCGAGGAACGGCTTTTGACCGGGCCGGAAGCCGGCATCACGCGCGATGCAATTGCAGTGGATATCAACTGGCGCGGACATAGCTTTCGCGCTCACGACACGGCCGGATTGCGCCGTCGCTCGCGCATCGACGAGAAACTGGAAAAACTCTCGGTTGCCGATGCGCTCAATGCGATCCGGTTTGCCGAAGTCGTTATCGTGTTGATCGATGCACGAGCGCCGTTCGAGGAACAGGACATTCGCATCGCCGATCTGGTCGAGCGGGAAGGGCGTGCCATCGTCATGGCGGTCAATAAGTGGGACTTGATCACGGCGGAGCCTGGGGCGATGTCGCGCTTGCGCGATGCGGTGGATCGTTTGCTGCCGCAGATCAAGGGCGTTGGCATTGCGGTTCTATCGGCAAAAACCGGTCAGGGCTTGGACCGGCTCATGCAGGCCGTCGTTGAGGCGCATGACGTCTGGAATCGCCGCGTGCCGACAGCGGCATTAAATCGATTCTTGGCCGCGGTGACGGCTTCGCATCCGCCGCCGGCGCTGCGAGGACGGCGGCTTCGGCTCGACTATCTGACGCAACCCAAGTCGCGGCCGCCGACTTTCATCTTGTTCGGCTCGCGCGCGGCCGCATTGCCGGACGCTTATCGCCGCTACCTTGTCAACGCGCTGCGCGATCAGTTCGATTTGCCTGGCACGCCTGTCAGGCTAATGGCGCGGGGCAAGCAAAATCCCTACGCGAGGCGGAAACGCCCGTGAGGGCGCTTAACAAGGCGGCATGAACTGCAAAAACTTGCCGGAGGGAAAATCGTAAAGCTTGCCGGTTTCCGAACAGCTTGGCAGGCAAAGCGGAAGAATCTTTTCGGCAACGGCCTCGGGTGTGGGCAGCGTCATCGGATCTTCGCCGGGCATGACCTGCGCGCGCATGCGAGTGCGCGTTGGTCCAGGGTTGAATAAATTGACCCGCACCGGTGTCGACTCCGTCTCCGCCGCGTAAATTCGCGCCAGCACGTTGAGCGCCGCCTTGGATACTGAATACGCGCCGCTATAAGCACGCGCATGCGTGGCCGCTCCCGAGGTGATAAAGACCGCGCGTCCGGCGGCGGAACGCTTCAACAAGGCACCCATTGCGCGGAGCAAATGCCAATTCGCGGTGACGTTCACAGCCATGACCTCATCCCAGTTCTGTGGCTCGATGTGATCCAGCGGCGAGCGCTGGCCGACGACCCCGGCATTGCCGACCACCACGTCGAGCCGCTGATAGCGTTCATTGAGCGCTGAAGCCAGGCGATAGAGGCCGGCGTGATCGCGCATGTCGAGCGGCACCAAGGTCGCGGAGCTGCCGGCGCTCCGCGCCGCATCATCGATTTCCTCAAGCGCTCCCACCGTGCGCGCGACCGCAACGATATGCGCGCCGGCGCGGGCAAGCGTAAGTGCCGTCGCCCGGCCGATGCCGCGCGATGCGCC
>Ga0306926_10004114_pt1 | contig 15225 bp, 11 predicted proteins | sample flu12Cox44000178_FD_203759 | JGI IMG/M metagenome (GOLD analysis project Ga0306926, IMG submission 203759) | Lab enrichment of tropical soil microbial communities from Luquillo Experimental Forest, Puerto Rico - flux8day.12C.oxic.44.000.178 (v2)... | ecosystem: Environmental > Terrestrial >...
GTCCGGGTCGACTCGAACACGGTGCGCCGGGTGGACGGCGCGCTTGACGTCTCGCCGGTGAGCGAGAAGGTGGACGTGGTCGCCGCTGCGGTGCCGCTGCAAGCCGACCGCGCGGATATCCACGTCAACCAGACCGCCCAGGAGGTCAACGATCTCCCGCTCGCCGGCAGCCTCGGGCGCAACTATCAGAGCTTGATGCAGACCGTGCCCGGTGCGGTGGTTGTGCGTACGGAGAACGGACAGGGCGAGGCCAACTCGACCGCGGGCAGCCCCCAGCGCGCGATTTCGTTCAGCGCCAACGGCGTCTCGGGCTGGCAGAACCAGACGCGGATCGATGGGTCGCCCGTGCAGTACGTGTGGCTGCCGACGAATACGGCGTACGTGCCGTCCCCCGAAGCGATTGAAGAGGTCAGCATCGTCACGAACTCCTACACGGCCGAGATGGGCATGTCCGGCGGCGCCGCGATCAACGTCGTGGTGAAAACGGGAACCAATCAGTACCGCGGCACCGGATGGGTTTACGACACTGACGCCGCGCTGCGCGCGCGCAACCAGTTCCAGACGACGCCCACGAACCCGAAGAACACGATCATGCAGTACGGAGCGAATCTGGGCGGCCCGATCGTCAAGGACAAGCTGTTCTTCTTCTTCAACGCCGAGAAGTCGACGCAGCGCACGGCGCCCGGCAACCGGCTCCTATCGATCGCGCCGGCGAACCTTCGTCCCGACGCCGCGGGCAACGTCGTGTTTCCGACGCCGGCCCAGGGCGGCGCGATCGTCTACGATCCGTTGTCCAACCCGAATCCCGCGCTGCGCACGCCGTTCCCGAACAACACGATCCCGGCCAACCGGATCGATCAGGCGGCGCTGTATCTGATCAACCGCCTGCCCGCCACGACGTCGCCCGGGTACGTCAACAACGTGCTGACGACGGGCGCGACATCCTACGACCGCACGAACTACGATCTGAAGGTCAATTACGCCAGCTCCAAACTGAACGTCTTCGGACGCTACGGCAACTCGCCTTCGTACATCAACGATGCGTACGCCCTCGGCGACGCGGGCGGCGGATCGTCGGCCGGCAACGGCTCGGTCGGCATCGCGCCCGGCCGGACGCAGGTCCTGGGATTCGGCACGACCTACATCATCAACGCGAACACGCTGCTCGACGCGAACTTCGGCTTCACGCACCAGGTGCTCGGCGCGACGGCACCCGACATCGGCGTCAACGTCGGATCGGATCCGACCAAGATGAACATCCCCGGCACCAACGGTCCAGACCCGTTACAGGGCGGCCTGCCGTCCTTCCAGATCGCGAACTGGTCGAACCTCGGCAACGACGGCACGGGAAACCCGTTCCAGTTCCGCGACAACCAGTACAGCGCTGCCGTCAACCTGCAGAAGCTGGTCAACCGGCACCAGTTCCGTGGGGGATTCGAGTACCTCAATCAGCAGATCAACCACTTCCAGCCGCAGGGCGGAACGTTCCAGACGGTGCGCGGCACCTTCGTCTTCAACGGCCAGGCAACGATGTTGCAAAGCACGCCGGCCCCGAGCGACGCGCGGTTCAACTCGTGGGCGGACTTCCTGCTCGGCCTGCCGACGCGGGCCGGCAAGGTGGATCAGCTGCTCAACCCGAACTCGCTCATCATGAAGACCAACGCGGCGTACGTGCAGGACACGTGGCAGGCAACGCATGGCCTGACGCTCGCGCTGGGCGTGCGCTGGGAAGAGCAGTACTGGCCGACGCGTCCCGACGGCAAAGGCGTCAACCGGTTCGATCCGACGACCGGACTCGTGCTCATCGGAGGCTACGGCAACACGCCGCAGGACACCGGCGCGACGACGCACGGCATGTTCATGCCGCGTCTGGGGGCCACCGAGCGCCTCGGGGAGAAGAACGTGCTCCGCGCCGGCTACGCGCGATCGGCGGACAACTCGAGCTTCATCAACTTCCGAAACTCGTATCCGTCGGTCTTCGCGTGGGAAATGCTGCAGGTGCAGAACAACCCGTACATCCCCGTCACGACGCTCAGACAGGGTCTGATTCCGTCGACCGCCCCGCCCAACCTGAACGCGGGCGTGCTGCCGTTGCCGACGGGCGTCGGGACAGGGACCTATCCGGCCGATCTGCACCGCCCCCACGTCGATTCCTACAACGTGACGTTCCAGCGCGAGCTGACACCCTGGCTGACGGGACAGGCCGGCTACGTGGGCACCCGGGCGATCGGCCAGATGAACTTCGTGAACATCAACGCCGCCGCACCGGGCACGGGCAACGCCGGGCGAGCGCTGGTGCTCGCCGGCATCGCCAACGCCACGGCCGACATCAACTCGTTCCAGCCGTACGGCGATACCATCTACAACGGCCTTCAGACGGCCGTGCGCGCGCGCCGGCGCAACGCGCAACTCGACCTCGTCTACACGTTGTCGCGGACGACCGACTACGCCGACAACGCGGGCGGCAACGCGCCGGGAGCGGGCAATCCGCGCATCCAGTATCTGCCGTCCAAGGAACTGAACTACGGGCTGGCCGGCTACGACCGCAGGCACAATTTTCAGGCGTTCGGCTCCTACAGCCTGCCGTTCGGCAGGCAGGAGCGCTGGGCCAACAACGGCTGGCAGGACGCGGTGTTCGGCGGGTGGCAGCTCAATGGCATCCTGACCGCGATGAGCGGCACGCCGATCTACATCGTCCAGGGCACCGCAGGCGCCTTGAACGCCCCCGGCAGCTCGCAGGTCCCGGATCTGATCAAAGGGACAGTCGCGATCAACAACAACTTCACGCCGGGCGCGGCGCCGGCCGGCGCGGATCCGACGCAGTATCAGTACTTCGATCGGAGCGCCTATCAGCCGGTCAACATTCCCGCCGGGCAGGCGCAGCGCTTCGGGAATTCGCCTCGCAACAGCCTCCGCGGACCGGGATACGTCGAGCTCGACCTGGGTCTGTTCCGTTCGTTCTCGCTCGGCGGCACGGCCGTCGCACAACTTCGCATCGAGGCGCTCAACGCGCTGAATCATCCGAACTTCGCGAATCCGAGCGGCGACATCTCCAACCAGAGCACGTTCGGGTACATCACAGGGACGACGGGCGTCGGCGAGCGGAATTTCCGACTAGGTCTCCGCTTCTCGTTCTGATCTGGCGAGGCCGTCAACGGTTATCGTGACCGCACGTCAGCTGACTGCGGGCTGGGTGCTGCGCTTGGACAAGGCGATGGTTCTAGCACGCGTCTTCGCTTTCACTATCGCGCTCGTCACGCCGTTCCGGGCGAGCGCCGCGACCTGCGATGGCCCGCCGGATCCCTCGGGTCTTCACACCGACTTCGAGGACGGCGGGCCGGACGGCTGGACGCCACGCATCGGCGAAGAGCGCCTGATCGTCACGCCAGCCGACGCGCACAGCGGGAGTCTCAGTCTCTTGATCACCGGCCGGCAACACGCGTTCAGCGGCCCGAGCATCGACGCGACCGGGAAGATGTGCAATGGCTCACGGTATGTCGTGCCGCCGGTCGCCGAAGCATTGGCCGACTTCTTTCCAGTCGGTGCGGCCGTCTATGCCGCCGACCTCTCGGGACCGCACGCCGAACTGCTGGCGCGGCACTTCAACAGCATCACGTCGGAAAACGACATGAAGTGGGATGCGACAGAGCCCGCCGAGGGACGATTCACCTTCACGAACGCCGACGCGCAGGTCCGATTTGCCCAGGCTCACAACATGCAGGTGCGCGGGCACACGCTTGTCTGGCACAACCAGATTCCACCCTGGGTGTTCCTGGACGTGGATGGGAATCCCATGACGCCGACACTCGAAAACAAGGCGCTTCTGCTGCAGCGGCTGACCAATCACATCCGCGGCGTCGTGGAACACTTCGGCAGCGACGTGTACGCCTGGGACGTCGTGAACGAGGTCATCGACCCCAGCCAGCCTGACGGCTTCCGCCGCAGCCCCTGGTTCACCATCACCGGAACCGACTACATCGACACCGCGTTTCTGGTAGCCCATGAAGCGGCGCCGGCCGCGCGACTCTACATCAATGACTACAACACCACCGAGGAGCCCAAGCGGACGTTCCTCTACAACCTCGTTCGGGATCTGCGGAACCGAGGCGTGCCCATCGACGGCGTAGGACACCAGATGCACAGCAACATCGGCTTTCCACAGGCCCAGTCCGTTGCCGACACCATCAATCTGTTTTCCGGCCTCGGCGTCGACAACCAGATCACTGAGCTCGATATCAGCGTGTACACGAACAGCGGCGAGGCCTTCCTGGACTATGCCGACATTCCCGCGGATCGTCTGATTCAGCAGGGCTACCTCTATCGCGACTTGTTTCAGGTGTTCCGGGCATTGAAAGGGCAGATCAGCTCGGTGACGTTCTGGGGCGAAGCTGACGATCACACCTGGCTGACGTCGTCTCGCCGGGTCGACGCGCCGCTGCTCTTCGATCAGTCGTTGCAGCACAAACTCGCGTATCTGGGTGTCGTCGACCCGCTCAAGCTGCCAGGGTCGGACGTCGCGGTGACGATCCGTGCAGCCTCAGCCGTCGTATTCAGCGGCCACCACGTTTCATACGCGATTTCGATGACGAACAATGGTCCGGATCCGGCCTCCACCCCGTTCCTGGTCGACGCGATCCCGGACCACACCGTGTTGCACTTGATCACCGCTCCAGCCGGATGGAGATGTACGACACCCGTCGTCGGCACGGGCGGCCGCATCATCTGCAAGGCCCGCTCGCTGGATGTGGGCGTGCCCGCATTGTTCACGCTCACGCTCTCCGTCGACTGCTCGACCCCGGACGGCACGACGATTCTCGACACCGCCAGTGTGGCCTCGGGCAGCAGGAATCCCAATCCATCCCCGGCAAACGCCGCGACCGCGGAGGTGTTGGTCCTGAATCCGCACCGAAAACCGTGCCGCAGGCCGTGGCCCGAGAGGCCCTGCGAGCTACGATAGGGCAAATCAACGGTGTCATGAGGCTCATGATTCGACGGGCTCCGTCCCGAGCGGTCTGGCTCGGTCGGCTCGTCTTGCTCGTGTTGCCCGGCTTGCTCGGGTTCTTTCTAGGGGCGGCCTCGGCTTCCGCCGAGACCGGCGCCGACGCGTGGCTCCGCTACGAGCGCATCACAGATCCGGCGGCGCGCGCGCAGTACGCGACGCTGCCCGGGGCCGTCGTCATGCTCGGCGATTCGATCGTCTTCCGATCGGCGCACGACGAGCTCGTCCGAGGCGTGGGCTCAATGCTCGATCGTCGCCTGGTGAGTTCGGGGGCGCCCGACATCCTGGGAGCGGGGGCCCCTGGAGCCAGAAAAAGCGCTATCGATGTCGACGCGATCGTGCTTGGCACTAGCGACCAGGTTCGCCGCGCCTTTCCTACAGCGGTTGTTCCGGATCTCGACCGCCCCGATAGCTTCTGGCTGGGCGACCTTCCGGCTGCCGCCGGGGCCGCTCCCCTCCACCGACAGCTCATCGTCGCGGGTGCGAGCGATCGCGGCGTCCTGTACGGAACCTTCGCGCTGCTTCGGCGCATCGCGCTCGGCGAGCCGATCGCTCACCTCGACGATCGCCAGGAGCCCGCCGCGCCGCTCCGGTGGGTGAACGAGTGGAACAACCTCGATGGGACGATTGAACGCGGCTACGCGGGACCGTCCATCTTCTTCGAGCACGACCGCGTTCGAGACGATCTCTCTCGCGTCGCCGCTTACGCCCGGCTCCTGGCCTCAGTGGGCGTGAACGCGTGCGCCGTGAACAACGTCAATGCCAACCCCACCGTCATCACGCGAGGCTTCATCCCTGATCTCGTTCGCCTGGCCGCTCAGTTCCGCCCTTGGGGAGTACAGCTGGCGGTCGCGGTAGACTTCAGCAGCCCGACAGCCATCGGTGGGCTCGAGACCTTCGATCCGGTCGATCCGCGCGTGGCCGCTTTCTGGAAGCGGACCGTCGACGACATCTACGCGGCGATTCCGGATTTCGCGGGCCTCGTGCTGAAGGCCGACTCCGAGGGACGACTCGGCCCGTCGGCGTACGGCCGGACGCATGCGGACGCAGCGAACGTCATCGCCCGCGCGCTCGCGCCGCACCGTGGGGTGCTCTTCTACCGTGGGTTCGTCTACGACCACCACATGGACTGGCGGAACCCGAGGAACGATCGCGCGCGCGCGGCCGACGACAACTTTCGCCCGCTCGACGGTCGGTTCGACGACAACGTCGTGCTCCAGATCAAGCACGGGCCGATCGACTTTCAGGTGCGCGAGCCGGCTTCCCCGCTCTTCGGCACGCTCAAAGCGACCAATCAGGCGATCGAGCTTCAGATCACGCAGGAATATACGGGTCAGCAGCGGCACGTCTGTTTTCTGGTTCCGATGTGGAAGGAGACGCTCGACTTCGACCTCCAGGTGAAGGGCGCCGGGACGCCCGTGAAGGCGCTGGTGAGCGGCGCGACGTTCGCAAGACCGCTCGGTGGATTCGTCGGCGTGTCGAACGTCGGCCGCGACGCGAACTGGCTGGGATACGACCTGGCGATGGCCAACCTCTATGGGTTCGGGCGGCTCGCGTGGAATCCGGACCTCTCATCGGAGCGCATCGCGGGCGAGTGGACGGCCATGACGTTCGGCCACCATCCACGCGTCGTCTCGACCATCGTCGGCATCCTGCTCGAGTCGTGGCCCGCCTATGAGCGCTACACCGGCCCGCTCGGCGCCGGAACGCTCACCGACATCATCAACGTGCACTACGGGCCGGCCGTCGAGTCATCTGAGCGCAACGGCTGGGGGCAGTGGCACCGCGCGGACGAGCGCGGGATTGGCATGGACCGGACGGTCGCGACGGGCACGGGCTTCATCGGCCAGTACTCGCCGCCCGTCGCCGCCATGTACGAATCGATCGATCGATGTCCGGACGAGCTGCTGCTCTTCATGCATCACGTTCCCTATTCGCATCGGTTGAAGTCGGGCAAAACGGTGATCCAGCACATCTACGACGCACATGAGGAAGGCGCCGCGGAGGCGGCGTCCTTCGTGGCACGGTGGCATGGGCTCGAGGGGCTCATCGACCGGGAGCGCTACGCCGCGGTGCTCGCGAGGCTCGAGTACCAGGCGGGGCATGCCGTGGTATGGCGCGACGCGGTCAATACGTGGTTCCTGAGGACTTCCGGCATCGCTGACGAGAACGGACGCGCCGGCCACTTTCCCGGTCGAGTTGAAGCCGAATCGATGACGCTTGACGGATACACCGTCGCACCGGTGACGCCGTGGGAGACGGCGTCAGGCGGACGCGCGATTGTGTGCGCGACACTCCGGACATGCGCCGCGACGCACACATTCGCGGGCGATCCCGGCGATTACGACCTGATTGTCCAGTATTTCGATGAGCGCGACGGCGCGTCGGCGTTCCGGCTGGTCATCTTGCACCCCAGCGTGGCGGACCACGCTCGAAACCCCGCGTTGCACGCCGCCTCGGGCCGGGAGATCGATCGTTGGCGCGCTGATGCCGACCTCCCCTCGCCAGAGCCGAACGGCCATACCTCGACGCGCCGCATCGTGCATCATGTCCCGCTGTCGCGGGGTGATGTGATCCGGATCGAGGGGACGCCCGACGGCGCCGAGCGCGCGATCATCGACTACCTGGAGATCAAGAAGCCCTGATCCCCCTGTCAGGAGGCCGGATGCCTGACGAGGACACGCGCGACGACTTCACGCAAGGCGGGTGGGCAGCGCCCTACGCGGGGATGGCCCACCGGCGTGCTCGTCGCGACGTATCGTTCACCGATGAGCGTGCACGGTTAGCGCGCTTTGAGCAGACGCCGAAAGATCATGACGTGGACGACGCCAATCACGGGGACGTAGTAGTTGACGATGTACCAGTTGCCGCCGAGTGCGTAGGTTGGAAACTGGTTAGACGCGGCGACGAATCCTCCGTTCAACCAGTCGAGGCTCGCGAGAATGTTCACGAGCCATGCCACGGCGATGCTGCCTGCCCATCGGTACCGCAGAAACACGACAGCGACGAGCGCGAGGATTGCGGACGCCAGGTCCCCATAGGCAATCGTCGCCATCGCGCCCATCGGAAGCTTCGGGTCGACCTGCCCTGGCGCGAACGCTGTCGATGGCAAATAGCGAAGCGTGTGCACCAGGAACAACGGAACGAGCGCCGCGTGAATGGGCAGTCTGTCGAGCGCCGGAGCGATGTACCACATCGCGATCAGCGCGAAGATGGCCAGCGACAATGTGAACTGCAGACCGAACAGCAGCAATGGGCTCATGGTATTTCCCGAAGCCAGCCGAGCGCTTGCTGGCGATCGACGAACCATTTCGTTGGGAACACCGCCGGTCCTTCGAACGCTTCGGACCCCGGGTTCGGGAATCCTGCCGGCATGAGGAACGCGAACCTTCGAACGCCCGCGCCGCCGTAGCGCGGAATGATGTGCGCGTCGCGCCATTCCAGGACTCCGGAGCCCAACCGATGGCGAAACTCAGTCGCGTCGATGAAGAGGCGCCTGGCGCGAGCTTTCTCAGCCTCTGACACAAAGAGGCAGAGCGTCGCCATGAACCCGCCGTCGGTCATGCTGGCCGTCGAAGCGAACCATCGAAGCTCCAGCAGATCGGTGTGGTCGAGAATCGCGCCCCATTCGTTCTTCACCAGCTCAGCAGATGTAGCGGTCTTCATGGGAGCGAAACATACGGGGCTGTCGGGCCGAAAGCAAGTACAGATGGACGCCATCGATCCGGCGCGGGAGCCGCCTGCGAACCGAGGACAACTGTACCAACGAGTACAATTGAGAACGCTATGGCCGAGCGATCAGCGAGAGGGAACGACACGCGCCGCAAGATCATCGCAGTCGCAGCGGAGCTGTTCCATCGCCAGGGAGTCCGGTCAACCAGCCCGGATCAGGTGATCGAAGCGTCTGGGACGGGCAAGGGGCAGTTCTACCACTACTTCAAGAGCAAAGAAGGTCTCGTCCACGCGGTGCTCGAGACCTACCTGGAGGAGATTCGCAACGGCGACGGCCCGTTCGGCTATGACGTCGAATCGTGGAAGGATCTCGAGCGGTGGTTTGCCGATCAAATCGCGCGACAGAACCGTTTCCGGATGACGCGCGGCTGTCCATTCGGCACGATCGGGAACGAAGTCACCGAGAACGACGAGTTGATCCGGCAGGATCTCAATCTGATCTTCGAGGTGGCCAAGCACAGGATCGCGACCTTCTTCGTTAAGGAGAAAGCGGGCGGCCGCCTCGATCCGCGTACTGATGAGGCGCAGCTCGCCGACTTCTGTCTGGCGACCATGCAGGGCGCCATGCTGATGGGAAAGGTCAAGCGGAGCAGGCAACTGGTTGAAAGCGTTGTGCGCGAGGCGCTGGCGCACGTCAAACAGTACGCGCGCGCACAACCGCGACCGTGACGAGGCTGACGTTCGTCAACCCTCCCTGCCTGCGGGGCCAGCTGCACTCTTGTCACGATTTTTCGTGCTACACTTGTTTTCGTGATGGAGAGCCAGAACGTGACGTTGAGCCTCCCGCGGGAGCTTCTGAAGCAAGTGAAGCGCCTCGCCGCCGACCGGGACACGTCGGTGTCGGCACTCATGACAGAGGCACTGACCCGCCTGGCGGATGAAGATCGTCGGTACTCCGCCGCGAGAAAACGTGCGCTAGGTGCGATGAAGTCGGCCGGGTCGCTCGGCACACGCGGCCGCCGGACATGGACGCGTCAGGAGCTTCATGCGCGCTGAGCCGGCGCGCGAATTCGTCGATACGAACGTCCTCGTCTACGCCTTCGACGCCTCAGCTGGAAGGAAAAAGGCAGTCGCCGAAGAACTGCTGGCGAGGCTATGGGAGACGGGCACCGGGTGTCTCAGCGTCCAAGTGTTACAGGAATTCTTCGTCACGATCACTGGAAAGGTTCCCCAGCGCCTCCCAATTGAGGAAGCCGCAGACCGAATTCGGGAGTTTGCGACCTGGAGGGTGTTCGCGCCGACCGCAGACGATGTTCTTGGCGCGATCGCCCTTCACCAACGGGCGCAATTGAGTTTCTGGGATGCGTCGGTGGTTCGTGCCGCTGCGGAAATGGGTTCCAGCGTCCTCTGGACCGAAGATCTGAAGGATGGGCACGAGTTACAGGGCGTGCGCTTTCGGAATCCATTTGCTGAGCCGGCCTCGGCGGACCGCTCGGAGAGAGCTGCTCGCAAAAAGACACGCTAGCTGCCCGACGCCTAGCGGCTGCCCGACGCCTACTGGGCGCAGGTCGACGGCAGGACCTTCACCGACTCAACCTTCACTTTGCGCGCGGCGCGCGGCGGCGCAGCAGGCGCGGACGCAGGAACGGCCAAGGCGCTGCCGGTGATCTCGACGACGTGGCCGGTCTCGGGCGAGAACAGTTCGGGGGCCCCGTCCAGCTCGTAAGTCAGGAGAGCGGCGCTGCTGACGATCGGGACGGATCCCTTCGCGCTCATGACGGCGCTCGTCCTCTGTGCGGTCCCGCCGACGGCGACCGGAATGGGCGTTGAGCCTTTCGCCGAATTCGACCCTGACGAAGTCTTTCGGACGACCATCTTCACGCTGGAGCCAATGGGTGTTGACCCTTTGGCGGAATTGGTCCCGGCCGAGCGACGATGCTCGTCTAGATCAGCGGCAATCGTTTTGAGGAACAGACCGTCGTCCGCGCGCGCGACGCAGCCGACGAGGATCATGTGATCCGGCGAGTCCGGGCCGGAGCCGCCGGAAGGCGTCTGGGCTGCGGCCAGGGTGGCGGCGACAGACAGGGTCGCGACAGTTGCCAGAACGATTCGGGTCGCCATAAAGCCCCCCTCGACCCGATGGATGATATCAGAAGTGTGCCCGATCTGCACATTTCGCAGGACATGACCTGTGAATTTGGCTCAGGTCATCATGAATGTCCTGAAATTCGTGCGAAATGCGCACGAAATGGGCCGCCATGGCGTCTAGAGCTTGACCAGCAAAGCAAACGTGACGCGGTTCTCGGACTTCTGGAGATCGGGCGCCCAACCGGGGACCGGGGTTGCGGGCGTTCCTGTGTTGCCGCCGGGCGGCGTCATGCCGCCTTGTCCGGCGAAGTACGGAACGCTCGATCCGCGGTACACGAACTCGGATCGCAAGGTGACGAACTGGCTCGGCAGGTAATCGAACGTGACCTGCGTGTCCCACGCCTTGAACGAGTCGCCGGGATTCGCCGTGAAGTACGGCGTCCCGGTGTACGCGGTCGCGCCGTTGATCGGCGGAACGAGCACGAGGTAGCGGCCCGGGTTGTTGATCGCGCCCCCGCCCACGGTGAGCGCGAACACGTCCCTGTTGAACCAGAGGCGGTGGTACGCCATGAAGCCCAGGAACGTCTGCGACGGCGCGTCGGGTGTGCCCCCTCCGCAACTCACACCGCCGCCGAACTCGCAGCCCGCGTCGACCGTGAAGGTGAACGCCGCCCTCGTGATCAGGGCGTCCTTGTCCTCGTAGTACTTCACCTGGATGCTGTCGTCGGTGTGAATGCGTTTCCTGTCCGGCAGGCCAAGCGTGTCGGTCCCCCAATAGTTGTTGAGGACGACCGAGACGGAGCCGTTTGGACGCCAGAGGACCTGGCCACCGATGCCGGGCGCGTGATTGAACTTCCCGTAGGACTGCCAACCGTTGATGAGCCACGGCTCGATCTTCAACTTGTCGCTCGGGAAGATCTGAATCCGCAGGCCGTTGAAGAACCAGGGCGTGTTCGACGAGACATAGGAAGGCTGATAAGTCCAATTGTCGAACTGGTAGTAGCTCCAGAGCCCGATGTATGACATGAAAATCCCCGCATCGAGATTGACGCCGTACAGCTTGTCCCAGTGGTAGCCGCCATAGGCTTCTGAGATGTACCGATACGCGGTGTCGAGCGGCCATTGGCCGCGGCCGGGGCTCGCGTCGTTACGCGGCGTGGTCTGTGCGTACATGCCGAACTGCGTCATCAGCCGGCCTCGCACGTTGTCGTAGTGGAAATCGCCGCCGATGCCAAGCTGCGTCAGCTGGAACTCACCGGAACGGAAGATCTCGCTGGAGCCGGAAATGGTGTCGTCGATCGGCTTGTTGAAGCTGTAGGTGAAGTTGGTGTCCGCGCGGAACTCGCCGGTGAACGCTTTGGTGTCGAGCGGCGACTCCTTGGTGCGGGGGTTGCCGCTCAACCAGGTGAAGTCCGCAAACGCGAACGGGTCGGGCTTCGCCTGCGGTTGCGGCGGCGGTGGTTGGGGTGGCTGCGGCGGTTCAGCCGGCTGCGATTCTGCTGCCGGTTCCGGTGCTTTTGACGGTTCCGTCGCCTGTTCCAGCGGAGCAGCGTAGCCGATATGCGCCGGCGCGAAAGCCATTGCGACAATGAGCATGATCTGTGCGGGCTTCAGGTGGTTGGCCATGTTGCCAACCTACGCGCTGGCGGATTAGAAAGTCCTTAGTCGGGCATCAGGAATCGTGGAGAAAGGGGTCGGTTGACCCCCTGCCGGGGCTTGGGTACGCTGAGGGATCGGTTCTTCGGTGCGCAGACTGTCTTTGTTGACCCGCGCGGCCACGGCCGTCGGCCTCGTCGCCCTCATCACGGCCGTGTACGTTCGCGTGGTGTCGGCAAATCCGACGACGGTCGCGCTGAGCTACCTGATCGCGATTCTGCTCATCGCGACCTGGTGGGGAATCGCGGAGGCTACAGTTGCTTCCCTCGCCGCGGTCCTGTGCTTCAACTTCTTCTTTCTCCCTCCCATTGGCACGCTGACCATTGCGGATCCCCAGAATTGGGTGGCGCTCCTCGCCTTTCTGATCACGGCGGTCGTCACAAGTCAACTCTCGGGTCGCGCGCAGCGGCGCAATCTCGAAGCGGCCGAGCGGCAGCGAGACCTGGAGCACTTGTACGCCCTCAGTCGCTCGCTGCTTCTCTCCGAAACCGGCTTATCGCTTCCGGCGGGGATCGCGCAGCGCATTGCTGAGACGTTCGAGCTGCCGGCCGTCGCGCTGTTCGATCAGCAGACCGACGTGATCGCGCAGGGGGGCATCAGCGAGCTGCGCCACATCGAGCCGCGGCTTCGCGACGTCGCGCGGAGCGCTGTGGCGGTCCACGAGCCGGAAGGTCATGTCGTCGTGCCGATTCGGCTTGGTGGCGCGCCGATCGGAAGTCTTGCGGTGACGGGCAAGCTGCATGAGACGGTGATCCAGTCGATCGCCAACCTCGCGGCCATCGGCCTCGAGCGCGCGCGGGGGCACGAAGCCGCGGCGCGGGCCGAGGCCGCTCATCGCAGCAGCGAGCTGCGCGCGGCCATGCTCGACGCCATGGCGCATGAATTCAAAACGCCGCTGACCTCCATGAAGGCGGCGAGCGGTGACCTCCTGTCGCACATGCTGCCAGGCGGACGGGACCGCGAGCTCGTCGACATCATCGCTGAGGAGGTCGATCGCCTCCAGGGGCTCGTCAGCGACGCCGTCAAGATGGTGCGGATCGACTCGGGCGATTTCGTCGTGCGCCGTGAGCGCCATCATCTCGCAGCCATCGTGCGGTCGACGATCGTGAGGCTCGGTCCCAGGCTCGACGGTCATCCCGTCATCAACAGCGTGCCGGATGACTTTCTCGTCGACGCCGATCGCGATCTATTGGATCTCGCCCTGAGCCAGCTGCTCGACAACGCTGTGAAGTATTCGCCGCCCACTTCGCGAATAGAGATTACCGCGGCGGGCGGCGGCCGAGGCGGTCCGGGCGGCTCGAATGGGGAGAGAAGCGAGATTGCGGTTCGCAATTCGGGCCCGCCTATTCCCGAGCGCGAGCAGGCGCGTGTTTTCGAGCGTTTCTATCGGGGCGCCGAGGCGCGGCGCGTGCCCGGCTCCGGCATGGGGCTCGCGATCGTGCAGCACATCGCGCAGGCACACGGCGGCGAGGCGACCGTGTCGAGCGGGCCGGACGTTGGAGTGGAGTTCACGCTGTCGCTGCCCCGGGGAGGGGCCACGCGATGAGCGCGGGACGTATTCTCATCGTAGACGACGATCCGCAGATTCGGCGCGTCATGCGCGTCAGCCTGACCGGACAGGGCTATGAAGTGGACGACGCCAAAGGCGGCGAAGGAGCGCTCGAGAAGCTTCGCGAGCAGCGGTTCGATCTGGTACTGCTCGACATGAACATGCCGGACATGGGCGGACTGGAAGCGTGCCGCCAGATCCGCACGCAATCCGAGATCGCCATCATCATGCTGACGGTGCGAGACGATGAGCTCGATAAAGTCGGGGCACTCGATGCCGGGGCGGACGATTATGTCACCAAGCCGTTCAATATCCAGGAGCTCTCGGCGCGAATTCGAGCGGCGCTTCGGCGGACGCCGTCAGCGCACGGCCCGGCGTCCGGACGTCTCGCAGTTGGCTCGGCCGACGTCGACTTCGATACCCGGCAGGTGACGCGGCATGGGAAGCGGGTGCGTCTGACCCCGAAGGAATTCGATCTGCTGCGTTACCTCGTGGCGCATGCGAACAAAGTATTGACGCATCGCGAGCTCCTGCAGGCGGTATGGGGGCCTGACTACGGTGATCAGGTGGATTACCTCCGCGTGGTCGTCAACCAGCTCAGAAAGAAGATCGAAGCCAAGCCTTCGGCGCCGGTGCATCTGCTGACGGAGCCCTGGGTTGGGTACCGGCTGCATCTGCCCGCGTTGACAAAACCATAACGGCCCTCAACACCCCGCAGCGCGCAGGCGGGTTTAACGACTCGCTTAAGGACACCTAAGGACTTCCTAAGGTGCCGCAACCTAGATTGAAGTGGTCGGACCGAAGTCATGGGGCACGTCGTCGCGCACGACTTCAACAAGATCCATCTCGCTGAGCTTCGGCCGCAGGAGCGTTCGAGCCCCCCTGTTCGAACATCGGAAGTGTATGTTCTCTTCACCTCGGTCCACGAAACGTTGGCGGCACTTAGGATCGCCAAGGCGCTCGCATCGGCGCTTTGCGTGCCGTTGACGTTGGTCCATTTGAGGACGGTGCCGTACTCGGATCGCATCGAAGGACCGGCAGGCACGTCTCCTCTGGAAACCGACGCGTTCGCGCGCTGTCTGAGGGCACAAGGTCTCGAGGTGCGAGTCCGGGTCTATTGCTGTCGCAGCGCGCGACGTGCCATTCCGCAGGCGTTTGGCCCGCACTCGCTCGTGCTGATCGGGGGACGGCGGCGGTGGTGGCCCGGACGATCCGATCGCCTGCGGCAGGCGCTCGAGGCGGCCGGCCATTTCGTGGTATT
>Ga0306926_10004117_pt1 | contig 15214 bp, 10 predicted proteins | sample flu12Cox44000178_FD_203759 | JGI IMG/M metagenome (GOLD analysis project Ga0306926, IMG submission 203759) | Lab enrichment of tropical soil microbial communities from Luquillo Experimental Forest, Puerto Rico - flux8day.12C.oxic.44.000.178 (v2)... | ecosystem: Environmental > Terrestrial >...
ACGTCGGCCACGCCGCGCAGGCTGACGGTGACGGCCGGGTGGCCCACGGCCGCGTTCCCGGCGTCGCAGACCAGGATCGCGTCGGCGCGCAGCAGGTCGGCGTGCCCGGGGACGAAGTGCTCCAGGGCCCCGGTGGTTTCCTCCGATCCTTCCACGACCAGCTTCAAGTTGACGGGCACCTGGTCACCGAGGGCGCGCAGCGCCGTCAAGTGCATGAGGATGTTGCCCTTGCAGTCGGCGGCACCGCGGCCATACCAGCGGCCATCCACCTCGGTCAGCTCGAACGGCGGTGTCCGCCACCCGGCCACATCCAGGGGCGGCTGCACGTCGTAATGGGCGTAGAGCAACACGGTCGGCGCGTCCGGGTCCGCGCATCGCCGGGATCCGAGCACGGCCTGGCTCCCGTCCGCCATCTCCGCAAGCCAGGCATCTGAGAACCCGGCACCGGTAAACGCGTCCCGCACCCATGCGGCCGCGCGGGCGCATTCTTCGGGCGGATACTGGCGAGGGTCAGCCACCGAGGGGATGGCCACTAGTTCGGCCAGTTCGGCTCGTGCCTGCCCCATCAGGTTTGCGATGCGCTCCCGCAGGTCCATGGCTAAAGCTTTTAGCACCCGACCGGGGCATGTCCAGGCCGGCTGGTGCGGGAGCGGCGGAGAGCGCCGTGGCGCCCCCATGGGGGGCGCCACGGATGACCTCTGCTAGAGCTGCGCACCGGTCAGGTGTGCTGAGCCAGGCCTGCTGCCTGGGCGATGATCGCCTGGCAGTGGTTCGTCAGGCCGTTCACGCCGTTGATCGTCTCGTTGCCGAAGGCCGCCGAATTAAGGTCGTCCTTGATCGTGATGGCCAGCTTGTCACGCTGGTTCTCGAGCGCGGACAGCTTGGCGTTCACCGACTTGAACTTGCCGTCCCCCGGGGTGCTGGACTCCACAGCGACGGTGGACGCCTTCAGGGTGTCGGTACCGAACTGGCCGACGCTGGAGTTGAGCTGCTTGTAGCAGGCCCCCAGGCTTTCCACGCCCGGAGCGCTGAGCGCGCCGTTCGGGTGGGCCAGGACTTCGCTGATCGCCCGGCCGTCGTGGATGTAGTCATCCGTCAAGCCGGTCAGGTACATCAGGGTCGGCCGGATGTCGGTCTCGTCGATCCAGGTGCCGGTGGTGCCGCTGTCGGGGACCGTCACCTGGCCGCTGTTCGGCCCGGCGGAGTTCGGGCCGTCGGCCGCCGTCGTGCCGTCCAGGCCAAGGTGCCTGACGCCAGGGCCGGCCATGCCGAGGTAAGTCGTGTTGAGCTCCGCGGTGTAGGTGCCGTGGATGTAGGCGAAGTCGGGGTTGACCGCCACGCAGGGCGTGTTGCAGTTGGCCGCGCCGGTAGTGAAGAAGTAATCCGGCTTGGCGAACAGCGTGAACGTCGGCGTCCTGGCCGGGTCGGCGTTGACCAGGTGCAGGATCGCCTCCTCGGCCGGGCTCGCCAGGTAGTTGGTGATGAGCTGGTTGGGTTCCCCGGCGAACGGGTTGTTCGCGGTCAGGCCGGCCACGTCGTGTTCGAGCGAGCGCACCTCCGGGGCCTCCGGGCCGGGATTCCCGGTCACGTAGAACGCCGGAGCGGCGCTGAACTGCATGGCGAACGGCGTGGTGTCGCCCTTTTGCGTGGCGAGCAGCCCCGTCATGTTCCCGCCGAGCTCGCCGAACGTCCCGGCCGCGTAGGTGCACGGGGTGGTCACGCCGTCGCAGTTGGCCGGGCTGGGCTGGACGGCCCGCCCGACGTTGGCGCCGGCCACGTGGTCGCCCTCGTCCGAAGACATGACGAACAGCGTGTTGGCGGGGGTGATTCCGTCGGCCATGAGGCGCTTGAAGAACATGCCGAACGCGTCGTTGTAGTACCTGGCCTGCTCGAGGAAGCACGCGCCGCCGATCTGGTTCGCCTTCGGCGCGCCATTGCAGGCGGCCAGGCCCGGAATGTTCAGGTTGTCGTGGACGGCGGCGATGTAGCCGGTCACCACGGGGACGCCGTTTTCCAGCATGTCGGCCATGTAGGCCAGCGTCTGCGCGGGATTGATGGGCCCGAATCCCGGGAAGCCGGGGTGGTTGGTGAGGAACGCGCCGTTGATCTGGTTGTCGTTCAGGTCGACCAGGTTCCCGGCCGCGTTGGTGACCTGGAACCCGTTGTGGGTCAGGTTCGGGGTGCCCGCGCCGAGCTGCGGGGCGACGTACCTGTGCCCGAACAGCGCTTGGAACCCGGTGTACCCGCCCGGCTCATCCGGCTGCACGTCGGGCGCCGCGGTCGGCGACGGGCTGGTCTGCCCGAACTTGACCCCCGTGGCGTTGGCGCAGAAGCTGCTCCCCTGTGCGCAGTGCACGCCGATGCCGACGTAGTCGGCGGTCTCGGCGTTCTTGTGCGTGTCCGGGTCCGCGGCCAGCTGCTGAGCCTCCGGCGAGTTGGCGCCGAACACCTTGGGGATGTCGACCGCGGTGTTCTCCAGGACCGCGTTCGTGGAGGCGGCCTGGCCCACGTCACAGCCCGCCCGGGTGTACGGCACCCAGGGCGCCGGGGTGATGGTGTGGGGGGTCACCGCCTTCTTGGCCGTGGCCGGAGGCACGGGGGCGTAGACCTGGCTCGGGTTGGTGTCCCCGCCGGTCGGCACGCCGCCCGAGTAGAAGACCGGGTCGGTCCAGTAGGCGAACGACCCGGCGTTGCTGCTGGTGTTGAAGGCGCCGTTCGGGCCGTCGGTGTTGTAGGCCTGGTAGGCGTTCGAGATCGGCATGCCCTGCCTGTCGCCGTACAGGCCGGTGAACGTGGTCAGGATGTCATCGGCGGTGTGCGCGATCAGCGGGGTGTGGTTGTTCGACAGGAGCGTGCCGTTATCCAGGAAGAAGCTCAGCAGGTTCGGCATCAGCTCCAGGTCGGACGGGACGTTCGGGTTGTCGCGGAAGTAGTGGACGTTGTCGAAGGTGATCTGGACTACGTGCTTGATGCGGCCGTTGCCGAGGTTGCATGTGTGCGTGCCGCCATGGGCCACGTCCGCCCGTGCGGTGGCAGCGTTCGTGGCGGCCATCGAGGTCCCGGCCATGCCGAGCGCACCGATCATGGCCGCCGAGCTGACGGTCGCAGTGACGCGACACCAGGCTGCCCAAGTTTTGCGCCGTCGTCCTTCCATGAGCTCTCCCCTTCCGAACGCGATAAAGCAGGAGCCAACGATTCCACGGTCCAGCGGGCCCGGAAGATCTTTCAAGTGTCCATTTGTTCAACTTTATTGAAACAGTCATCCTCACTTTGCGATCATGATTGCGGCTGTTTAGAGCAATGTAGTTTATATCGTGTGAAATAGTTTATATCGTGCTATATGGTTCATATCATGCTAGCCAACCGACCCTATTCAATAGACATCCACCATTCATCTGATAGTCAATGATCAATTTAGTGTGATCCGGTAGGTTCAGCCGCGCGCGGTGGCTGGCCCGCGCAGTCCGAAAGGAGATCGCAAGTGACTAGAAGCAAGCTGGCACTTTCGGTCGCAGTGGTCGCGGTCGGCGGGACAACAATCGCGGCCGGACTGGCGTCAACCGGGGCAAATGCGTCGTCATCACACGGCTCTGGAAACGGCCCTACGCTGACGAATGTGCCGACGGCCAACACGTCGTCCCCTGGTTACGCGCCGGCGACCAGGCTCTCGCCCGAACTTAGCCAGGTAGTCCTGGCGCAAGGGTCGACGCGGATGGAGAACACGTCGGACCTGACGTCCTATTACGGCTACGACAACGACGTCTTGACCCCCGCGGGGGTGCCTCAGATGCTACCGGTCATGGGGAACCTGAAAGAGGCGACGAAGACGGAGCCGGACAAGAACACCTACCTGGTGTTCAAGAAGAGCCTCCCCGGTGCCGACCCGAACTACGACTACGGCACCCACTTCCTGTTCCAGGGGCACGAGAACGGCGTGAATCACGACGGGTACATCACCAGGATCAATCTCGACGCCGATCCCGCGCACCGAGTGACGCTGCTGGCGACCACCGACGTGAACGGCAATCCGATCAAGACCATCGACGGCGACACATGGGATCCGTGGGCGCAGCGGCTGCTGTTCACCACCGAGTCCACGGGCTCTCCGACCTACGCGGCCACCCCCGGCTACCCCTCGGCGGTGACCGACGTCTCCGGAGCGCTGGGCCGCGGCGGCTACGAGGGCATTCAGGACGACTCGGCCGGCGACCTGTGGATCGTCGAAGACATCGGCGGCGCGACCAAGACGGACGCGGCGGGTAACAGCACGACCGCCAAGCGGCCGGCCAGCTTCGTCTACCGGTACGTGCCCGTCAAGCCCGGCGACCTGCAGAACGGCAAGCTCCAGGCACTCCAGGTGCTGAACGCCGCCGGCGCGCCCATCACGTTCGACAGCCAGGCCGCGCTCAACAACCCTGACCAGGTAGCGCTGCACAGCTACGGCCACACGCTCAGGACCAAGTGGGTGACGATCCACGACACCGCCGTGAACGGCCACACCTCCTTCGACGCGAACGCCGCCGCCCTGGCGGCAGGCGCGACGCCGTTCAAGCGGCCGGAGAACGGCGTGTTCCAGCCCGGCACCGGCTTCACCACGTTCTTCTTCACTGAGACCGGCGACACGAACGCCACCAGCCCGGAAAACAACACCGCCGGTGGCTGGGGCGGGGTCATGAAGGTCACCCAGCAGAGCCCGACCGCCGACACCGGCACCATCTCAGTGTTCTACAAGGCAGACGAGGCCCACACCGGGCTCGACAACTGCACATTCCTATCCCGCAACATCGTGAGCTTCGGCGAGGACGCGGGTGACACGCTGCACGGACAGCGCGGCACGCTCGACTCCGCCTTCACGTTCGACACCACGGTCAATTACGCCGACCCGGCGAACCAGCCAGTGCGCTGGGTCGCCGAGGGCCGCGACGCATCCGCGACCCTTGATAACTCTTTCGACGGCTTCGGCAACAACATCGGCGACAACGAGATAACCGCCACGCTCGTTTCCGATGGCGACTCCGGCGTGAACGGCATCCTCGGCGCCAAGGTGCCCAATCTCAACAACCCGCAGTGGCGCTGGTTCTACACCCAGCAGCACGGCGACAACGTCTCCTACGAGATCTTCATCCGAAACGGGCACTAGCCCGCCAGCTGACATGGCAGGGCCGGGGTAATAACCTGGCCCTGCCTCACTCCTGGCGTTAAGCGGTTTTCTCTCCGAGGAGTCGATGTGAAGTCACGACTGGCAGCCGGCCTGCTGCTCGGCTGCGTTGTGGCAGTCGCGGGCTGTTCCAGTAGCAGCAGCAGCTCACCTACGGCCAGTCCGGCCACCTCTGCGGCCAGTCCGGCCACCCCTGCGGCCAATCCGGCCACCTCCGCGGCCAGTCCGGCCCCGGCCAGGACAGCGCAGAACTTCAAGGTCTCCACTCCCAACGGCCAGGTATCCCTTTCCCTTGACGGCCAGTTGCCACCGAACTGGCCCACTCAGTTCCCGGTCCCCCCGGAGTCCAAGGTTGCTGGCTCGGGCTCTCTGGGCGGTTCGAGTTCGGCGACGCTCGTCGCCGCGTACACCACATCGGAGACGCCCCAGGACGCGTTCGCGTTCTACAAGGACAACTCCAAGCTCACCACCTCGGGCGAGAAATCAGTGGGTATCGGGGAGCATTACATCGGGAGGGCGAAGATCACCGCACCCTATACAGGCTCGGTCACCGTGGTCTCCCACAGCGGCACCACCTACATCGTCATCGTGCTGACGAACTCTTCTCGTTCTCCGTCCGCTTCCCCTACCGCCAGTTAGGCGCATGACCTCCGTCATGCATGCGAATTGGACCAGGCCTGCCCGCCCGGTTCACTGCCGGGTGGGTGCGAAAGGCCTGGCAGGTACCAGTTGCGCTCGCCGAGCAGCGGGCCTCATTGATGGACGGTCGGCGGCCCGGGGTTGCCGGCCCACAGCTTGACCATCTGGATTGCTATCGCGATGAACCCTGCTCCGGCGATGACGCCCATGATGACGTCACTGGTGAAGACGGCTACCGTCACGCCGAGGGCTATTCCGACGCTGGTAAGGACAGTTACCAGCAACCGGTGGCTGGTCAGATCTGGTGTGGTCATCGATGTCTTGCCTCCCTTTACAGCGCGCCAGGCGTCTTTCAGGCTCAGCCTTGACCCGGTGTGGAGGATGGCGCTGGTGTACAGGCGCCCGGCGAGCAGCACCAGCGCGGCGGTCGTGGCGAGGGTGAGGATGGCGGCGGCAACCGGCTCCCACCAGGCCGTCGCGCCCATGGCGATGCGGCCGGGCATGGCCATCGGAGCGGTCAGCGGGAAGTACGAGATCGCCTTGGCGGCAGCGCTGGCGGGCTGCGCGATCATCGCGAAGGAAGCGAAGTAGCCCACGACTAGTACGACCATGACCGGTCCTGCGACGCTCTGGGCGTCCTCGACTCGCGACCCGAGCGATCCGAGGGCACCGTACACCGTGGCGTACAGGGCATAGCCCAGCACGAACCACACGACGGCCCAGGCCAGCACGCCACCACGGACCGCGGGGACATGGATGGAGTGGACGGTGATGACGGCCACGAGCGCGGCCAGCGCGGTCACGGCGATCTGCGCCAGTCCGAGCAGCCCGATGCCGACGATCTTGCCGGCGAGCAGGGCGCGAGCCGGGATCCGGGCGAGCAGCACCTCGACGACGCGGCTGGCCTTTTCTTCCAGCACCCCGGTCAGCACCATCCCCGCGAAGGTGGTGATGCAGAAGAACAGCACGCCGGTCATGATCATGACGGCGTACTCGTCGGCGGGGCTGCGGTCGGCCACGTGACCTAGCTGTACGTCGGTAACGGTCACTGGTTCCAGCAGGGCCGCCATGGCGGCGGGGCTGATGCCTGCCGCCGCGGCCCGCTCGCGCATCATCGCCAGCTGGATGGCGCCCGTCACCACGGCCTTGAGCTGCTCATCGGGGCTGCCTCGCCACTCCAGACGTTGTGCGCCGGCCACGAGCACGTTCAGATGGCCCTGGCGGACGGCCTGCTCGCCGTCGGCGAGGCTGGCGTAGCGGTGGATGCGGGCGGTGGTCCCGACTGCCTGGGCCTGGTCGGCGATGGTGGCGGCCAGTGCGGCGGGAACGGAACCGGTGAGGCCGACGTCCTTGGTGCCGCCAGGCTTGAGCAAGGCGGGTACGATGAGGACGGCGGCCACGGCCACGATCATCAAGACGACTGAGATGCGGAAGGCACGTGACCGGCTCCGCTCGCGCATCTCCCGCCTGGCTACCAGCCAGCTCTGCCGCACGCCGGTCATGCCGCCACCGCCTGGCGGAACAGGTCCGACAGCGTCGGCGGCTGGTAGGTGAACGAGATGAGGTCGGGGAGGTCGCGGGCAGCGGTGACCACCGCGGCCAAGTCGGTGGCACGATCGACCCGCAGCCGGGCCCGTCCGTCCCGTGCCTGAATGACCGTAACCGACGCCAGCCTGGACCAGTCCGGGACCGGGCCCCGGTAGCGGATATCCACGAACCGCTGCGGTACCTTGGCCCGCAGCTCCGCCAGCTCGCCGGCCAGCACGATCCGGCCATGCTCGATGATCACCACGTCCTGGCACAGGTCTTCGACCAGGTCGAGCTGATGACTGGAGAACATCACGGTCGCGCCCCCGGCCGCGACGCCGCGGAGCAGCTCGCTCATGGCGCCCATGCCGATCGGGTCCAGACCGGAGAACGGCTCGTCAAGCACCAGCAGGTCAGGCTCATTGACCAGCGCGGCGATCAGCTGAATCCGCTGCTGGTTACCGTGCGACAGCGCGTCCAGGCGATCCGCCGCCCGCCCGGCCAGGCCCAGACGGTCCAGCCAGGCGTCCACGCTGCGGGCCACGTCCTTGGTCCCGCGTCCGCACAGCTCGCCCAGGTATACCAGTTGGTCCCGGACTCGCATTCGCGGATACAGGCCTCGCTCCTCCGGCATATACCCGAACCGCGCTCGCTCCGCGGCCGAGACCGGCGCACCACGCCATCGGATCGCCCCCGCGTCCAGCTCGACAAGCCCGAAGACCGCACGCATGGCCGTCGTTTTCCCGGCGCCGTTGGGCCCCAGAAATCCGGTGAGCCGACCCGGCCGGGCGGCGAACGTGCACCGGTCCAGCGCGGTCACCGCACCGAACCGCTTCGTCGCCCCGTCGAAGTCGAGCATCCGCATCATCCCAATTCGAGTGACACTAATTCGAACGTGCCCCTCGCGGGTTGCGGCTGACAGAGCTCAACGGCCCCAATGCGTATGACCGATGACCTTTTTCTGTGCCCTGGTGATAGAGTCCGCCCGGGCTAGCGGGCGGTCGCGGCTCCGGCGGCGTGGCGGAGGCCGTGGTCCTTGCCCAGCGACTTGCGCATCACGAACTGGTCGCGCTGGGTGTAGTCGGGAGATCCGACCTCGGCGCCGTAGTGGGTAACGGTGATCGACGTGGTCCCGCCGGGCTCGTGCGGCACGAAGTCGAACGAGGCGAACCCGTACGGGGTCATCAGGTCCCGGTAGGCGGACCAGGGCGCCGGCTCGGTCGTGGTGACCGACGGGTGCGCGGCCTGCGGGCTGCCCGGGCCGACGGAGGTGATCAGGACCCCGTCGTGCGGCATGTCGAAGTCGGACACCGGCGTCGGCGTCGAATGCCCGCCGCCGCCGATGATCATGTGCACGGTCCCCGTCGAGGTGTCCATCAGGGACGGGTCGGTGCCCTGCGGGGCGGGGGTGAGCAGCGTGCTGCCCGGCAGCACGCCGCGGACCGGGAAGGTCCGCTCGAAGTGATGCTCGTGCCCCGCGACCACGAGGTCTACGCCGTACCTGTCGAAAAGCGGCAGCCAGTTCTCCCTGATCCCCAGGTCGGCGCCGTTGAAGTGGGCCGAGGACATCGCCACCTGGTGCATGCAGACGATGATCCAGTCGATGCCGTCCGACCTCGACGCGCGCGCTAGCTCGCGCTCCAGCCAGGCCCGCTGCTGCCCGGCGCTGTACCCGTTGATGTACGGGTTGTCGCCGTTGGCCGTGTAGTTCGGCACGTGATCGCGCCGGAACGCGCTGAACCCGCCGTCCTGCAGGCAGACGTCGTCGTTGTTCAGCGAGATCACCCGGATGGAGCCGACGGTGAACGCGTACCAGTTGCCGCGGAATCCCGGTGACCCGTTGTCCGGCAGCTCGAACCTGGTCTGGTAGGACAGGTAGCCCTGCGGGCCGTTCGCGACCTCATTCTCGTGGTTCCCCGCGGACGGCATCCACGGCCGGTTCGCGGCCGACCGGGCGTTGTTAGCGAAGAAGGCCGACCAGGTCCCGACCGGGTCGTCGCTCACGTTCGCGTAGCACAGGTCGCCGTTGAAGAGGTGGAACAGCGGGTCGAGGCTCTCCACCGCCGGGACGATGTAGCCAGCGTTCACGGTCCAGGGGCCTAGGCCCTGCCCGATCTTGACCGGCACCGCCTGGTCCCCGAAGCTGGTGAACCGGAAGCCACGAGACCGCCCACGGGGGCCGGTGCGGAACATTCCGGGGACGGCCGCGGGCGCTCCGTCGTTGGTCACCTCGAAGACGTACTGTGTGTCCGGCTGCAGTCCGTCGAGCCGGACGTGGTAGGTCCACACGACCTGACCGGTCAGCGCCTCTGTGTAGGTACGTTCCTCGGCGCGCACCTCGTGACCGAAGCCCCAGTCTGCCTTGCCGAGCCGCAGCCGTGGCCGGGATACCCGCGCGGCCGTCTGCCACGACACGGCCGCCTGCTTGGCGGCGTCCGCGCCGTACTGGACGTGCACACCCTCCGGGTCCGGGGCGCCGGCGGTGTCGGCCTGCCGGATCAGTGACGCCGCCTTGGCGGGTCCAGCCGCCGCTAGCGGAACAGCGACGGCGGCCAGGCCGGCCGTGGTCAGTACTTTGCGCCGGGAGATCCCCTGTCCGGCATCCGCACCGTTCATGTCCGCCTCCTAGGCTCTTGCGCGGGGACGGCGCCAATGATTGCCCGCTGCCTTGCACACCTGGTTCATGACAAATGAACACGCGTGATAGCGAGCGTGAAGATTCCGTCTGGACCGCCGGACCGGCCGGGCTTAGCGCGCTTCGGCCGGTTCGCGACGCAGTGCCTGGCGCAGCGGGATCCGGGCGCCGGTGCGCAGGATGGAGCGGGTGTAGATCCCGGTCGCGACCCGCGCCATCCAGATCGTGCCGACCGCGCACAACACCGCGGACACCACGACCTGCCACACCGGCGCGTCGCCGGCCGCGTACAGCACGGGCATGGCGACCGGCGCCGTCGGCGGCAGGAAGCCGAGCACGTGGTAGAAGGTGTTCGCCCCGTTCGAGTAGATGACCGTGTAGGACAGCGCGTAGGCGAGGATCAGCGGAATCTGCACCGGGAAGATCACCGAGTTCACGTCCGACTGCCGGCTGACCAGCGACCCGGCCGCCGCGTACGCCGTGCAGTAGAACGCGTAGCCGAGCACGATGAACACGCCGCCGGTCACCACGATGCCGATGGCGGCGCCGTGCACCAGGCTTGACCCGGCCGCGAACCCGGCGACGATGAACGCGGCCACCATGGCGGCCGTCTGCGCCAAGGCCAGCAGCCCGATGCCGAGAACCTTGCCGATCAGCAGCTGGACCGGCCGCACGGACGAGAGCAGCACCTCAACCACCCGGCTTGACTTCTCCTCGCCGATGCCCATCGCGATTTGCGAGCCGTAGACGCTGATCAGCACCCACACAAGCACGACGGTGAACAGGCCGGTCAGCCGGTTGGCGAGCGAACCCGACGGCGGCTCGAGGCCGCGCACCGGCAGCGCGATGCCGTTCGCCGCCGCGGCGGCCGCGCCGGGCACCTCCGCAAAGAGCTTGGCGAGCCCGGCGAGCTGAGCCAGCGCGCCGGGCAACGTCCCGCCTGCGCTGGACGCGCCGCCGATCGGCACCTGCTTGACCACTACTTCCCTGCCGTTGACCAGCACCACGCTCAGGTCTCCCGAGCGCAGCCTCGCCTCGGCGGTCGCCACGTCGGGCTCCGGAACGACGATGACTTGTACTCCGGCCAGCCGGCCGGCCTCTGTGGCGATGCCCGTCAGCGTCGCGGTGCTGCCGCCGACGATCCCGACTCGTTCCGGTTTGGCGTTCCGCGAGAGTATGGCCGGAAGCGCCACGCCGAGCGCCACCGCGAGCACCAGGACGACGGTGCTGATGGCGAAAACGCGCGTCCGGCCCCGCGTCAATAGTTCGCGGCCCGCGACGAGCCAGGTCATCTCCAGTCCGCGCCGGTTCACCGGGTCGCCCCCGCCGTGCTCAGGGCGGTCTTCGCCGCGTGCTCGGCCTCCGCCTGCCCGACCGACGCGCCGGTCACCTGGCGGAATACCTCAGACAGCCGCCTGGCCTCAAAGGTGAAGTGCTCGACCAGGCCGGCCGCCCTGGCGAGATCCAGGATCCGCTGCGAGTCGGCCCCTTTCGTTAGGGATATCAATACGGTTCCGTCCGGCCGCACGGCTTCGATCTCACCGAGATCGGCACCGGCCTCCCGGGCCCATGCCCCGTCGGCATCACCGGCGACCCGGACGGCCAGCCGCGGCCGTTCGCCGCGTTCCAGGTCGGCGACCGGGCCGGACGCGACGAGCCGGCCATGGTGGATGATCGCGACCGCCTCGCAGATGTCCTCAACGAGGTCGAGCTGGTGGCTGGAGAACAGCACGGTGACGCCGGCCGCGGCTCGCTCGGCGAGAATGCCGCTCATGTCGTCCACGCCGCCCGGGTCGAGACCGGAGAACGGCTCGTCGAGCACAAGCAGTTCCGGATCGTGGACTAGGGCGACGGCGAGCTGGGCGCGCTGCTGGTTTCCGTGCGAGAGTGTGTCGATCCGTGCGTCTTCCCGGCCAGCGAGGCCGAGTCGGCCGATCCAGTGCCTTGCGGCCGCCCGCGCGGCCGAAGCCGGCATGTCGTGCAGCCGCGCGAAGTACTCCACCTGCTCGAGCAGGCGCATGCTCGGGTAGAGGCCGCGTTCCTCGGGCATGTAGCCGAACGTCCGGCGGGCCCGCTCATCGACCGGCTTGCCGCGCCAGCGGATCTCGCCTGCGTCTAGACTGGCCACCCCGAAGATGGCGCGCATCGTCGTGGTCTTGCCCGCGCCGTTCGGGCCGAGGAAACCGAACACCTGTCCCGCCGGGACGCCGAACGTCAGGCCGTCCAGGGCTGTCACGGTTCCGTATCTGCGATGCAGCCCGTCGAGCTCCAGCTCCATGCCCAATTACTATCGCAACCGCACGAGTCAGTACAAAATCACCGTGCGGTTGCCGTTGAGCAGGACGCGGTGCTCGGCGTGCCAGGCGACCGCGCGGGCGAGCACCTGGGCCTCCACGTCGCGCCCGGCCTCGGCGAGCCGCTGCGGCGAGTACGAGTGGTCCACGCGCAGCAGGCCCTGCTCGATGATCGGTCCCTCGTCCAGGTCCGGCGTCACGTAGTGCGCGGTCGCGCCGACCAGCTTCACGCCCTTGGCGTACGCCTGGTGGTAGGGCCTGGCGCCCTTGAAGCTCGGCAGGAACGAGTGGTGGATGTTGATCATCCGGCCTTCCACCCGCTTGCACACCTCGGGCGAGAGGATCTGCATGTAGCGGGCGAGCACGACAAGCTCGGTCTTCGTCTCGTCGATCAGCGACAGCAGCGTCGCCTCGGCGGCCGGCTTGGTCTGCGGCGTGACCGGGATGCAGTGGAACGGCAGCTTGTAGGACTCGGTCAGGTCGCGGAAGTCCTCGTGGTTGGACACCACGCCGACGATGTCCACGGGCAGCGAGCCGGACTTCCACCGGAACAGCAGGTCGTTGAGGCAGTGCCCGAGCCTGGAGACCATCAGCAGCGTGCGAGTCCGCTCGGACGCCTCGTGCAGCCGCCACGACATGTGGAACGACTCGGCCACCCAGGAGAAGTCACGCTCCAGCTCCGCTGTGGGGCGGCCAGGCGGCGGCACCGAGAAGTGCACGCGCATGAAGAACCGCCCGTCGTCGGGCTGCCCGTACTGCTGGCTGTCGACGATGTTTCCCGAATGCTGCACCAGGAAGCTGGATACCGCGTAGACGATTCCGGGCTTGTCCGGGCAGGACAGGGTCAGGATGAACTCCTGGCCGCCGCGCTCCTCCTTGGTCATGCCCTCCACCATTGCGACGCCAATACCTTGCGTCAAGAGGCGCCCGGAAGTGTGACAACGGGTCCGCGGCGACGGTTGTCGCAGAGCACAAAGCTCAGTCGCCGAGCTCCCGGCGGCGTCGCGCCACATAGTCGTCGAGCTCCGCACGGATGGCGTCATCCACCGGAGGCTGCTCGTAGGAGTCGAGCGTGCCGCGCCAGATCTCGGCCGCGCGGGCGGTGGCGTCCTTGCCGCCGAAGCGCAGCCAGCGCTCGAAGTTCGCGGTGGAGGACAGCAGCGGCCGGTAGAAGCATGTTCGGAACCGCTCCATCGTGTGCTCCGCCCCGAGGAAGTGCCCGCCGTGTCCCACCTCGAGATGCGCGCCGAACGCCAGCGACTCCTCGGTGATCTCAAGCGGGGTGAATTCCACCTGCAGCATCCGCAGGAGCTCGATGTCGATGATGAACTTCTCGTAGCCGCTGACCAGCCCGCCTTCCAGCCAGCCGGCCGAGTGCATGACGAAGTTGGTGCCGGCGAGGAAGGTCGGCAGCAGGGTCATCAGCGACTCGTAGGCGGCCTGCGCGTCAGCCGTCTGCGACGAGCTCAGCCCGCCGCCCGTCCGGAACGGCAGCCCGTAGTGCCGGGCGAGCTGGCCCGTGCACAGCAGCCCGATCGCCGACTCCGGCGTGCCGAACGAGGGCGAGCCCGACTGCATGTCGATATTCGACAGGAACGACCCGAAGATCACCGGGCAGCCGGGCCGGATCAGCTGGGCGAGCGCGATGCCGGCCAGCGCCTCGGCGAGCTGCTGCACCAGGGCGGCGGGAATCGTCACCGGTGACATCGCGCCCATCAGCAGGAACGGGGTGAGAACCACTGGCTGGTTCGCCGCGCAGTACTCGAACTGCGCGTCGAGCATGCGGTCGTCCCAGCGCAACGGCGAGTTGCAGTTGATCAGCGACACGACGGCGGGCGTGGCCTCGATCGCCGCCCGCCCGGCCGCCGGGCCGGCGCCGCCGCCGAACAGGATCGAGGTCATCGCGATCGTGTCGGCGGCGTTCGGGCCGGAGACCACGTTCCCCATGTAAATCTTGTCGGTCAGCGTCGCCAGCGCGTAGATCATGTCCAGGTGCCGGGAGTCGAGCGGCGCGTCGTTCGGCTCGCAGATCACGCCGCCAGCGGAGTCGAGCTGGGGAAACGCCTGCGACAGCTTGCACAGCTGGTGGAAGTCGTTGAGCGTGGCGTCGCGCCGCACGTCGCCCTCGCGGACGAACGGCGATCCGTAGACCGCGCTGAACACCATGTGGTCGCCGCCGATGTGCACCGAGTTGGCGGGGTTGCGGGCCTGGATGTCGAACTCGCGCGGCGCCTTGGCGACCTGCTCGAGCACGAACTCGGGGTCTAGGTAGACGACCTCGCCGTCTACCCGCTGACCGGCCTTGGCGAACAGCTCGACCGCCTCCGGCTTGGCGAACTGCACGCCGATCTCCGAGACGATCCGCCGCCAGCCCTTGTCAAGCACCGTGATCGCGTCCGGCGACAGGATCTCGTAGCGCGGCATCGTATTGACAAACACGAACCACATCGTAGAACGTGGTCCCATAAAGTGGAATAGCTCCGACGGCGAGACGGCGACATGAGCAACCCAAGCGGCACGCAGGCCGTGGACCGGGCGGCCCGGCTGCTTTCCGAGGTCGTGCACGCCTCGGATCCGGTCACGTTCACCGAGTTGACCGTGGTCACCGGGCTAGCCAAGTCCACGACCTCTCGTCTCCTGCTGGCGCTCGAGCGCAATGGCCTCGTCCGCCGCGATGACCACGGGCGGTTCCTGCCCGGCGAGATGTTCGTCAGCTTCGCCTGGCGTGGCGGCGCCGACGCGAGCCTGGTCGCGGTCGCGCGGCCCTTCCTCGACCGGCTGGCCAAGGCCACCGGCGAGACCATCAACCTGGGGGTGGCCAGCGGCGACAGCGTGGAGCAGATCGCGCAGGTGGACTGTGCCTACCTGATCGGCGGCACCAACTGGGTCGGGCTCTCGGTGCCGCTGCACGCGTCGGCGCTCGGCAAGGTCCTGCTCGCTTACAGCGCTGCCCAGCTGCCG
>Ga0306926_10004119_pt1 | contig 15214 bp, 13 predicted proteins | sample flu12Cox44000178_FD_203759 | JGI IMG/M metagenome (GOLD analysis project Ga0306926, IMG submission 203759) | Lab enrichment of tropical soil microbial communities from Luquillo Experimental Forest, Puerto Rico - flux8day.12C.oxic.44.000.178 (v2)... | ecosystem: Environmental > Terrestrial >...
TGCCTTTGGCCGGTCAGCGGAGGGTGTGGGATTCGAACCCACGAGGACGCGTCAACGCCCTAGCGGTTTTCAAGACCGCCGCCATCGGCCACTAGGCGAACCCTCCTGGCTGCGGTAACGCCCGGATTGTGGCTGGCTTGTGGCCCTCTGGTCCGTGACTAGTCCGCAGCCCCGACGCCAGGACCCCCAGTTGAGCGGCCTGACGTCGGCTCCTAGCCTCTCATACACTGCCATCCTCCAGCGCCCGCGCGATCTGTCTGCGCGGGAGTGCCGGAAGCAAGCGATTAGAGCGCGGCAGCGTCAGGCGGGATCCCACCGCCAGCCCTTGGCTTTCTCGCAGATGATCTTCTCTCCGCCACCTGCCACTCCGGTCATGCCAGCGTCCGCATGCGAGCAAAACTCGCCGGGCTTAGGGCAGTTGCCTGACGCAGTAACCGGATGGCAGCGTGCCGGGGTGGGAGCTGGCGCTGGCGGAGCGGTCACACGGTGGTTGCGATGGTGGCGCTTGGGACGGTGATGCACTAGGGCTGCACCGGTCGCCGGGGCCGCAATCCCCGCTGCTGGACCAGGTCCTGGCGCGGGAGCTCGGTTGGTTGGCGAGCTGGACGGGCCAGGTGGACCGAAAGCCAATCCCATCGCGATAAGCAGCGCGAATGCCAGCGGGAGCGCGACCATCAGAACCTTGTAGCGTGGCGGAAGTGATCGCCGGTGCCTAGGCCCGGCCGGTCCTTGTTGTCCAAGGGCGAAGGACTGGCGCTGCATCGAAGGGACGCTCCGGTGACCTGGAGCACGCTGGGGATGGCAATGGTAACTGCGGTGGTGTCCGGAATGTCCGGCTATCTCCCAGAAATCCTGAGCGGCAGCATGAGCCACAAGGCGGCGGACCCTCCTGGTACGGCGTCCAGCCTCTCACACCGCGGGACCAGCGAAGGCGGGCCGGACTCGCGCTCACAACCCGCGCGCCCGCGACGGTCCGACCGTGGCGAGAATGTAGGCCTCGGGCCGGTGGCCAGGCAGGCGCCGGGTCCGGCCACGAGACCGCGATCCGCGGTAGGGGGCATGGGATGACTGACACGGGCAGCGGAGCCGGGCGGCTGCCGCTGTCGGCGCTCCTCTCACAGGTGCTCGTGGCGTTCATCATCGAGTTTGACAACGAGTTCGAACGGCAGATGCCGCACCGCACCACCGACCACGGCAGGACGCAAGGCCAGGGCAAGGTCCCGTGGCTGGTATCGATGGCGATGTGGTCGACCTGCATGCGGTTCATCACGGCCGACGGGATCACCGTCCGCGAGCTGACCAGGCGCGCCCGCACCGGGACGAACCTTCCCGGGATGCAGCGGTGGGGATACATCACGATCGCCCCGGACCCGGCCGGCACCCGGCCCAAACCGCCGCGTTCCGGCTGGGTCATCCACGCCACCGCCAGCGGCCGCCGGGCACAGCAGATATGGCTCCCGCTGACCGGCGCCATCGAGGAGCGCTGGGCGGCCCGGTTCGGCGCGGACAACATCACAGCGCTAAAGGAGCCGCTGCAGGCGGTGGCGGGCAAGCTCGACCCGGCGCTGCCCGACTGCCTGCCGATCCTGGGTTACGGCCTGTGGAGCACCCCGGACGGCGAGCGGCCAAGGGACCACTCACGCCCGGAGGACCACGAGCGGCCAGCCACGGAACCAGGCCAGCGCCCCGACTCCACTCAGCCCCAGGCGGACCTCCCGATCCTCCTGTCCAGGGTGCTGCTGGCGTTCGCGATCGAGTTCGAGCAGGAATCCCCGGTATCCCTCGCGATCAGCGCCAATGTGCTGCGCGTCCTTGACCAGCACGGGGTGCGCGTCCGGGATCTGCCCGGCCTGTCCGGCGTGTCCAGGGAAGGAATCAGCATGGCGATGGGCATCCTCGCCAAGCACGGGCTCGCCGCCTCCGGGCCGGCCACGGACGGCGGCCGGGGACAGGTGGCCACGCTGACCCCGAGGGGCCGTAGCGTCCAAAACAAGTGCCACGAGCGGCTCACCGAGATCGAGCTCCGCTGGCAGGCGCGGTTCGGCCGCGAAACGGTTACCGCGCTGCGGGTGGCGCTGGAACGACTCACAAGAGGCCCCGAGTCACGACTGTCTGAGGGCCTCGAACCGCCCCCCGGCGGCTGGCGGGCCACGGTGCGCGCGAGGGGCACGCTGCCCCAGTACCCGATGGTGCTGCACCGCGGCGGGTTCCCCGACGGCAGCTAGATAGGCTCGTTGCATGCTGCCCGCGTTCGGCTGGCACGCGGTGCTTACCCAGTGGCAGTTCGCCCCGGTCGTCACCGTCGCCGTCACCGTCGCCGCGGCCGGGTACCTGTGGGGCGCCTGGCGCGTCGGCCGCCGCCACCCCGCGCGGCCCTGGCCGTGGTGGCGCACCGCGCTGTTCTTCGCCGGACTCGCCGTTGTGGTGCTGGCCACGCAGAGCGGCATCGGCGCCTACGACGACGTGCTGGCCTGGGACCACATGGTCCAGCACCTGCTGCTTCTCATGGTGGCGCCGCCGCTGCTGGTCGCGGGCCAGCCGGTCACCCTGCTGCTGCACGCGAGCCGGAACCCGCTGCACACCTGGGCGAAGCGCGCGGTTCGCTCCCGCGCCGCGACGTTCCTCACCTGGCCGCCATTTGGCCTCGCCCTGTACTGCGCCACGATCGTCGGCACGCACCTGACGGCCCTGTCCCGGCTGATCTTGCAAAATCAAACATTGCATAACGCAGAGCACGTGCTTTACCTGGTCGTCGGGTATCTGTTCTTCCTCCCTCTGTTGGGACACGAGCCGATCAAGTGGCGGGTGTCGTACCCGATCAGGCTGCTGGTTCTCGCGCTGGCCATGCCCGTCGACACATTCACCGGGCTGATACTCCTCTACGCGAACCAGGGCGACGTCGTCCCCACCGAGTCGCGGCCGCCCGGATCACCGGCGCCCGTCCAGGACCTGCACTGGGCCGGGGCGGTCATGTGGATCGGCGGCGACGCCCTCATGCTCCTTTACATGATGATCGTGCTTTGGATGTGGGCCAGGGACGACCGGGCCTCGCTCGGCGGCTGGCTGGAGGCGGCGCGCAGGTCCAACTTCGAGGAACTGGTCGGGGGGCGGGCCAGGACGGCGGCCTCAGAGCCGCAACACCAGAGCGGGCCAGGAGCGCCGGGGCAACCCGAGCCGGCAACGACCCACGATGCCATCGATGACGACGAGCATCTGGCCGCCTACAACGAATATCTCGCCCGGCTGAACGCCGCCGCGCCCGAACCCGGCCGCCGGCAGCCCTGAACTCGGCTTTCTAGCCCGGCGCGGTCCCCGATGGCCACGGTCCGCGCGGCCGCTGGGCCATGCGCGCCCGACTTTGGCCACGAAGAGTTGAACCCGATCCCCTCCGCGTCCGTGAACAGTCATTGAGCAAGCATGGTGCGCGTGGGCGGGCCGGATAGGGCACGCGACTTCATGCGATTAGCGGGCCGCCCACTCCCCGTGCTTCAAGGGACCCACCTACCGTGGAATGGGGAGAGGCCCGTGGGGATCACAGGCAGGATTGCCCTGGCGTCTACCGCCGTGGCAGGGGCTGCGGCTACCGCGCTGTTCGCGGTCGCGCCCGCTGCGCAGGCGGGGACCGGGGGATCCTTCATCGGCAAGTTCAAGATGCGCACGACGATCGGCTCGACCGTCCCGGGCAACGGAGATGTCAACCCGTACGGGACGGTGCTTGTCACCAAGAACCAAGGCGCGCTGGTCAAGGGCAACGTCTTGATCAGCAACTTCAACAACGCGAAGAACTTCCAGGGGACTGGGACCACGATCGTCCAGGTCTCTCCGAGCGGCAAGCTGAGTCAGTTCGCCAAGATCAACGCCGCCAAGCTGCCCGGCAAGTGCCCGGGCGGCGTGGGCCTCACCACCGCGCTGACGATCCTGCGCGGTGGCTGGGTGGTGGTCGGCAGCTTGCCTACGAAGGACGGCTCCGCGGCTACCTCGTCCGCGGGCTGCCTGATCGTTCTCGACAACCACGGCCGTGTCCGCGAGACGTTCGCCGGCAACGGCATCAACGGCCCCTGGGACATGACCTCGGCCAGCAACGGCCCCCTCGCGGAACTGTTCGTCAGCAACGTGCTGAACGGGACCAAGAAGGCCGGCGGCAACGTGGTGCACAGGGGCACGGTCCTGCGCCTGGACCTGATGTTCTGCGGTTCCAAGCCGCCACGGCTGATCAGCACCACCAAGATCGGCTCTGGCTTCCCGCAACGGACCGACCCAGCAGCACTGGTCATCGGCCCGACCGGCGTTGGCCTGGCGCCCAACGGCACGCTCTACGTGGCGAACAGCCTGGTGAGCGGCATCAACGCGATTCCGAATGCGACCATGCGTTCCACCAGTGCGGGGACCGGCACGAGGATCACCAGGGGCGGGGCGCTCAACACCCCGCTGGGTCTGATCCTGGCGCCGAACGGGAACGTGCTCACCGTCAACGGCGGGAACGGCCTCATCGTCGAGACCACTCCGTCGGGAAACCAGGTCGCCAAGAAGGTGCTCGACTCCTCGGGCAGCCCGCCCGGTGCCGGTGCCTTGTTCGGCCTGGCCGTGGCACCGAGCAACAAGGGTGTGTACTACGTGGACGACGCGGTGAACACGCTGCGCCTGCTCCATTAGGTCTGCCACAGACCGCCGGGCGGGCGGCCGGCCCCTTACCACCGGCCGCCGTGGGTGCCGGCCGCCCGCCTGGTGACAACGCGACGGGCCGCGCCAATCATGGCGCGGCCCGTCACGCTTGCCGGGGTGCGAAACACAAAGCGATGTGACGAGGCGCGCTGTTGCAACACGCCCTAGGGCTCTCTAAGTCAATCTCGGGATTTTGCTAGACCGCGCCATAGGCTTCCATACGTGGACCCGGTCCGGAATCCCTATGCGCCTGGGGCTGGTCAGCGGCCCCCCGAACTGGCCGGGCGCGATCGTGAGCTTGCCCAGTTCGAAGTGGTGCTGGAACGAATAGCGCGCGGCCGCCCGGAACGCAGCATGGTGCTTACCGGGCTGCGCGGGGTCGGCAAGACCGTGCTGCTGAATTCGTTCCGGTCCATGGCGCTGCAGCGACTCTGGGGAACCGGGAAGATCGAGGCGCGGCCTGAGCAGTCGATCCGGCGGCCGGTCGCCGCCGCGCTGCACATGGCGGTGCGGGAATTGGCGCCTCGGCACCGCGCGCCCGATCGGATCGAGCATTTCCTCGGCGTGCTCAAGGCCTTTGCCTCCCGCGACCCGAAGGCCCCGAAGGGCTCGTTCGCCCCGCACCTGGGCATCGACGTGCCCGCGGCGCGTGGCCGGGCCGACTCGGGTGACCTGGAGATCGACCTCACCGAGTTGTTCGCGGACGCCGCGTCCGTGGCGACCGACCTGGGCGTGGGCATCGCCCTGTTCATCGACGAGATGCAGGACGTGCCGCCGGTGGACGTGTCCGCGCTGTGCGCCGCCACCCACGAACTGTCGCAGACCGCGGGACCGCTGATCGTGGTGGGCGCGGGCCTGCCGCACCTGCCCTCGGTGCTGTCGGCGAGCAAGAGTTACTCCGAACGGCTGTTCCGTTATGTGCCGATCGACCGCCTGGACCGGGCCGCCGCCGACCAGGCACTGATCGCTCCCGCCCGGCGGGAAGGCGCGGACTTCACCCAGGGTGCGCTGGATGCGCTCTACGAGGCGGCCGATGGCTACCCGTACTTCGTCCAGGCCTACGGCAAGGTGACCTGGGACGCGGCGGCGGCGAGCCCGGTCACCGAGGCGGACGTGAAGGTGGCTGGCCCGCAGGCCGAGTCCGAACTGGCGGTGGGCTTCTTCGGCAGCCGTTATGACCGTGCCACCCCCGCCGAACGCGAGTACATGCGCGCCATGGCCATGCTGGGTGACGATCCCGTGCCGACCGCCCAGGTCGCCGACGAACTCGGCCGCAAGCCGTCGAGCCTTTCCCCGTCCAGGGATGGCCTCATCAAGAAGGGGCTCATCTACAGTTCCGAGCGCGGGCTTATCGCTTTCACCGTGCCGCACTTCGGCAAGTTCCTCCGGGCCCAGCCCGCGTAAGCCGATGGGCGCCGTGGAACTCTCGCGGAGTATTGCCCGCTCTCTGGTCAACCCTAGAAAGCCTTAGAAAGCCGGAGAAAGGCCGTCCGCGGCACCCTGGATCCGGGCGAAACCGTCCTCCGGGGTATCTGGTCATCCCGCGGGACCATGGCCCCGTTGGCGGCGGCGCTTACCCGAAAAGGTGACGTTACCGCTCAGTCGTGGCACGATCCCCCCAAGAAGTGATGGCGCCCGGCGCGGGCAAGGTCCGGTGCGCTGATCCAGGGAGGTGACCGTGCGCAGCACGATGATGGACGTTCCGCTGACGGTGACAGCGCTGATGCGTTACGGCACCTCCGCCTTTGCCGATCGTGAGGTCCGCACCTGGACCGGGGAGTCGACGCGGCGCCAGAGCTATGGGGAGACCGGGGCCCGCGCGGCAAAGCTCGCCGGTGCGCTGCGCAGCCTCGGCGTGGACGGTGACCAGCGGGTCGCCACCCTGATGTGGAACAACGCCGAGCATCTGGAGGCCTACCTCGCCATCCCGTCGATGGGCGCGGTGCTGCACACGCTCAACCTGCGGCTCGACCCCACCCAGCTCGGCTACATCGCCAACCACGCGGAGGACTACGCGGTCATCGTGGATGACTCGCTCGTCCCGCTGCTCGCGCCGGTACTCGAACATGCCACGACGATCCGGCACGTCCTGGTGACCGGCCCGGCCGAAGCGCTGGCCGATCATGCGGCCAAGCTCGCAGGCCCGGGCCGCGAGGTGCACTCGTACGAGGAACTGCTCGCCGGGATGCCCGGGTCCTTCGCCTGGGCGGATCCGGACGAGTGGTCGGCGGCCGCCATGTGCTACACCAGCGGCACCACCGGCATGCCCAAGGGCGTCGTATACAGCCACCGGTCGGCTTACCTGCACTCGATGGGCGTGTGCCTGGGCAACACCCTGGGCGTCTGCGAGAGCGACCGGGTGCTGCCCGTGGTCCCGATGTTCCACGCCAACGCGTGGGGCCTGCCGTACGCGGCGGTCCTTTCGGGCGCGGACCTGATCATGCCGGACCGGTTCCTCCAGCCGGAGCCGCTGGTCAAGCTGATCGAGGCGGAGCGCCCGACCCTGGCGGGCGCCGTGCCCACCATCTGGAGCGGCCTGCTGCAGCACATCCGCCAGCACGGCGGCGACATCTCCTCGCTCCGCCTGGTCGCGTGCGGCGGTTCCGCCGTGCCGCACTCGCTCATGGAAGCGTTCGAGAAGGAACTCGGCGTGTACATCCTCCAGGCGTGGGGGATGACGGAAACCTCGCCGATCGGCAGCGTGGCACGCCCACCGGCCGGCACCCCGGAAGACCAGTCCTGGGCCTACCGGGACACCCAGGGCCGCCTGGTGTGCGCGGTGGAGGCGCGGCTGGTCGGCGACGGCGGCACCGTCTTGCCGCACGACGGCAAGGCCGTCGGCGAGGTGGAGGTGCGCGGCCCGTGGGTCACCGGGTCTTACTACGGCGACGACGATCCGGGGAAGTTCCACGACGGCTGGCTGCGCACCGGCGACGTCGGGACCATCGACCCGCTCGGTTACGTGACGCTGACCGACCGGGCCAAGGACGTCATCAAGTCGGGCGGCGAATGGATCTCCTCCATGGAGCTGGAGAACCAGCTCATGGCGCACCCCCAGGTGAGTGAGGCCGCCGTCATCGGGGTCCCGGACGAGAAGTGGGGCGAGCGGCCGCTGGCCACGGTGGTGGTGCTGCCCGGCGCCGAGGTCACGGTCGAGGAACTGCGTGCGTTCCTGGCCGAACGGGTGCCCCGCTGGCAGCTTCCCGAGCGGTGGTGCTTCATCACCGAGGTGCCCAAGACCGGCGTGGGCAAGTTCGCCAAGACCAGGATCCGGGAGAGCTACGCCCGCGGCGACTATACGGTCATCGAGGCGCGCTGACCACGGGCCCGGTGCGCCCGGCGGCAGGGGCTGGCGGGCCGTCGTAGCGCATGTGCTTTGCGGTGCCATCGCGGGCACCGGTACGCTGATGCGGACCGCTTGGTCAATGGGAGGCTTCGCCTAGTCCGGTCTATGGCGCCGCACTGCTAATGCGGTTAGGGTTCGCGCCCTTCCGGGGTTCAAATCCCCGAGCCTCCGCAGCTCACAGGCCCTCTCCCTGGATGCACGGGAGAGGGCCTGACCCCGTCATGGGGCCGAAGGCTGCAGTTTGGGGTTGCAGTTGGCCTCATCGCTCGCCCCATAGCGCCTCGCCCATACGGTCGCTTGCGTCCTTCATCTGGAGCGTGGCCACGTGGGTGTAGCGTTCCGTCGTTGTCACCCGGGTATGGCCAAGAACCTCTTGCACGACGCGGATGTGCACGCCCTGTTCGATCAGCAAAGTCGCAGCGGTATGCCGTGCATCGTGGACCCTGGCGTCGCGGACCTGTGCCTGGGTGAGGATGGCCTTCCAGGAGCGCCAATCCTCGGTCTGTTCGATCGGGCCGCCGTGTTTGGTGGCGAAGACCAGGTCATGGTCTGTCCACGAGCTGCCTGCCCTCAGCCGCTCCGCGGCTTATGACACCTTCCCTGTGATCGTAAGTTGGTGACCCCTGGCGTGTGATCGGACGACTGATGTGCGACGCGGTTCTGCCACGTGATGTGCGGCATCTGCCGGGGCCTAGGCAGGCTGTCGGCGTTTGAACCCACCGGTTAAGCAGTGAGCGGATGCTGGGGCTAGGCCGGGTTGCGGTACAGCGGAGCCGGTTCGCCGTAATGCGCTCGCCGGACGGCGCCCGGCAGAGCTCTGGCCAAAGCCTGGGCCGCCTCCTCGGAACAGCCCACGGTGAACTCGATCTCCTCGTCGACCTCGCAGGCCAGGCACCAGGCTTGATCCTGCGGCCACACCAGGTGCGGCGGCGTTGAGCCGTCTGCTGTAGACCCGTACCAAGCCAGCGCTGGTGCGTCTCTAAGTACTTCGACCGGGCCGGTGAACAGCAGCATCGCCCGGTTGGGGATCGCCACCCGCGGCGCCCGCGGAGCCGGTTGCATGCTTACCCAGCCTTCCCAGATGGCCGCATACGCCACAGCAGGGGTGGCCGTGCAGGAGCCGAGGGTGGCGAGTGCTGCGTGAACGGGATCGGCTGGTGCCTTACCTGGCGGGTTGCCGGGATCCGGCCCGGAGTAGTCGGGAAGGGCGATACGCACGTACGCCTCAAAGCCTGGTGGGCCGTACCGGACCAGATCCCGCCAATCGGCATCGGACCGCAGCAACCATCGCGCTGGGTATGCGTTGGCAGCGGGCCGGATCTCCGTCACGCTCATCAGTGTGATGCAGCGCACCCGCCAGGCCAATTGCATTTTTCATGCCGCGATCTGCAGTCGGGTGTCGCAGATCACCTGGCGGAGAACATCGGCAAGCCGCTGCACGGTCGATTCCAATTTCCGCAGGATCGCGAGCTGCTCGTCTTGCACGCTCAGTAGGCCGGCCACGACCGCCTCCGCGACTGGACCGGAGAACGGCAGAGCGTGATTGGTAGCCTGCCCGGCAATCCTTGCTATCAGATCACTAATGTTCATGGGACCCTCTACGGCCTGGGACGATCAACCCCGTCAGACACAAGCCACTGCGCATAGAGAGATGTGGTATGCGCTACCCTTGCAATGATCCGCCTGAACCTTGTTGTTGGCAAACTAACTCAGATGGAATGGATCAGAAGGCGTCTGCATGGCAGTCTCTTAAGACTCCATCTCTTTCCCATGCTCCATTTTCTCGCGCCTCAGCCGCCTTACGTCGTCCGTACCAAACCCCCAGACCCATGCGAAAATTGCGACGATGATAAGCCATAGTGAAGAGGAGCCCTCTATGGCGCCAACAACGACGGCGCAGATAGTGAATGTCGCCGCAGCGACCGCCCGCATCATCGCTGCTTCATAAGAAGGTCTCATGTCCTTCTCCCACCCTCCGAGGTTGACGCAATCCTCGCGTCAGATTTGGTTTGCTTGAGGTCAGCGGCAGTCTCGTAGCTCGCAGGGTGCTGGTCCCCAGTCGGGCCGGAATTCGAACCGTGGTGAGAGGGAGACCGGTTGCCGGGCGTGGTTGTTGGGCTGCATCGTCCAGATGTCGGCGATCGGCGGCTTGCCGTGGGAGAAGATTGCGTTGGTGAAGGCGATTTGTTGCCCGTCCGGTGACCAGGCTGGGTTGAAGGTGGTGTGGGGCCCGGGGACGTTGTGGGTGATGTAGCGGATGGCCCGGATGCAGGCGGCGAGCGGGTGGCAGGTGGCCGGGACCGTCGCGATGTTGGTTTGTGCTCCCTTCGGCGGCCCGTGCGCGAAGGTCTCGAAGACGACCAGGTCCTTGGTCGGCCCGTCGGCGGCCAGCGACAGGTCGGGCACATCGGCGTTCAGCCACCATGGGGTGAGCCGCTGGACGTGCGAGCCGTCCAGGCGCATCCGGAATATCGCCACCACGAAGGGCTAGTTGCGGTTCCGCGCGAAGATCAGGTACTTGCCGCTGGCGGCGAACCGGGCGAAGCCGTCTTCATAGACGCCGTCGATGCCGGGCGGCGACAGCCGGCGCATCCCGCTGCCGTCCGGGCGGGCGGTGTACAGCACGGCCGAGCGCGCCGCGCCACCGGGGCCATCGAAGGGCCCGATCACGCGGGTGAAGACGATACGGCGGCCGTCCGGCGTCCAGCTCGGGTTCGCCACGCCAGCGCAGGGGCTGGCGCAGGGCAGGGGCACGATGTGTTCTCCGCGGCCAGTGGCGCTGACCATGCCTATCACGCTAGGGCCGCGGGTCAGCGGGTCCCGCTCGAACACCACCTGGGAGCCGTCCGGCGAGATGACTGCGTTGTAATCCATGTGATTCGGCCCGGGGTGGGTCAGCGCGCGCAGGCCGCTGCCGTCGGGGCGGGCCGACACGATCCGCTGCCTTGAAAACTGGGCGTTGAGGACCTGCGTCCATACGATCCGGCTCGCATGCGGCTCGCCGGATGATCCTGGTGCTGCGGCATGCGCGGGACGGGCTAGTGCAGGTGTTGCCGCCGTCAGGCAAAGCGTGGCGGCCAGCGCCGGATACAGGAACCAAGTACGCATCGTCCCCCCCGAGTCAGTCGACCGCCCCAGACCCCGGCGCGAGATGATCGAATCCCCTCAGGCGTTGTAACCCCCTAGCCTTACGGGTTTTTGCTCTCCGTCAACCTTTCACTTGACCATAGCTTGGGGTTTTCGGCGGAAACAGCTGACTACAATCCGTGCCCACCAGCGGCCTGCTGAGTCCAGCGCCGGTGCCCCGTCTGGCCTTGCGACAAGACCCGGAGGGTGCTGGACTGGGTTAATGACCACGCGGCCGCGGCGCCCAGACAAGGATCGGCCAGTGGTGCCCCCGGCGCCAGGGGCACTGGGCGTGCCCGCAGACCCGGGCAGCCGGGCGGCGCGGGGTGGGAGGCTGAATGCTGCCCTCCAGCGGTGGCGGCAGCAGCGCCAGCTCCGGCACGCCGAACGGCTGGAGCGCCGGGTAACCGCCCGGGAAAACTTGCGGGACTTTAAGAGATTTACCGGTGACGAGCCTGGCCCGCCAGGAGGCGGTTTCTAGGCCAGCGTGACATGAGCCCATGACCCTTCGGAGTTGCGCGTGGGTTGTAGATCACGGATGAGACTCTCCAAACTGTGCTGCGGCGCGGGCTCCCGGGTTTGGGTCGTTGATCATCGGGCATCCTCCCGCCGCGGCCGCCGCGAACTGGGCGAGGGCAGGGCGGCCTGCAGCATTCCGAAAGTACCCGGAACCACCCCCCCTACATCGGGAAGTCCCGGCTGTTCCGGATCGGTAAATCATGACACTCTTGATCACATCTGACGGCTCGGGTAACGTCACGATGGCCGATCGGTAGAGCGGTGTCTAACAGGCCAGGGGTGGGCCGCGGTGCGTGCAAGCAGGGCGCCGAGCGCGGCAACAGTGTCTTTTTGAGATCCCCGCGAACAAGCTCAGCCTGATTGCTCTGCCGTGAGGCAAAGGGGCGCCCTAAGGCATGGGCTATGGGAGCGAAGCGGGGTTTGTGGAATGCCACCACAGAATGAGCAAGGGCTTACTCAGCATGTTCAGCCGGCCTCGGATCGCCGGACAGAGGTAGAACCGGTTTCACGCCTCCCCTCAACCGCCCAGGCCAAGAAGGCCGGGCCGCCCCCGGATCACGACATCAGGCAGATGGGGCGCCGCAAGTTCCTGCTCGCGGGAACCGCGACGGCCGCCCTGATCGGCGTCCCGCTGAAAGGGCTACTTGGTGACTCCCGGCCGACGGCACATGCAGCGACCGCCGGCGTAACGGCTGACCCGTCGTTGGTCGGCGAATGGACCGCGCCAATCAACCTAGGACTGATCTCGATCCATGCGGTCATGCTGCACACAGGACAGGTGCTGCTCTTCTCCTACCCCCAAAACACCGTCGGCAGTGCCGCCTCCTTGTGGGACCCCGTCTCTGGCTCACTCGCCGACGTGAGCCTGACCTACCAGCGCGACGTTTTCTGCGCTGGGATGAGCGTGCTGCCGGACGGCCGCGTATTCATGGCCGGCGGGCACGTGTACCAGGGCGTATACGGCTATGGCGTGACAAACACGACGATCTTCGATCCATCGTCCAACTCATGGACCGAAGGCCCGCTGATGTCGCAACCACGCTGGTACCCGACGACAACCAGTCTCGGCGATGGCACGGTGATGATCTTCGCAGGTACGACCGCCCCGGGGACCAGCGCCACGACTATTGATCACTACGACCCGTCGTCCAACACCATCACCACGCTGCCGCCGACCTCCAGCAAGGCGATGGGGACCTATCCCCGCATGAAGCTCACCACGACCGGCCTGCTCGCCTGGACCAATCTGGGGAGAACGTGGTATCTCAACCCCGCGACCTCAGCCTGGAAGGGAGGCCCGAAGCTGGAGTCCGCCAGCCGTGGCGCGAAGGACAGCTCAGTGCTGCTCCCCGGTCTTACCAAGATCATGGAGATCGGCGGGCAGATTCCCACCGGGACTACGAATACGGTCGAGGTCCTGGACCTGTCCAGCAGCACCCCTGCCTGGCATTACACCGCCCCCATGACCTATCCGCGGGTATGGGCAAACAGCGTCCTGCTCGCCGACGGCACGGTGCTGGTGGTCGGCGGCGGCAGGACGGGCTACTACGGTAATCCGGTTTTCATCCCGGAGCTTTACGACTCCGTCGCGGGCACCTGGACGCAGATGGCGGCCCATGCCGCCCCGCGCATGTACCATTCCACGGCGGTGCTGCTCCCCGACGGGCGCGTACTGTCGGCTGGTGAGAGCAGCGGCAAGCTGCAGAGGACGGGGGAGATCTTCTCCCCGCCGTACCTGTTCGCGGGCCCGCGGCCGACGATCACCAGCGCCCCTGCGTCGCTGGGCTACAACCAGCAGTTCTCGATCTCAACACCCGACTATGCGAACATCACCCGGGTGGCGCTGGTCAAGGCGGGCTCCGTGACACACTCCAACGACTTTGACCAGCGCTATGTCGACGTCATCTTCCAGTCCGACGGCTCCGGTGGGCTGACGTCGACCTCGCCCCCTGACAGCAACCACGCCCCGCCAGGCTGGTACATGCTCTTCATCCTCAATAACGGCGTGCCTTCGGTGGCGAGCTGGGTACAGGTCGGCTAAAGTGCCCCACGCCGTCAGTCAGCGGTCGGCTGCGCCGGGCAAAGCAGGCGAGGCCGACAGGGTTGATGCGCCCCACGTTGGCGAGGCCAGCCACGCTGGCGAGGCCGGGGTGGGCGGAGTCCGCCGGTCGGGCCGTCGCTGGCGATACTGGGTCTTGCTGTCGGCTGCAGCCCTCGCGGTGGTCATCTGCGACGTCGTCTTGGTCACCAGCGCGGGCGGCCCCCGCCCAGAGGTGCCAGCGGCCGCCCGCCCGGTAACCGTCCGGCCCGGCGGCACCGGGGTGGTCCGGCTCCTTCTCTCGGCCCGTCAAGTCTGGGCAGGCCCCAGCCTTGCAGAGATCAACAGCGTCGCCGACGACATGGGCCATCTCTGGCTGACCGCTGGTGACGCCAGCCAGAACCACATCCTCTACGGGGTCAACCCCGTGACATTTCGCCCCGATGCGCGGGTCGAGCTGCCCTCCCGCCTGGTCATCAACCCCGGCGATATCGCCGCGGGTTCCGGTGCGGTGTGGGTGGCGGATGGGCTCAGCCTCTACCGCGTCGAACCGGTGAATGCCTCGGCGGGCAGCGCGGTTACCCGTGCCTTTGCGGCGCTCCCCCGAGGCGGGCTGATAGGCGACATTGCTGTGGACGCCGGGACGGTCTGGGTCACCGACACCACCAGCGGCAAAATGTACGGGTTCGCCGCGGATACCGGACGGCTCGAAGCAGTGATAAAGGTCGGCGCCACCGCGGGCGCCATGGCGGTCGGTGACGGAGGCATCTGGGTTGCCGACGCGGACGCCCACACAGTGTCACGCATCAGCGAGGCGCACAAGCGGATCGACTCTGTCGTCAGAATCCCAGGAGTCCCGGATCACATCGCGGCCAGCGACAACGGCCTTTGGATCACCGATGGGACCGGCAACGTCTTGACCGTCCCCGCCGGGTCCCAGGGCAGGGCTCTCGCCGTACGGGTCGGCGGGGAGCCGACCGGCGTGGCGGCCATCGGCGACACGGTCTGGATAGCCAACACTGCCACCGGGACGGTAAGTCGCATCGACGCTCGCCGTCGCGCGGTCGTGGCCACGGTGCATGTCGGCGTCCGGCCCTACGCCATTGCCGCTGATAGCCAGGGCGCGTGGGTCGCAGTGCTCGGCAGGCCCGTAATGATGCACACGGCTTCGGCTTCGTCGCGGTCGCCCTCGACCCAGGGACTGCTGCGCCGGTTGGCAGCGCTGTGCGGCGTGAAGTAAGCAGACACGCAGCACACAGGCCCTCTCCCCGGATGCACGGGAGAGGGCCTGACTCTATGGCCCGCCAAGCAGGCGTATGCACATCACAAGCCAGACAAGCCCGGCCGGAATGACCAGCCATGCCGTGATAGCAGCAGCCTGGCGCCGGGAGGGGACCTCAGGCCAATGATGAGAGCGAGGATACTAACCCCGATGCGACCTGGTGCACGCTCGTAATGCGCAGGTCACCGGTTCGATTCCGATAGGCGAGAACCGGGCGAAACCTGATGTGGTGCCCGAGGCA
>Ga0306926_10004125_pt1 | contig 15208 bp, 10 predicted proteins | sample flu12Cox44000178_FD_203759 | JGI IMG/M metagenome (GOLD analysis project Ga0306926, IMG submission 203759) | Lab enrichment of tropical soil microbial communities from Luquillo Experimental Forest, Puerto Rico - flux8day.12C.oxic.44.000.178 (v2)... | ecosystem: Environmental > Terrestrial >...
CTGCTGAAGCGCGAGCATGAAGTCTGTGGCGAACGGAACCCTCTCGGCGACGCCATCCGCCGGCACTCGAACCGGCGGCAGCGACTCGGCGTGCTGAGTCTTCTCTCGGCGCACGACAACCGCCTTGGTCGCGGCGTTTGCGGCGGACGCGGCCGGTGGAGCCGCAGCCGGGCGGATGTCCGACGCAGCACGCGCATCGTTACACGTCCGACTCGCGCCGTCGGGACAGGCGCTCACCACAGCTGGTGTCGTAGAGCGCTCCATCATCGCCCGAAGCGCCGTCAACGCGGCGCGCACCCTGGCGTCGTTCGGTGTGATCTTTATCTGCGCCTTCAACAGGGCTTCGGCCTGTCGCAGCTCACCGAAGCGTTGATACGCCGTGGCGAGGTGCAGGGCGACCGTTGCGTTGTCAGGCGCCAGGCTGCGCGCGCGCTCGAATTCGGCCAGGGCGCCGTTCCGGTCGCCCCGCTGAATCGAGTCCCACCCCTGCTGCAGGTGGGGATAGATGACGAAGCGGGTGTAGCCCGTCAGATCGTTCGCGGCGTCGATGGTCTGAGTGGATCCGGTCGCCGGGAGTGCGAGCGCCAGGACCAGCGCCGTCGAGAAAAGCTTCATGCGATGCTCGCCTTCCATTCCTCGTCGTCGAGCCCGACTACGGCTGCACGTTTCAATAAGGCGTCGAGCGAGCCTTGCAGCGTCTGCTGCAGCTCGATCGCTTCGTCGACGGCGGCCGCGCTGATGACCCCGAGTTTGACCATGTACTCGCCGAGACTGCACGACGCGCGTTCATGCCGCAGCAGCACCGCGGCGAGCGCAGCCCGATCGAGATGGCCGAGCGACATCAGCACCTCTGCAAACAACAGCTGACGCGACACGTATTCCTGCCACACGTCATACGCCTTCGCGGCCGGGAGTACGCCGGCAGCCACCGCGGCGTCGAGCGTGCGGCGTGGATCGTCGGTCGGACGCTGCGGATACCAGTGACGCAAGCCGACGGTGACCTGGCCTTTCGGGACGATCACGTAGTCGACCGGCCGTTTCAACTTGCGCGTCAGCGCTGCGGCGGCAACCGGGTCCAGTTCCGCTTCACTCGCCAGCACCAGCGTGCGACCTTGCTCCCGGAGCGGAAGCACCGCGTAGTGGACGGCGAGATCGCCCGGGAGCTGTTCGATGACGTTTCGATCGAGCGACAACGTGTCCGTCTCCTCCCAGGGGATGCCGCTCTGCTCGGCGACAGCGGCCGCCAGTTGCAGCGCGGTAATCAGCCCGTCGTGCACGAGCGCGCTGCCAAGCTTCAGCCCGCGAGCGCGTTGGACCAGTGCCGTCACCAGTTGCTCTTCCGTGATGACGCCCTGGGCCACGAGGATGCGGCCGAGCGGGCGGCGCGCGCGCGACTCCTCGCCAAGCGTTGGGAAATCGTGCATCGTCTTGTCCCACGCCACGCGGTGGGCGTCCCGGTGCTGCAGGATTTGCCGAATCGCCCGGCAGTTGGCCAGGAAATTGATGAAGTTGCCCCAAAAGAGCCGCGGGACGGACCAGATCGCTTCGCCCAGGCCGTAGTAATTGGAAACAAAGAACACGCGCTGGAAGATCCGGTTGGCCATCAGCACGAGGTTGGTCTGCAGCAAGAGGGACAGCGAGCGATCGCCCTCGAAGATCGACAGAAACCTGTAGGGCTGCGGCGCCACCATCTGATAGCCCCACAGTACGACCCACTGCAGCAGGATCAGGCTGGCGAGAAAGCTGACGAAGTTGGTGATCGCCCCCTTGCGGTCGCGCCACAGGAAGTAATTCAGCGTGGCATCGTCGGTCCACCGGAGCGTCTTCAATCCCTGATACACGATGCCAACGATCCATCGCGATTTCTGGCGGACGGCGGCGGCGAGCGTGTTCGGGAAATACTCACGGACACAGATGACGCTGGTTTCGCGCGTGCTGTTGCCGAACGAATGCGGTCGTCGGCGATCGCCGTTGGCATCGTCGTCGACGGAGAACCGGACGAAGATTTCCTTCATCCCCTTGGCTTTCAGCCTGAAGCCAATGTCGTAGTCTTCCGTGAGACTCTGCACGTCGAACGCGATGCCGTCGCCGTCGGCGAGCAGCGACATCATCGCCTGCCGGCTGAAACAGGTGCCGACTCCGGCGCTGGGGACCTGTCCCGCCAGGGCTTCCCGAACGAGGATGTCCTTGCCATGGAGTTCGGCGAACTCGTCCATGTAGTGCGCACTGGTGAAATCGGACCACTGCCGCTGGAACGGGTACACCGGCAGCTGAATCAGGTCCTTGCGGTCGACCAGGTAGTTGAACAACCGCAGCTCCAGTGCCGAAATCACGTCTTCGGCATCGTGGAGGATGAAGCCGGCGAACTGGAGCTTGGCGCGCCGTTCGAACTGCAAGATCGCGTCGAGCACGTTGTTCAGGCAATCGGCCTTGCTGGTCGGACCCGGGCGCGCACAAACCACCTTGTGGACGTTCCTGAATCGCGCACAAACCTCGTCGACGTCTCGCTGCGTGTCAGGATCGTTCGGGTAGGTTCCGACGAAGATGTGGTAGTTCTCGTAATCGAGCGTCGCGACGGCGAGTTCCGCCATCTGTCGGATCACTCCGGTCTCGTGCCAGGCCGGAACCATGATCGCCAGCGGCTTCTCGGCCGGGACCGACAAGGCGCGAGCGTGCAGCCGATCGTGGGTCCGGTACACGATGATCGCGCGCCAGGCCCGCCGTACCCAGTAAACGAGATCGATGATCAGGTCGTCGACGCCGCTGATCAGCATCAGTATCGCAAGGCCGATCGCAACGAACTTCAGCCCGTACAGGTATGTCGCAACTACATCTACCAGCCACATGGTTCGACTCACGCAGCCGCGAACGCGCTGGCGCGCGCCGCTGAAAAATGGCGTTCAACCGTTGCGACGATGCGGTGCGAGGCGAGGCCGTCACCGAACGGATTGCCAATCCGCTGCATCCGCCGATAGGCGGCCTCGTCGTGCCAGAGCCGCTCGACTTCGGTCACAATCGCACGCCGGGCCGTGCCGACCATGAGCGCGCAGCCGGCTTCAACCGCTTCGGGCCGTTCCGTTTCTTCGCGCAGCACGAGCAGCGGCACACCAAAGGTTGGTGCTTCCTCCTGAAGTCCGCCCGAATCGGTGAGCACCAGGAACGAATCCGCGAGCGCCTGCTGCATGGCGAGGTAGTCGAGCGGTGCGGTCAGGCGCACATTCGCGTGTCCACCGAGAATCGAATGGACCGGCGCGTGAATCACCGGATTCAGGTGCACCGGAAACAGGATGTCAAGCTCCGGGTGCAACGCGGCGAGGTCGGCGATGGCGTAGCAGATCTCGTCGAGTTGATGCCCCCAGCTCTCCCGCCGGTGCACGGTCACCAGCAGGTGGCCCCGGCCGGCGGTGCTGCGCTGGACGCCCTTGTAGCGGCAGCTCCACTGCTGCGCGTCGACAACGGTGTTACCGGTGACATAAACGTCGCGATCGGCGATGCCCTCCGCGAGGAGGGCCGCACGCGCCCGGTTGGTCGGCGCGAAGTGAAAGCGCGTCAAGCGGCCGATCATCTGCCTGAGACCTTCCTCAGGAAACGGTCGCTGCAAGTTATAGGTTCGAAGTCCGGCTTCGACGTGCGCCACGGGGATGCGGTTGTAGAAGGCGGACAGCGCTCCGAGGAATGCGCTCTCGGTATCGCCTTGTACAACGACCGCCGACCAGGGTTGGCGCGTCATCACGGCGTCGAGCTGTCCGCGACAACCAATGCTGAATTCGGAAAGCGTCGCACCCTGCCGCCGCAACACGATGTCCGGCACGATGTCGAAACACGACATGATCTGCTGCGCCATGTCGCCGTGCTGACCCGTGTGGGCCCATTGCACGCGCACGCCATCGCCGGCGCGCAGCGCGTGATAGACCGGTGCGAGCTTGATGATTTCCGGCCGCGTACCCGAGACGAGAAGGATGTTGTTCATGGTCTGTTCTTCGTGTCCCGGTCCCGTTGCCGGAGCCGGTGATTGCTACTTGAGCAATTCGGCAGCCGGCTCAATAAGTCGAGTAAACAGCTGTTATTAAAGGACTTACAGATTTCGACGTGCGCCTCGTTGTCCTAAAAACGAACATAAAGAATCGTCTAATATCATTAAGTTCTGATAACACAGCGAGTTAATGGGCATGTCTCAACCAGCGACATGTGGTGTATTAAACGACTTTATATGACTATAAAGCCGTAGACATCCCGGAGGGAGAGGCTTCCAGACTCCGCCCGACAGGCGGAGCGTCTGATGCGACGCCACTCGCCCGCCTTCACTGTTGGCGCGGGGACTTCACTCTGAATGGGAAAGAGGTCCTGGTACCGTCGTCCAGGATCGGCGCACTGTGCTGGCGGCAAATCGCGTGTGGCGATTCGTGCGAAACAGGATCGATTACGGCGATCAGGAGGCGGCGCGCTCTGATCGACCGGGCGAAGCCTGCGACGCCGTTTCACGTACGGCGAACTCCGGCACCAGCGGCGGCCGGCTCGGCTCGGGAGCAGCCGTCCCGTTTCGGAAGTCGCGCATTTCAGGCCGGCAACCGTGTGTGCCGAGGAAGTTCATGAACTTCTTGTAGTCCGATTCCGGCATGTTGAATAGCTTGACGACTCCGCGATAGCGGCCATGGGCTTCCCGCAGCCCGAGTTGCACCAGCTCGCGGATATCGCGCCGCGTGAGGTCCCGCGCGAGGAACATCCGCTGAATCGGTTCCCAGAACGAATAGCCCTCCTGCGTGATCATCCGGTACAGCTCGTCGGCCAGGCGGCGGCGCCGTTCGCGCATCGGCATCAACGTCGTGCCGCCGCCGCCGCTGCGCACCATCGGCGGCAACAGATCCGCCGTCACGGGCTCATCGGGCGCTGTCAGCCACGACACCTGTTCGATCACGTTGTGCAGTTCACGGGCATTACCGGGCCAGCGGTATTTCTCGAGCACCGCCCAGGCCTCGTCGGTGAGCGTGGTTTGCCGCTCCAGCTTGTCCAGAAAGTACGTGCCGAGCGTCCGCACGTCCTCGGGCCGCTCGCGTAACGGCGGCACATGGAGGTGCACGACACGAAGCCGATACAAGAGGTCTTCCCGGAACGATCCGGCGGCAACCATTTCCGTCAGGTTACGGTGCGTCGCCGCGATCACGCGGACATTGACACGGCTCGACGCCGCATCCGCACCCACCGCCTGGATCTCACCATTCTCCAGAAACCGCAGCAACATTCCCTGCATTCGGGGCGTCATTTCGCCGAGCTCGTCGAGAAACAGCGTGCCTTCGTGCGCGAGTTGCAGCTTGCCACGCTTGTCGCGATAGGCGCCGGTAAAGCTCCCTTTCACGTGGCCGAACAACTCGGACTCGAGGAGCGATTCGGACATGCCCGCGCAGTTGACCGCCACGTACTCGCGGCGGCGACGGTTCGAGTGCGCGTGCACGTAGCGCGCGAGGACGTCTTTGCCAACGCCGCTCTCGCCCGTGATCAGTACTTTCGCGTCGCCGGCGGCCACGCGCGCGGCGCAGGCGAACAACTGGCGCATTTCATTGCTTGCGGTGACGACATCACTTCCGCTCGCATCCGGCGTGCTTCCGTTCTCCGTCCGCAGGTCCATTGGGTCCCTCAGCATTGTTGCAACATGGCTGGACTATCCAGCGCACAAGCCAACACAGCAACAACGCTGCCGTCGCGGACACTGACGAAAAATAGAGGCTTTAGATGGCTCTAGACCGACATCACAAATGTGTATGTCTTTTTATCTAACACAACATTGACTTACAAATATCGTTAAATATCTTTAAATAAAGTAATTAACACCACAATATCCATTATGGAACACGATCTAAGTTTGAACCGCCTTTATAGGACTGTATATACAATAACCGTCAGATCGATCTCAGTCGGGGGAGCAAAGTACTCAGTTCGGAGGAGCAAAGTACCCGCCGCGGCTACGAAGCCGCATGTCAGTTCCGTGAGTCGCCGCGCGCAGCTCAATCGCGCGCCATTTGCCGTCGCGCGCCGGATTCGTCGACGTGTACGCCACGACGTACCGGCGGTGGAGATCCTCCACGACGCGGTGATACTCAGCGTCGAGAGTGGCGAGGTCGGTCGTGAAGTACGCCTCGCCTCCGGTCACGTCGGCGAGCTTCTGGAGTCGCGTCCGGTCCACTCGCGAGCCGAGGCCGATCGCATAAATCGTCGCGTCCAGCTCCTTCGCGGTTTCGATGATCGTGTCCCACGTTGCGACGCTGCCCGGGCCATTCGACGCCGCGTTTTCATCGCGGCCATCGGTGACGACCACGACCACGCGGCGGCCCATCGTCGTCTTGAGCCGGTGCATGGATAGCTGCAGCGCGTCGTAGAGTGCCGTGCCACCCTTCGGCGTGTACTCGGCGATTGCCTGGAGCGCGGCGTCCCGCGACAATTCGAGGTCGGCGATGAGCGCGGCCTGGTTCGCGAACTGGACGAGTCCGAGTCGGTCGCCGGCGGGCACCGCGTTCACGAAATGCGCTGCCGCATCACGTGCGAGGCCCGCCGATCGGGTCATGCTGCCAGACGCGTCGATCGCGAGAACCATTGACACCGGAGCGACCGCCTCCTGAAAGACGTCCACGACCTGTGGCACGCCGTCCTCGATCACTTCGACGTCGTCACGGCTCAACTCGAGGTACGCGCGGGACTGGTCCGTGGCCGTGAACTCGATCGACGCACGAACTGGCGGCGGCTGCAATGCCTGATACCCGGCGCGAGCCCGGATTTTGTACGTCGGATCCGTGGCGGTCAGGGAAATGGCGCGCCACGTGCCGTCCTTGCGTTGATTGGTAGGCGTGTACGCGAGGCGATATCGCTGCTGCACATCCGATGCGATCGAGCTATGGGTTTCCGCCAGCTCCTTTCCGTTCCACGGAAAGAAAGCGCGCCCGCCGGTTTCAGCGGCGATCTGCCGCAGCATCTGCTCGCCTTTCAGCGAGACGCCGGCGACACCGCCGACACCGACCACATATACCGTGATCTGAGAGGCCTTCAGCGCGGTGATCGTAGTGTCAAACGACTCGCGACTGTTCTCGTCGTAGCCATCGGTGATGAGCACGACGACGCGGCGTCCTGCGCTGGCGTCCGGCCGCTCACTGACTTGCCGCAGGGCGTCGACGATGGCCGTGCCGCCGTGCGGTTTGACTGCGGCGACCGCGTCGGCAATCGTTGTACTGTCGCGCGTCGGTCCGGTAATGCTGGTTATGCCCTGGCGGAACGGCGCCACGACGATCTGATCTTCCGGCCGCAGGTAGCCGGCGAGCTTTGCTGCAGCGAGGCGGACGAACGGCATGTTCGTCGACATGCTCTGGCTGCTGTCGATCAACAGGGTAAAGACGGCCGGAGGCGCATCCGACATCACGAGGTCGATCGTCTGGGCCTCGCCGTCTTCCTTGAGCACGAACTGCGACGCATCCATCCCGCTGACATAGTTTCCGCGTGGATCACGAACCACCGCATCGAGGCCGACGCTGGTCACGTCGCTCGACTCGACGACCGTCAGCGGTGTCAGGACGACAACGTCGCGCACCGGCTCGCCAACGCCGTCGTCTGCTTCGACCGACAGGGTGCACTGTTCAAATGGGTTCTCGTCCTCCCACTCCGCAGAATACGGTGGTCCATCGACGCGGGTCGCGATCAGCCCGCCGTTGACATAAAAGCGCACCGTCGGCGGGGTCTTCGCGCCAGCCGGAGCGGCGACGCGTGCGACGATGCGCACCTTGCCGGGAAGCCCGGTGCGGCCGAGCGGCGACGTGATCTGTACGGACAAGGGCCCGTGGTCTGCTGCATGGATCGTCGCGATTGCAAAGAACACAGTCGTCGCGACCAGCGACGCAGCAACGGCGAACGGCGCGCTTATACGTCCTGGTCGACGACAAAGTAGGTTGCGCACGCATCCTCCAGCAGTTCGCGTGTCAGCTCGTGGGGCAGCCCGAGGTACTCGATTTGAGACAGCGCCCGTCCAATCAGGTCGCGCGGGTGGCAGCCGCGCATCGGGATGTTTTTGGGGACGAACCATTCGCGAATCAGCGCATCGACCAGCTGTTCGTCGAAACCGAGGCCACGTTCGCCGCAACAACGTTCGAAGATGCGCTTGAACGCAGCCGGCGAGGGACTCTCGGCGAGGATCTTGTACTGGATTCGCCGCAGAAAGGCTTCGTCGACCAGCTCCGAAGGCTTGATGTTGGTCGCGAACACCACCAGCACATCGAATGGCACTTCGAGTTTCTGGCCGCTCTGGAGCGTGAGGAAATCGACGCGGGCCTCGAGCGGCACGATCCAGCGGTTCAGCATCTCGCGCGGCGAGCACATTTGACGGCCGAAATCGTCAATCACCAGAAGCCCGCCATTGGCGACGAGTTGGATGGGCGCGGTGTAGAAGCCGGTGCTCGTCGAGTAGTTCAGGTCGAGCGACTGCATCGTCAGCTCGCCGCCGACGATCACCTTGGGCCGTCGGCAGCGCACCCAACGGCGATCGGTGCGAGGGCCCGTTGTCCACGGGTCGGCGGCCTCGTTGGACACCGCTTCGTGATCGATCGGGTTGTACAGCTTGATGATGTGCCCTTCGACTTCGAGGGCATGCGGGATGGCGATCGTTTGTCGCAGCAGGTTGTGAATCGCCTGGGCGATCACGGTCTTACCGTTGCCCGGAGAGCCATAGACAAAGATCGATTGTCCGGACGTTACTGCCGGTCCAATCTGGTTGACGACGCGGTCGCTGACCACCAGGTGCGAGACGGCCTCGTGCACCGCTGCCGGCGAGACCTTCTGCTGCGTCGCCTGGCGAAACTCGGTCATGTAGGCTCGGTACTGCGCCAGGGGAACCGGCGCCGCGCCAACGTACTGGTTGTGCTCGAGGAACAGCAGCGCACGGCGTCTGCCGGTGTCGGTCAGGCGGTAGCGGAACGACGGCGCTCCGAGAAGTCCCCCGCCAACGACTTCACAGACCAGCGATCGTTTCAGCTGCTCGAGCACCGGCTCGACGACCGAGAACTCGAGGCCGAGGCGGTTCGCCACCTCGACGCCCGTGCAGTCGGCGTTGAAGTGCAGCAGCTTGACGACGAGCTGCACGATCAGGTCCTCACTCAGCCCGGTCTCTGCGAGGGTCGCGGACGAGGCCAGCTGCAGCCGGCTGGCGGGATTGGCGTCCGATGGTGGGTTCACCAGTTGGAGTGTCATTTTTTTATTCCTCGAGCGCGGCCTTCGCGGCTCGCGCCTGTTGCGCACGTGCCGCGGCTTCGGCCAGGCTCGGCCGCGCGGTGTGTGCCGATTCGAAGGCCGCAATAGCGCCGGCGTAATCGCGTTCGGCCAGCCGGATGATGCCGGTGTTGTAGCGTTCGGTTGCACGGTCGCCCGCCTGCGCGAAGGCGGCGCTCGCCGCGGCCGCATCCCCGGCGACGGCATGTGCAAGGCCGAGGTTGTTGCGAGCGGCGGTGAGCGTGGGGTCGACGCGGAGCGCGGCCTCGCAGGTGGCAATCGCCTTCGCGGCGCGACCCTCGAGGACCCATCCGTAGCACAGATTGTTCAGCGCATACGACGCGGCGCCATCGAGTTGCAGCGCGCGCTCGTATTCGCCGCGGGCCAGCGCACGCCGGCCGAGCGCCTGAAAGATCGTCCCCAGCGTGTTGTGCACGATCGGGTTGTCAGGCGCGTAGAACACTGCGCGATGCGCATCGGTGATGCCCACTTCCGGCAGACCGGAGTCGCGCCACAGCCGCGCGATCAAGTCGAGCGTGGCGGCGTCCTTCGGGTTCAGCGCCAGCGCGCGGGTCAGGAACCCCAGCGCCTTGTCGAAGATGCCCGCGCGCCGGTATTCCTCGGCGGCTGCACGAAGCGTCGTCGGCGACGGCGCGAAGGTGGCTACCGCCGCGGCGGCCGACAGCGCCGGGTTCCCGGCCTCGACGGTCGCCGCCGCTTGACCGGTCGGCCTGGCTTCGGTCGACAACTTGCGCACTTTCGCCATGAAGTTTTCGAGCGACTCCCCCGGCGGCGGCGCGCCGCTCGTCGCGGCCTCGGCGACCGGGGTCGGTTTTGTCGTGGAGACAGTGGCCGGGCGATGGGCGGCGCACCCGGCCACGAATGTTGAAATCAGCACGCACAGAACGGCTCGCACGATCGAACTCCTTACCTCAGTGGGTTGAAAAAGAGGTGCTGCAGTCGCAAATGCGCGCGCAGCACCGGGCGATCAGACCTCATCGTTCAGACGGCTCTTTCGACGGGCGACATACAAGACAACGAACACGCCGAGCCCGACCAACAGCACCACGTTCAGGACCACAGGAACCTCCTTACGAGTTGACGAGACACGATTGACGAACGAACCGACGACACGAAATCAGAACAGCCCGCGGTAAATCTCGATGACCGCCGAGCCGATGCACACGATGTAGACCGCCGGGAAGATGCACAGCACCAACGGAAACACGAGCTTGACGCCGATCTTTGCGGCCCGCTCCTCGGCCCGCTGCTTCCGCTTGGTCCGCGACGTCTCGGCGTGGACGCGAAGCGATTGTGTGACGCTGGTCCCGAAGCGATCGGTTTGCGTGAGCATCGTCACCAGCGACTGCACGTCGGGCACTCTCGTCCGCAGCGCGAAATTCGTGAACGCCTCGAGGCGCGACTTTCCGGCGCGGATTTCCGTCGTGATCAGCTTCAACTCGCCGGCCAGCTCCGGATGCGTAATCTCGAGCTCGTCGCTCGCTTTGACGATCGCCTGGTCGAGGCCCGACCCGGCCTCCATGCAGACGATGATCAGGTCGAGCGCGTCGGGCAATCCGTTGTCGATGGCCTTGGCGCGCGCGCGTGTTTTCCGCGCGAGCCAGAAATCCGGGAGCACGTAGCCGAGCGCAACGGCGATCGCCGCCATCATCCACCCGTCGGACAATCCGAACATCATGATCGCGACAAGCCCGGCTGCCGCCGGCGCGACGAACTTGACCGTCGCGAAGTAGACGGCGGCGCTCAGCTGCGGGTAGCCGGCGGCGGTCAGCTGGCGGCGGAGGCGTCCGAGTTCTTTGGGCGATTTGGGCAACGCCGCCGAGAGCTTGCGCAGCGCCGGGTTCGGGGTTTCCACGAGCGACGTGTCCTCCCGGACGAGTTCGCTCGGCCCGGTCAGCGTCAGGCTGCGGAGTCGTTTGCGCTCCGGGGCCGACCAGGCGAGTAGCGTCGCCGCCATCCATCCGGAGGCGGTCGCGACGCACACGAACACGGCCGCGAGTGAAATAGTCAGAGTCATAGGCATCACAGTCTCCGCTTCAAATCTCGATGTTGACGATGCGTCGCATCGCCATGTAGCCAATCACCTGCAGTACGACCCCGACAGCCACCATCCGGCGGCCGATCGAATCGGTAAACAGGAGGCTGATGTGTTCCGGTGCAATGAGGAACATCAGGGCGACGAGGACGAGCGGAAGCGCCGCCAGTACCGTTCCGGTGATTCGGCCATGGGCGCTGAGCACTCGAACCTGGCGCTTCAACCGGAATCGCTCGCGAATCAATTTCGCCAGGCTGTCGAGCACTTCCGACAAGTTGCCGCCGGACTCCCGCTGGGTGAGCACGGCGGTCACGAAGAATCGTGCGTCCAGCAGCGGGATCCGGTCGGCCATGCCCTTCAGCGCGTCGGGAAGCGGCATGCCGTAGTTCTGGCGATCGTGAAGCAACCGAAACTCGCCGCGAACCGGCTCGGTCACCTCGTCCGCCACCATCCCGATCGAAGCGGTAAACGCGTGGCCGGCTTTCAGCGCCCGCGAGATCAGATCGATCGCTTCGGGAAACTGCTCTTCGAATTTGGCGAGGCGTCGCTTCGCTGCGTGCTTGAGGAACGCAAACGGCACATACGCCAGCACGACGGCGCCGACCGCAGCGATGGTCGGGTCATTGACCAGCTCCAGGACAACAAGCCCGCCGATGGCGGCCGCAAAGGCCGAAGCGAGCAGGACCTGCCCCACCGTCACCGCACATCCGGATCGCTCGATCAGCCGCTCCAGCGGCCGAACGCTGTCGGCGAACCGATTCAGGACGCGATCGAGAACCGGCACGGTGCTCGCCGGCGCCGCGTCATTGACCAGCGTGGTCATCTCGATCTTCTTGATCACCCGCGTCGGTTCCAGCCGTCGCGACAGGGTGCGTTCGGCCTTCGTCTCCGGACCGAGCACGAACGCCCAGTAGAGGCCGAGAAAGAGAGCCAGGACACCGATAAAGCAGCCGATGACAATCAGCATGGGTTACTCCTCACGCGACGACTTTGATTTGTTCGAAGAGGTCCGCGGCCAGCCGGTATCCCGAGGCCGCGAGGCGGTCGCTGCACTTCGGTCGAATCCCGGTCGCCTTGAAACGCCCGCACACCTTGCCGTCCTGCCGGATACCGGTCTTCTCGAACAGGAAGATGTCCTGCATCGTGATCACTTCGCCTTCCATCCCCGTCAGCTCGCTGATGCCGGTGACCCGACGGGTGCCGTCCGACAGCCGTCTGACCTGCACGATCAGGTTGATGGCCGAGGCGATCTGCTGGCGGATGGCGCGTTCGGGAATGCTCAGGTTCGCCATCGCCACCATCGTGTCGAGGCGGTAGAGCGCATCACGTGCGCTGTTCGAGTGGATGGTGGTCAGGCTGCCGTCGTGACCGGTGTTCATGGCCTGCAGCATGTCGAGCGCCTCCTCGCTGCGGACCTCGCCCATGATGATCCGATCCGGACGCATGCGGAGCGCATTCACGACCAGGTCGCGCTGCTTGACGGCGCCTTTTCCCTCGACGTTGGCCGGCCGCGTTTCGAGCCTGACCACGTGACGCTGCCGGAGCATCAGCTCGGCGGCGTCTTCGATCGTGACAATGCGTTCGCTCTGGCCGATGAAGCTCGAAAGGATGTTCAGGAGCGTCGTCTTGCCTGCGCCGGTGCCGCCGGACACGATGACATTCAGACGGGACGCCACCGCCGCTTTCAGGAACTCCAGCATCGGCTGCGTCAACGAATCGCGGTCGACCAGGTCCTGCGCGCCAAGCCGATCGGTGCGGAACCGCCGAATCGACAGCACGGCGCCGTCGATCGCGAGCGGCGGGATGATCGCGTTGACGCGAGAACCGTCCTGCAGGCGCGCATCGACCATCGGGCTCGACTCGTCGATGCGCCGGCCCACCGAGCTCACGATCCGTTCGATGATCCGCTGAAGATGGCGGTCGTCCTTGAAGACGATCTCGGTCTCTTCGAGCTTCCCTTCGCGCTCGACCCAGATCTGGTCGTAGCGGTTGACGAGAATGTCCGAGACCGCCGGATCGCGCAGGAGCGCCTCGAGCGGGCCGAGGCCGAACAGCTCGTTGAGGACGTCGGTGACCAGGGTCTCACGCTCGAGCAGGCTGAGTGGAGTGGTCGCGAGCTGATTCTCGATGATCGTGCCGATCACCCGGCGGATTTCGGGCTCCGCGTCCTCACGCTTCACGCGCGTCAGCCGCTCGAGATTCAACCGATTCAGCAGTTCCTGATGGACCTTGGCTTTCAGCTGCTGGTACTCATTGGTGCGCGATTCGGTGTCTGCGACCGCGCCGTTCAACTTTGTCATCGTCTCTCCTGTTGGGACCGCCGTTAGCGCTTGCCGGCGAACATCGAGAGCAAGCCGCCCGATTTCTCTTTCTCTCGCGCCGCCTGCTGCGTAGGCAGCCCGGCGAGCTGACTCGCGAACGATGTCAACGCACTCGCCAGCTTCGTATGGTTATCGAGGACCAGCGGCCGGCCGTTGTTCAACGACGCCAGCGCGGTCGCATAGTTGTTGGGGAACACATAGCTCACCGGACGACGGACCACGCGCTCGACATCCTGCTGCCTGATTTCGGCGCCGGGATCGAAGCGGGTGATGACCACGGTGACGCGTTCCTTGCCGTAGCGCTGTTCCAGTGCGGAAGCCATCCGCGCGGCGCTGCGGACCGTCGCCACCTCCTGGTTCGCAACCACGACGATGCTGCCCGCCGGCTCGAGCGCGTCGAGCGCGGCAGCGTCGGACCGCGGCACGTCGAGCACCACATACGGGAACTCGGCGGCGGCAAGCTCGATCAGCGAGCGCATGCGTGCGGCCTCGACCGGTGTGCTCACCGGATGGCTCGACGATGCCAACAGGTGGAGCCCGGACTTGGTCTGGGTGATCAGCGTCCGCAGGAACGCGGCGTCGAGCCGATGCATGTTCTCGAGCGCGTCGAGCGCCGAAAACCGCGGCTCGGCGCCGAGGAACGTCGCCGCGTCGCCATAGGTCAGGTGCAGGTCCATCAACAGCGTGCTCGACGCGCGCAGCTTGTTGAGAATCGTCGCGACGTTCACCGCGACCGTGGTCGCGCCGACGCCGCCTTTGGCGCCAATCACCGCGAACACATCGCCGCGACGCGGGGACGGACGCTGGGCCGCGATCCGTGAGAGCGCGCCCTCCAGCTCGCCCCGAGTGACCGGCTCGGCGACGCATTCGCTCGCACCGGCGCGCATCGCCTGCAGCACGAGCGTCCCGTCGAGACCTGGCAGGACGACCACAATGCCGGTCGATGGATGTTGACGCTTGATCTCGGCGAGTTCGACCGGCATGGTGGAGCGCTCGCGCACGTCGACGACGAGCACGTCGGGCTGCCGTGCGCCTGCCATGGCGAGGGCTTTCAGATCTGCCATCTCGATCGTGGCGGTGTGAGCGCCACACGCGCGAACGAGATCCGTGAGCTGCTTATCCGATCCGACGAGCACGCTGACATTCATGTCCGGTCTCCGGTTACTGCACTAACTGAATGGTCTTGACGAACGAGGCCCCGCCGCCGACGCTTGGGCCGGAGTTGACGAATTCGCCCGGGATCGAGATCAGATCGCCTATCACGTCGTTTCCGTTCATGTGGTCGACGAAGAACCCGAGAATGTTGGTGACGCGCACACACCGGCCACCAGTTGGACAGGGATTCGCCGGATAGCTCTGCCACGGCGACGTCCAGTCGCCGCTTTGCTGGCGCCATTGGAATTCGTCCATGTCGAAGATCGTGATCGGGACGATCCTGGGACTAATCGGCGCGCATGTCGGCGCGCAGCTCCCGGTAATCTGCTGGCCGCCCGTATCCCACACCGCACTGATATCTTGATTGATAAGGTCGCCGACACCCTGGCTGGTCGGACCGATCATGTTGCCGGTCTCGGTCGGCAAATACTGACCGATG
>Ga0306926_10004132_pt1 | contig 15199 bp, 14 predicted proteins | sample flu12Cox44000178_FD_203759 | JGI IMG/M metagenome (GOLD analysis project Ga0306926, IMG submission 203759) | Lab enrichment of tropical soil microbial communities from Luquillo Experimental Forest, Puerto Rico - flux8day.12C.oxic.44.000.178 (v2)... | ecosystem: Environmental > Terrestrial >...
TGCTGTTCAGAAAATCCATCGCAGAGGCGAATGCCCTAACCTTTAAACCGACCGATCGCAATAAATTGGACAGACCGTCGCGCAAGTCCTCGTCATCATCAATTACAAAGACAACTGCTTGTTCTTCGGTGCGGTTGATCATGCGGCACTCGGCAGCTCTACATAAAAAACCGACCCGTGCGGCGCTTCAGATGAGGCCCGGATGTGTCCTCCGTGGGCTTCAACAATCGAGCGACAGATAGACAAGCCCATACCCATACCGCCCTGCTTCGTAGTGAAGAACGTGTTGAAGATTTTTTCTATTTTGTCGGCGTCAATTCCCGAACCAGAATCCGCAACGGTAATCAATACTTCCCCATTCTTACCTATTTCAGTCTTCACTCCCAGTATTTTGCGGCTCGAGGAAGCATTCATCGCTTCAATGGCATTCATGATTAGATTTAAAAACACTTGTTCCAGTTGAACCCGGTCCCCAAATACATATGGTCCCGGTTCATCCGAAAGTGCAGTCTGAAGGATGACGGCATTTTTCTGCATTTCATGATGCGTGAGCCCGAGAACACTTCTAATTATCCTGTTTACACCCACGCGCTTGTGTGGGTTGGCATCCTTTTTGAACATCGCACGAAGGTTTTCGATGATTCGACTGGCACGGTGGCCCGAATTAACGATTTTTTGCAATGCAGCGCGCGCTTCATCAAGATCGGGTGTGCTTCGCCCAAGCCAGCGGAGGGCCGCATTGCCTTGCGAGACCATCGCCGCGAGAGGTTGCTTGACCTCATGCGCAATGGCGGCTGACAACTCGCCGGCCGTCACTAGTCGGGCGACGCGCGCGCGTTCGGCTTGCTCGAACCTTTCCCGATCGCGCGCGGAAGCCAGTTCGGCAAGCATTTCGTCGAAGCCGGAGGCAAGCCTTCCGATCTCGTTGGTGGCGCTATCGTGAATACGAACATCGTAATTTTTCGTCTCGCGCACTTGCGACACGACATTCTCAAGCCGTTCCAACGGCCGCACAATGTGGCGATACGTCATGACGGCTATGACGATGCTGAGGCCCACAAGTACGCCAGTCACGGCCAGGCTTAGAGTCATCTTTGTGAGCAACATATCAATGCGTAACTGAAGTAGCCGATCGAGCTGAGACTGAGACACTGCCCAGGCTCCATTTGCGGAACTCACAACCGTTTCGTATTCGCGTCCTTGCGCAGCGTTATTGGTTTCGGTGGCGCCACCACCGAGGCTAATGGCCTTTAGTCCGCCAACGAAGGTGTCAGTAGACGAAAATAGGGCGGCGTAGGTCGAATCAACGGCTCGCTTCAAACTGCCATCGGCATTTCCACGATATGCCGCTGTCAGTTTGTTCTTAATTTCGCCAGTAGCGGACTCAATCAGCCCATCAAGGACAAGAACATGCGCGTTAGTTTCGTTGGACGGAGTTGGGACGCCAGCAGATTCGCTTGTTACCATGCGCAGTTCACCTAAGCGGCCAAGCAATTTCGGCAACTGCTCGACAAGAATGTTTTGCAGGTAATAAGTATCGAGGTCCGTATCCAGCGTGAGGTTTGAGTCGTCGCCAATGCGCGAGGCAAGTTGCTGCATTTTGGCAAGTAGGTCTATGGCGTTCGCCGAGTCAACCGGATGGTTCGAACCTAGACGTGAGAGTGCGCTTGAGAGATCTTGAACGACTTCGCGGGTGTGCAATGCAAGGGCGGCATCGGATTGCGCCGTTGTAAGCGCTTCCACCATCTTATGGGCAGTCGCGTTCGGCTCCGGCGCCAAAGGGTTGAACGGCCTGCCAGTCAGAACGGTGTGGTAGATTGAGCTTAGAGTCCCCAGGAATTTGCTGCCAATGAGCTCCTTGCGCGCAAAGGCGATCGCAATGTGCTTTTCGGCCACCAGACTATAGGTGGTCGCTGCGATGGAAATAATGAACAATGCGCACAGGAGAGTGAGCTTAGTGCTCGTGCGCAAATTCTTGAACATGGCCTCCTCTCAAAGCGACTAGCAGGCTAAGCCACCATCTGTGAGATGCACGCTTCCGGCTGATTATAAGGCCTCACAATGCAATCCTGTACACGCCCCAATTCCCTCTTGTTCTATTCCAAATTCTCGCCAGTTTCCCGTCTGATGCAGATTGTATTTGATGCCTAAAAATCTTTGATTGGTCGCGCTCCCAGTCAATTGACGAGCGCCATAAAGCGTCAATCTTTTTGAATGGCCGACTCGGCCTCGACTCTCGGAAAAACAATCTTTTCGGGGAATTTCACTTCTCGCGGCAGCCGGAGCCGCTCTTGTGATGCAACTCGATCGCGTCAGTCAGGCACTCCATCAGCGACCTGTCGTCGAATGGCTTGCTCAGAAAGCCGACCGCTCCGTTATTGAGCGCGCGAGTCCGGTGTTTGTCGTTCGGGTATGCGGTGACCAAAATTACCGGGATCTGGTTTCCCTGCAACTTTAATTCTTCTTGCAAATCGAGGCCGTTTAGCCCTGGCATTTGCAAGTCCGTTATCAGGCATGTCGTCTCTGCGATGACACCAAGGAAATGCGCCGCCGAGCTGAAAGTAACGGCCTTATATCCAAATGATTCGACAAGCTCGCGTATGCCGTCGCGGGCCAGCGCGTCATCATCAACGATCGAGATCAATGGATCTTTGGACATTATGGACCTGAGGGGAACGTCTCGCAGACCAAGACCGCTATAGGACCCAAATTTATTTTTAAAAATTTGATTTAGCGCAATTAGCGGATGGTTAAATGTTTCGCCCGTGGGTGCGATGTCCGACTTATGCCTTAAAAAGCAGACATTCAGCCGCAATGCCGTATGTCCGCTTTGGCTCAGAAGCAGACATTGGGGAAGGTGCGACTGATGTCCGCTTTACCCCCAAAAGCGGACATCATTTGAATGCTCTGGGATGTCCGCTAAGTGCCAAAAGCGGACATCCGCCGTCTCGTGCGAGGCGCGCGGCTATCGATACGAGGACACGGTTTACTTGTCGCGTGGGTCCGTGGACGCCAATTAAGCCTTTCCAAGTAACCCCAGCTTCTGCGATCCGGCGTGCCTTTGATTTAGCTCAATTCGCGCTCGGCAATTATCGGTTAGCCAAAATCTGCATATAGGAGGGCGCTATGCCGCTTATGACAGCTGCCGATTGTGTCGCTTTCTGCTTTTTGGTTGCCTCGGCCGTGGCTGTGGCCATGGCGATCTGGTTTCCGCGAAGCAAGTTATGGAAAGGGCTTCCTACCAAACCCGAAAATAGGCTTGAGCCAAAAGCAGAGATGGCTGATGCCAAGCCTGGCTCAAATTTGAGCTAGATCAAAGTTATTCCCCTGCTTCTGATTGTGATTTGTCACTTCGAAACGGTTCTTTACGGGAGGGGGCCGTTTCGTCCCCGTAATAAACTTGAAGGCCGCCACTTGGGCGGCCTTTTTGTTTCAACACAGTGAATTTGAATTTTTCACCCGTGCGAATGTCCGCCTGGGTCAAAAGCAGACATCGGAGGGCGTTCTGGCAACGTCCGCTTTACCCCCCGAAAACGGACATCGATCGAGCGTGCTGGGATCTGCTTTGTGCCAAAAGCAGACACTCATCAGCGTTACCGGACATGGGGCCAACCTCGTCGATTCTATCGGGATCGTGACTTGATTTAAATCAACGTCGCGTTCGGCGCCGTGATTTAAAGAACGATCACATCCCACAGACCGGATTGGCGCTCGATGAATGGACACGCCAAACTCATGACCTACGGTGAGGGCGGGTTGGCAGCCGCCTTTATCGCGCTTGCGTTCGTTTCCATCATCGTTGCCGCTAAAGCCTACACGCCGGCCTATGCCTTCCATGCCTACTTGTTTGCGGCGGCAAGCGCGGCCGCCGCTTTCGCAATTTTCAATCATTATTTCGCGCGGGACGCGGAGCCCATTCCGCTCACGATCGGCGGCAAGCCGAACTACAACATGGGGCCTGTCAAAGTGGCGACGCTGCTCGCGGTGTTCTGGGGCATCGCCGGCATGGCAGTCGGGCTGTGGATTGCGCTCGAACTGGCGTATCCGACGCTGAATTTCGATCTCGCTTTCATCTCCTTCGGTCGACTGCGCCCGCTGCATACTTCTGCAGTTATCTTCGCCTTCGGTGGCAATGTACTTGTGGCGACGTCATTTTACGTGGTGCAGCGCACCTCGCGCGCGCGGCTCGCCGGCGAACTCGCACCTTGGTTCGTGGTGCTCGGCTACAACTTTTTTATCGTCATTGCCGGGACTGGCTACCTTCTCGGCATCACCCAGTCCAAAGAATATGCCGAACCGGAATGGTACGCCGATCTCTGGCTTACCGTCGTGTGGGTCGTCTATTTGCTCGTCTATGTCGGTACCCTGATGCGTCGCACCGAGCCGCATATATATGTCGCCAACTGGTTTTATCTCGCTTTCATTCTGACCATCGCGGTGCTTCACCTCGGCAATAATGCCGCAGTGCCAGTGTCGCTATTTTCGTCGAAGTCCTATGTGGTCTGGGCCGGCGTGCAAGACGCGATGGTGCAGTGGTGGTATGGCCACAACGCTGTGGGCTTTTTTCTGACCGCAGGCTTCCTTGGCTTGATGTATTATTTCATCCCCAAACGCGCCGAGCGCCCGATCTACAGTTATCGGCTGTCGATCATCCATTTTTGGTCGTTAATTTTTCTCTACATCTGGGCCGGCCCGCATCACCTGCATTACACCGCGCTGCCGGATTGGACCCAGACGCTCGGCATGACATTTTCGGTCATGCTGTGGATGCCGTCGTGGGGCGGCATGATCAACGGGCTGATGACGCTCTCGGGCGCGTGGGACAAGCTGCGCACCGATCCGGTGCTGCGCATGATGGTGCTGGCGGTCGCCTTCTACGGCATGGCCACCTTCGAAGGACCGGTCATGTCCATCAAAGAGGTCAACTCGCTTTCACACTATACCGATTGGACCATCGGCCATGTGCATTCTGGTGCACTCGGGTGGGTCGCCTTCATTTCATTTGGTGCGATCTACTGCCTGGTGCCGTGGCTCTGGAACCGGCCGCTATATTCGATGCGGCTGGTGAGCTGGCATTTCTGGATCGCAACAATCGGTATCGTCCTCTACGTCAGCTCGATGTGGGTGTCAGGCATCCTGCAGGGTTTGATGTGGCGGGCTTACACCAGTCTCGGATTCCTCGAATATTCGTTCATCGAAACGGTTGAGGCGATGCATCCGTTCTACGTTATCCGCGCGCTCGGCGGCGCGCTGTTTCTCGCCGGGGCGCTGATCATGGCTTTCAACATCTGGCGCACGATCTATCCGGCACGTGGCGTGACCGAGGTCATGCCCGGCCTTGCTCCGGCTGAATAGAGGGTCCGATGTCGCAGTCGCTCTGGCAGAAACATTGGATCCTGGAACGCAATTCGATCCTCCTCCTAGTCGGTATTCTGATCGTCATCGCCATCGGCGGTCTCGTCGAAGCGGTACCGTTGTTTTATCTGCGCAGCACCATCGAGACCGCCGAGGGCATGCGGCCCTACACGCCACTCGAGCTCGCCGGGCGCGATATTTACGTCAGCGAAGGCTGCTATCTATGCCACTCGCAAATGATCCGTGCGCTACGCGATGAAGTCGAGCGCTATGGACATTATTCGTTGGCGGCCGAAAGCCAGTACGACCATCCCTTCCAATGGGGATCCAAGCGCAACGGTCCCGATCTCGCACGCGTCGGCGGCAAATATTCCGACGATTGGCATCGCGTCCATCTCAACGATCCGCGCGCGGTCGTGCCGGGCTCCATCATGCCGTCCTATCCCTGGCTGCTAACGACCGATCTCGATTACTCTCATATCGCCCAGGACATGAAGGTCCAGGCGCTGCTTGGCGTGCCATATAGCGGCGAAATGATCGACAAAGCCGTCGCCGATCTGCGCACCCAGGCCGCCAACGACGCACCCGACGCTGCGGCACTCGCAAAGCGGTACCCCAAAGCGCAATCACGCAATTTTGGCGGCGACCCGACACGCATCACCGAAGCGGATGCGCTGATCGCCTATTTGCAAATGCTTGGCACATTGGTCGATTTCAAGCTCTACGACAACAAAGCTAACATTCGCTGAGGAAATGATCGTGCAATCCAACTACGCCTTCTTCGCGCATTTCGCCCAGACCTGGGGCCTAGTCTATTTCGTCGTGATCTTCATCGCTGTCCTGGTTTACGCGCTGTGGCCGTCGCGCCAGAAGCAATTCGACGAATCCGCGCGCGTGCCGCTGCGGGAGGACTGATATGAGCGGGCAGACCGAAGGCGTCGACAAGCTCGCGCATAAGCCGGCGTCTCAATCGCCCCGCCAGGTGGCGACCACAGGACATGAATGGGATGGCGTGCAGGAATTGAACAGGCCGCTGCCGCGCTGGTGGCTGTGGTTGTTCTACGCGACGATCGTGTGGGCGATCGGCTATTGGGTGGCTTATCCCGCTTGGCCGCTGCTGTCGTCGTATACCACTGGCGTTTTCAATTGGCATTCGCGTGCGGCTGTTAGCAGCGATCTCGCTGCACTGCAGACGCAACGCGCCGCCATGACCACCCGACTCGCCGCTGCCTCGCTTACGGAGATCGAATCGACTCCCGAAATGCTCGACTTCGCCCGCGCGCTCGGCGGCCGAGCCTTCGCCGATAGTTGCGCGCCCTGCCACGGCGCCGGCGGCGGCGGCGCCAAGGGTTATCCCAATCTCGTCGACAACGACTGGCTATGGGGTGGCAGCCTCGACGCTATCTCGCAAACGATTACGCATGGCGTGCGCTCAGACGACGAGCAGGGACGCCAAGGCTCGATGCCGGCATTTGGCCGCGATGGCATGCTCAAGCGCGAGGACGTGCTTGTAGTTGCCGATTACGTACGCTCGCTGCCCGGGCTTTCAATGAGGGCCGGCGCGGATCTTTCGCGTGGCGCAAAAATCTTCGCAGACAATTGCGCGGTCTGTCACGGCCCGGATGGCAAAGGCAATCGCGCGCTCGGCGCGCCAAATCTGACAGACCAGATCTGGCTTTACGGCTCCGATAGCCAAGCGATCATCGATGGCATCTGGAACGGCCACGGCGGCGTCATGCCGGCGTGGGGCGGTAAGCTCGATCCGGTGACCATCAAGGCGCTCACAGTTTACGTGCACACCTTTGGCGGTGGGGAATAAAACATGTTTCCGGGAGGCTCATCGACGTCCGCCGGCGTGGCTCCGACCGCAGCCGACATGCGAGCGGCTCACCCATTGAGTGATTTCACCGCTGCCGCCGCCGAGGCCGTCACGACAGCGAACATCACCAAGCCGCATTTCCCAGATGAACCCGACGGCGAGCCACTCTATGCTGCGCGAGAGAAAATCTACCCTCAGCATGTACGCGGTACGTTTCGCACGTTGAAATGGACGCTGCTGGTCGTCACACTCGGCATCTATTATTTTCTGCCATTCGTTCGCTGGGATCGCGGGCCAAACGCACCGAACCAGGCCGTATTGATCGATTTTCCCAGCCGGCGTTTTTATTTCTTCTTTATCGAGATCTGGCCGCAGGAAGTTTATTATCTGACTGGACTGCTCATCGTCGCCGCGATGGCATTGTTCCTGATGAATGCAGTGGCCGGACGGTTGTGGTGCGGTTACCTATGTCCGCAGACCGTCTGGACAGATCTCTTTGTCACTGTCGAGCGCTGGTTTGAGGGCGACCGCCGCGAGCATTTGCTGCGCGATCGCCAGCCCTGGAGCTTTGACCGGGCTGCCCGCGCGGCGGCGAAGCATTTTTGCTGGCTGATGATCGCCTGGTGGACTGGCGGAGCCTGGATTCTTTACTTTGGCGATGCCCCGACATTGGTCAGAGAGCTTGCGACGTTCAAAGCACCACCGATGGCCTATGGCTTTATCGGTCTGCTGACCTTCACCACCTATGCACTCGCCGGCTGGATGCGTGAACAGGTCTGCGTCTACATGTGCCCATGGCCGCGCATCCAGGCGGCCTTGACCGATGAATACGCGCTCAACGTCTGTTATCGCTATGACCGCGGCGAGCCGCGCGCTTCCGTAAAGAAAGCAGCGGCGCTGCATGAGCATGGCCTGCCGGCGGGTGATTGCATCGATTGCCTGCAATGCGTGTATGTTTGTCCCACCGGCGTGGACATTCGCAACGGTCCAAATCTCGGATGTATCCAATGCGGCCTTTGCATCGACGCCTGTGATTCGGTGATGGCGAAGATCGGCCGCGCACCCCGTCTCATCGCCTACGACAGTGATCTGAATATTCGCGCCCGTCAGCACGGCGGACAAACGTCTTATCGCTTTTTCCGCACGCGCACCGTCCTTTATGCCGGCATCATCGCTGTGGTTGGAGCGATCATGACCTACACATTGGCCACCCGTCACGCACAGGCGCTCACCATCATTCACGACCGCAATCCGCTATTCGTGCGGCTTTCCGACGGCGCAATCCGCAACGGCTATGCTGTTCACATTGCCAACAAGCAGCGCGAGACGCAGAATTTCATCTTGCAAGTAAGCGGGCTTGCCGGAGCTGACGTCGAAACGATCGGCAGCGACCGCAACCCAGAGGGTAAACCGATCATCGCGGTCGGACCCGACCAGACCCGACAAGTGCGCGTGCTTGTCACGACACGTCAAGTGCTCGAACCGAATGCGTCCATTCCGCTAACATTCAGCATCTTGACCGCGAATGGCCAAGTCGGCGCCACGGCAACGGATCGCTTCGTCGGACCGTGAGAGACGCAAATGTCGAGATCAAATACAGATCACCAAACTGGACCGCGGCTCACCGGCCGAATGGTCCTCGTTTACCTGCTGACCTTCTTCGGCGTTGTTACCGGCGTCAATGGCGTGATGATCTACGAGGCGCTCTCGACGATGCGCGGCGTCGATACCGAAAGCACTTACCAAGCTGGCCGGATGTTCGAGCAGGATATTGCGACGCTCAAGGCACAGAATGCACGGCATTGGCAGGTCGACGCAAAACTGACACCTGCACCTGATGGCACGCGGCTCGACGTCGTGGCGCGCGACGAAGCGGGTCATGTCCTGACGGGTATGGCAGCATCAGCGAGCTTCGAACGCCCGACCGATCGCGGATTGGATCGCAAATTTGCGCTCGCTGAGGATTCGCCTGGGCAATTCCACGGCAGAACCGAGCTCATTCCCGGTCAGTGGGATCTCGTCATCGAGATATCGTGGCAAGGCCAGCAGCTGTTCCGCTCCAAAAACCGTGTTGTGCTGAAGTGATCCTACGGATGAGCGAAATTCTCGATCTTTCCAGCTTTGTCGAGCGGTCCGAGCCCGGCCGCGCGCGTATCACGTTGGCCGTCGACGGCGTCAGCTGCGCGGGCTGCATTCGCAAGATCGAGGATGGCCTGCAAAAACTGGCTGGAATCGTGGATGCGCGGCTCAATTTCACCCAGCGTCGCCTCGCCGTCGAGTGGCGCGATTGCGAGACCAACCCCGAACGGATCATAGCCGCGCTCGAGCAAATCGGTTATCGCGCCTATCCCTTCGCCCCCGAGCGCATCGCGGCCGAAGACAAATATGAGACCAAATGGTTGTTAAGATGTCTTGCCGTCGCCGGCTTCGCCGCAATGAATGTGATGTTGTTATCGGTCTCGCTCTGGGCCGGCAATGTCTCGGATATGACGCGGGAAACACGCGATCTGTTTCATTGGCTCTCGGCTTTGATCGCGCTGCCTGCGGCGGCTTATGCCGGCCAACCGTTTTTCAAAAGCGCATGGCGAGCCGTTCGCTCGCGACAACTCAATATGGACGTGCCGATCACGGTTGGCGTGACATTGGCGCTAAGCTTGTCGCTCTATGAGACCGCGACGCATGCAATTCACGCTTATTTCGATTCCGCGATCATGCTGTTGTTCTTTTTGCTGTGCGGCCGCTACCTCGATCAGGCCACACGGCAAAAAACGCGGCAATTCGCTGGCAATCTCGCTTCCTTCAAAGCTGAGTTCGCGCACAGGTTTGGGCCTCGGGGTGAACTGACCCGTGTTCCCGCATCGGTCCTGCAACCGGACGACATTATCCTGGTGCAGCCGGGCCAAGCTGTACCCGCCGATGGGGTGATCGTGAGCGGCTATTCGGAATTGGACCAGAATCTCGTGACCGGAGAGACCATTCCGCAGGCGGGGGAGCCCGGGGTTTTGGTCTATGCCGGGGCCATCAACTGCTCTGACGCCCTGAAAGTGAAAGTCGTAGCCGCGGGCAATTCAACGCTGCTGCAGGAGATTGAACGTCTGCTCTTGCGGGCGACGGAAACGAAATCGCACACCATTCGGCTCGCGGACCGCGCGGCGCGGCTTTACGCGCCGATCGTGCACTTGACGGCGGCCACGACTGCGATGGGCTGGCTGTTGGCAGGCGCATCGCTTCATGACGCGATCGTCACGGCAGTTGCCGTTCTTATCATTACCTGTCCTTGCGCGATAGCGCTGGCCATTCCGACCGTTCAAGTGGTCGCCGCCGGACGACTATTCCGCGCTGGCATCATCCTAAATTCCGCCGACGCCATCGAGAAGCTTGCGACAATCGACACGATCGTGTTCGACAAGACCGGCACGCTGACGCTGCCGGAAGCCGTAGCCGACGGCTCGTCGATTGATCCGAACGTTCTTGAGCGCGCGGCCCGTCTGGCGTTATCCAGTCATCACCCACTGGCAGCGGCACTTGCGCGCTGCGCGCGCGAACGCATTCCTTATACCGGAGTGGTGGAGGAGAGCGGCAGTGGTGTGCATGGCACCATCGAGGGGCGAGAAGCGAGGCTTGGCAGCGCGCTGTTCTGCGGAGTTGTGGAACAACTGGCAAACGAGGCCGACAGCGTGGCTTCCACAATATTTTTCACCCATGCAGGACGTGTGGCGGCCATCCCAATCCGACAACGATTGCGTCCCGATGCCCTCGCTGTCGCGCAGGCGCTGATCGCACGTTCGCTCGACCTGATCATCTTGTCAGGCGATCGGTCGAAAGCGGTCGAACCGGTCGCAACTCAGCTCGGTATCACGCGATGGCGTGCCGGTTTGAATCCGGCCGAAAAAATCAACGCGATCGAGAAGCTGAAGTCACGGGGCCGTCGTGTTCTAATGATTGGTGATGGGTTAAACGATGCGCCGGCGCTCGCGGCAGCGACAGTCTCGATATCGCCGATCACGGCGGCACAGCTCACCCAGGCCCGCGCCGACGCGTTGTTTCTCGGTGAGTATTTGGCTCCGGTCTTGGATGCAATCGCAATATCTCGCCGGGCGAGATCGTTGATGCAGCAGAATCTCGGGCTGGCCATCATCTACAATGTGCTTGCCGTCCCGATTGCAGTCGCAGGCATGGTCACCCCGCTGATTGCGGCGGCAGCAATGTCAGGTTCGTCGATCTTAGTCACGCTCAATGCGTTGCGGGGCCGGCTTGGGCGCCGACCTAATTTCGTCCACGAGACCGGATCCTCGCCGACGCAAGCGGCTAAACGAGTGGCGCATGCGAAAGCTCGTGTTGCCGAAGATGCTCCGGAAGATCTCGTTTTGAAAGACACGGGCGCAGCACGCCATCGATTGGAGTTCGTGCAATGAATGTGCTGATTTATCTCGTGCCTATGGCGCTTTTGCTCGGCCTGACTGGGCTCCTCGGATTCATGTGGACGTTGAGGACGAACCAATACGATGATCTTGATGGCGCCGCACTGCGCATTCTGCCCGACGATGACATCAATGGCGACTAGCTTTACGACGCATACCACACAGCAAATTTGCGCAGCTGTCGTCCGCCCAATGTCCGTTATGGGTCAGGAACGGAGATCCGATGGAATGTCCGCTTTACTCCCGAAAGCGGACCTCACTGAGCGCGATCGCCATGTACCGCGAAGGATGGACGCGTCAGCGTGCTACCCACTTGCTACCCCGCCGGATTTTGGGGTAGCAGCCTAGGCCAATAACCTCGATAGAATGGGCATAACTTGTGTTTTTGAGCGCGAGTTGTCGTGAACCCAAAGCGGACATTGGAACAGCCCGGTCGTGATGTCCGCTTTGTGCCAAAAGCGGAAGTCGCCGTAATCAGATCGTGGAATTGATGTTCAGCCCGACGCGAAAGATGTTGTCGCTCGCTGGCAGCAGCGAGGTCGTGTTGATAATTCGCCCTAAGCAGTTGCCGGCTCGACCGTAGTCGGGCCGGACCATTCGGCGGCGAGCTTCACCGCGTCGCCATCAAAGTGGTTGATGTCTATGCCGGTATCGACGATACCCGGAACACCGTGCGGCTTGGGGCCGACGCCGTCGCCGGTAAACTGCCACAGCCAAGCACTCGGCCAGTTGCGTGGTGTCACCGGGCGTGGGCCATACTGTGCGAGCCAAAGGCGATGCGCAGCGAGATAACTATCGATACGGTCGTCAAGCTGTTCTTTTATGAGGAACCCGGAATAGAGCACTGCCTTGCGGCCGACAACGTGCTCGACCCGGAGTAGAAATTCCTTGGCGTCAATAAGGGGGACGCGCTCGTCCTCGTGGTCGAGCGCGAGCAGCGTAGTGTTGTCCGGCGCGGCGATCTTGAGGAAGAAATCGACCTGCGCCGGGATCGAGACCGGCCGCAGAAAATGATACGCGCCCCACAACAGACCGGCTTTAAGCGCGTCGCCGCGCCCGGCGGCGTACATTTTATCGGCAAACCCGGTCGCTTCAGTCGCCTTGTGGATGATCCCGGCGTATCCCGCGGCTTTGACCTCACCAAAATCGGCGACGTCGTTGTGGTGCGACAAGTCAACCACCAGCGGGTTGATTGCCACGGGTTGCAATTTGCGGCGGCGTTTCATGCGTCCGCTTTACCCCCAAAAGCGGACATTGTTGTGTGTGCCGACCATGTCCGCTTTGTGCCAAAAGCAGACATTCAATCGCTCACTCGATCACCTCGTCGGCGCAGCGCGGTAACCGCTACCTGCGCGTTCTGTTCGTGCAAGCCGCGTGGGTGGTGCTGATCAAACCGAGGAGCTGGGAGCGGCACGGGCTCAAGCGCTGGATCGAGGCAGCCAAGAAACGTCTACACCGCAACGTCCTTGCCATTGCGCTCGCTAACAAGCTAGCGCGCATCGCATGGGCTGTTCTGGCCGGTGGCCGTACCTTCGAAGCGAACAAGATTCAGGCTGCATGAACTTGCATGAAATTCAGTTGCCCGCCGAGGTCTGCGAGAAGATGAGATGAGATGGAGGTTCGGTCTTCCCGGCGCATGCGAACACTGGTGACCCATTTGGCCCGATCGAGGCCTGTCTGTTAATGAGCTCGCCAGCGCGCTGATATCCATGATGGCTGAGAGCAATGCTCTAACACGAGGCCGGATACATTGATGCAAGACCGCTCACCACCGACCCGTCAAATCTTCTTGCTACGCACGGCCGGACCATACATTGGGTCATAAGCGGACATTGAAGAGCCTCCACTCGATGTCCGCTATTCCCCTGTCTCATCGGATCAATCGCAGCACAACCAAAAAGGATAATCGCGCCGATGAAGGGAGCGACCATTGCAGCGCGGTTGCTAACCTGCGAGCACTTACGGTGTCGAGATTAAACCCCGGCTCGTCGCGACTACCAAACGATTGCCCCAACGAACAATAGAGTCCACCCGGCCTATCCCCGGCACCGTCTGCCCCAGCGTCACCTTCCAGACGCCATTCGGCCCTTCTATCACTGCGGTGCCATTAACAACTTCACGCAGTGCCCAGCCCTCAATGGTTGTTGGCCTTGTCTCCGGCGTGGGAGTCAGTTTCGTCGGGGTCCGCGTCTTTTTCACCTTGTCCCCTGTCGAGGCCGTACGTCGCGATGCGACTGTTGAATCTTTGCTTGCGAGCCGAGATATTGGAGCAGTGGTTATGGACGTTGTGGAGGAGGAGGAGACGTTCGAATTTTGCGGTGCTTCCGCAGGCGCGCTTCGAGCGATCTCGCGAACCATCGTATCGTGTATCTGAATACGATCGCTATTTTGAGTGTCGTGCGTCCGAGCGGCAGGTGAGTTGAGGCTGTGCTCCAAGGTGGATGAAATCGCTTTAGGACTTAGATCACGATTTCCAGTAAGCCCGCTCACTGACGTCAAACCAAAGGGCAATGCTGATTCATATAGAATAAACCATCCCACCGCACACGTCGTCGCCAACAAACCTAGGATAAGCGCCCCATAGAATGTGTAGCCCCGGCTAGACGCGGGCGAGTTTAAGACCCTATGGCTTTTATCAATTTTGATTTCGTGAGGCGGCCCCACCGTTGCTGAGCCGCTATTCATGGCTGGTTCGCCGGGCGCTTGAATGTCAAAGCAAGATTCCTGTTGCTCGCGGTTGATTTCGCGAATCACCGCCATCCATTTTTCGACCTGAGCCAGCATGCGCAGATCGGAGCCGCCCGCGTGCATTGGATTGCGCGCCGAACCTGGCGCGGGATTAGCCGTATTAACGACACTCTCGGTAACGACACTCTGGGACATGGGTACTTGGTTCCGAACCGCGTTTAGTTGCGCGGCGAAGCCGACATCGCCTAACCACCCCTGCTTTGCCCTCAATGAGAAAGCCCGTGGCTAAACGAATGCTTAACGCCGGAGTGAACATTTGTATTAATCTGAATCTTCGATTGAACGCCCGCAACACAAGGAGCGCCTGCGCTGGAGCCTGACCTGCCTGCCAGGCGGGCTGCTGTTTATGTCTGCTTTGAGTCAGATCGGACATTAACTGAGTGTGGACTCGCCATGTGGTCTCGCCTGCTCGCCGTCGCTTTGCTTCTGTTACCCACGCCAGCCCTGGCTGACGTCAAAGAGAAAGTCGCGGCCCTCGCTCCGTCGGGGGTAGTGCTAGTGGTGGACCCCGAAGGTAGCGAGTTGGTGGCCCAAAACGCGAATGAGCCCTTCGTTCCGGCCTCCGTTACCAAGATCGTGACGGCTTGGCTGGCGCTGGAGGTGCTGGGCGGGGACTACCGCTTCGAGACCCGCTTCTATCTCGACGACAAGCGTGTGCTCTACGTGCGCGGGGGGCGATCCTTTCCTGATCTCAGAGGAGCTAGCGCCGCTCGCGACCAGTCTGGTCGCAGTGGTCGGCAAAAAGCCGATCGACAGCATCGTGCTCGACGCGAGCTACTACCCTTCAAATCTCAGCATCCCGGGCATCGAGGACACCAACAATGCTTACAATGCGCTGAACTCCGCGCTTGCGGTG
>Ga0306926_10004134_pt1 | contig 15198 bp, 11 predicted proteins | sample flu12Cox44000178_FD_203759 | JGI IMG/M metagenome (GOLD analysis project Ga0306926, IMG submission 203759) | Lab enrichment of tropical soil microbial communities from Luquillo Experimental Forest, Puerto Rico - flux8day.12C.oxic.44.000.178 (v2)... | ecosystem: Environmental > Terrestrial >...
GATGGCACGATCTATCCTCAGCCGGGGACGTTCTATTTTGCCGATCGGCAGGTGAACCCGAGCACGGGTTCGATCCGGGTCGCTGGTCTGTTTCCGAATCCTGGGAACACACTGCGCCCCGGACAATATGCCCGCGTACGCGTATCGCTGCGAAGCAAGGACCATGCACTGTTGGTCCCGCAGCGCGCGGTGACCGAAGTGCAGGGGATCTTTCAAATCGCAGTCGTCGGCAGCGACAATCGGATTGCCATTCGGAACGTCACACCGGGCGAACGTGTCGGCAGCCAGTGGATTATTGATCAAGGACTGAAGCCGGGCGAGCGCGTGGTAGCCGAGGGCACTCAGAAGGTGCGGTCCGGCATGCCGGTCATCCCCAAGCCATTCGTCACCACAGCGGAACTCACAGGAAGGTAACCGCCATGTCTAAATTCTTCATCCATCGCCCGATCGTGGCGATGGTGATCTCCATCGTCGTGGTTATCGTCGGTGCCGTGACGATTGCCGGCCTTCCCGTTGCTTTGTTTCCGCAGATCGCCCCTCCGGAAGTGCAGGTTTCCGCCGTCTACACGGGGGCCGACGCTCAGACCGTCGAACAGTCGGTCGCCACCCCCATCGAGCAGCAAATGAGCGGCGTCGACAACATGAACTACATGTATTCGCTGAACGCGGCGGCCAGAGGCGAAATGCGGATGATCGTGGACTTTGATGTCAAGACCGATCCCAATACCGACCTGATTCTCTCCCAGATGCGACAGAACCTGGCGGCGCCCCAGCTCCCGGCCGAAGTCAACGCGCTCGGTGTTACGGTTCAGAAGACGCTTACCGCTCCTCTGATGCTCATCAGCTTGTACTCGCCGCATGGCACCTATGACGGACGATTTCTTTCCAATTACGCGTACATCAATCTCAACGACCAGCTCACGCGAGTGCCGGGCATCGGCAGCGTGCAGGTGTTTGGTTCTGGTCCATACGCGATGCGTCTTTGGGTGCGCCCCGACCAACTGGCCAAGCTGGGCATCACGGTTCCCGAAATCGTCAACGCCATTCAAACGCAGAACGCGGTGAACCCGGCCGGCCAGGTGGGCAGCGAGCCGGTACCGCAGGGCCAGGAGTTCACCTACTCCGTGCGTGCCCGGGGCCGCCGTACCTCATCGGAGGACTTCGGGCAGATTGTGGTACGGGAGGCGCCGGATGGCGGAATCGTCCGAGTCCGCGACGTGGCGCGCGTCGAGCTGGGTTCCCAGGACTATACCATCATCGGCCGCTTGAATGGTAAGCCAAGCGCCATCATCGCGGTCTATCAGTTACCGGGTTCGAATGCCGTCCAGGCAGCTGAATCCGTGAATAGACTCATGGCAGACGCGAAGAGGCGCTTTCCGGAGGACGTAGACTTTTCGGTCTCTCTCGATACCACCCGGGCAGTGAGCGAAGGTATCCGCGAGATCGTAGAGACTCTGGTTATCGCGATACTTCTGGTGATCGCCGTCGTGTTCCTCTTTCTCCAAGGGTGGCGTGCCACGCTGATTCCGCTGCTCGCGGTTCCCGTCTCCCTGGTCGGAACGTTCGTTTTCTTCCCGCTGTTTGGTTTCTCCATCAACACGCTTTCGCTGTTCGGCCTGGTTCTCGCGATCGGGCTGGTGGTGGATGACGCCATCGTGGTGGTCGAGGCGGTGGAGCGCCACATCGAGGACGGGCTTGCACCCAAGGAGGCAGCGCTGAAGGCGATGGAGGAGATCTCCGGTCCGGTGGTGGGCATCGCCTTGGTACTCTCCGCCGTCTTCGTGCCGACTGCTTTCATCCCGGGCATCACCGGGCGCCTCTACCAGCAGTTCGCCGTGACCATCGCGATTTCAGTCATCCTTTCCGCTTTCAATGCCCTCACCTTGAGCCCGGCTCTGGCCGCGCTGATGCTGAAGCCAAAAACGTCGAGCCGCGGGCTCGTCCGCCGCGGCTTCGACGGATTCAACCGCCTCTTCGGACGCGCCACCGAAAGCTATGTGCGATGGTCGGGGGTGCTCGTTCACAAGAGCGCCGTCGCGCTGGTGCTTCTGCTCGGATTTGGTGGGGCGGCCGCCTTCTTCAGTTCCAGGGTGCCTTCGAGCTTTCTCCCGGACGAGGATCAGGGTTACCTCTACATCAACCTGCAGCTTCCCAATGCCGCTTCGCTCCAGCGCACCAACGAAGTCGCTCGCAAAATCGAGAATGTGCTGGCTCAATCGCCGGGCGTAGAGCACACAACCAGCGTGGTCGGTTTCAGCCTGCTGAGTTTCGTTCGCACCAGCTACAACGCGTTCTTCTTCGTCACCCTGAAAGAATGGAGCGATCGCCGGAGCACAGACCAACAGTTCCAAGTCATCAAACAACGTTTGAACCGGGAATTGAGCACGCTTCCGGAAGGCATCGCTTTCGATTTTTCTCCGCCTGCGATTCCCGGCGTCGGGACCTCGGGTGGGTTTACCTTCGTTCTCGAGGATCGTGCCGGCAACGACGTTCCGTTCCTTGCCAACAACCTGAATACCTTTATCGCGGCGGCCCGCAAACGCCCCGAGATCACCGGATTGAGCACCACCTTGCTGCCCAGCGTCCCGCAAGAATTCGTGGAGGTCGACGAAGACAAAGTGATCAAACAGGGTGTGGCGGTGAACGATGTTTACCGAACCCTACAGACCTTCATGGGCGGTTACTTTGTGAACTACTTCAATCGTTTCGGCCGGCAGTGGCCTGTGTACATCGAGGCCGAGGGGGAATATCGGACCAGAGCCGAAAACGCCGGGCAGTTCTACGTGCGCAATAACGAGGGGCAGATGGTGTCTCTGGGCGCACTCACGAAATTCGAAGCGCGCGCCGGCCCCGAATTCACCATGCGGTTCAATATGTACCGATCGGCTCAGCTCAACGGCAGCGCGGCGCCCGGCTACAGTTCCGCCCAGGCCATGAAGGCCCTTGAAGAGGTCTTCGACGAGACCATGCCGCGCGAGATGGGCTACGACTACATGGCCATGTCCTTCCAGGAAAAGAAGGCGCAGCAGGGGGTATCACCCTCCGTCATATTTGGATTCTCCCTGTTGTTCGTGTTCCTGATTCTGGCCGCCTTGTATGAAAGCTGGACGCTTCCGTTCAGTGTGCTGCTGAGCACACCGGTTGCGGTGTTCGGCGCATTCGCGATCCTGTGGCTGCGCCGCACGGTTCTGAGCGCTTTAGTTCCGGCATACATGGTGCAAATCGAAAGCGACGTCTATTCGCAGATTGGTCTGGTTATGTTGATCGGCCTATCGGCGAAGAACGCTATCTTGATCGTCGAATTCGCCAAGGCAGAACTGGAGCATGGAAAGAGTCTGGTCGATGCCGCCCTGGAAGGGGCCCGGCTCCGGTTGCGTCCGATTCTGATGACGTCGTTTGCCTTCATCTTGGGCAGCGTACCGCTGTGGACGGCGTCCGGCGCCGGATCGGTCGCGCGGCAGATCATGGGCACTACCGTGATCGGCGGCATGTTGGCGGCCAGCCTGATCGGCATTTTCTTTGTTCCCGCGGTCTTCTATCTGGTGGAGGGGCTTTCGGGGGCCGCAAGAGCGGAAACCTCGGAAGGAGTCTTGGTGCGAAGAACCGCTCGCGCGGAGGCGGACTGATGATGGTACGGCAATATTTTTCTGCTGTTGGGGCGGCCGCTTTGCTCATCGGATGTACAGTCGGCCCAAATTATCGACGCCCGGCTGTTCCAACACCGGCGAGCTTTCGCTCTCCTACACCCCTGCCGCCCGACGAGTCTTCCTCTCTGGCGGACCTGAAATGGTGGGAAGTCTTCAGAGATGAGAAACTGCAGGACCTCGAACGAACGGCGTTGGCACAAAATTATGATTTGCGCGACGCCGTGGCGCGAGTCGAAGCGGCGCGCGCCAACGCGGGTATCGTCGGCTCGCAGCAATACCCGAACTTCGGCGCCGGCGGAAGCTTGACCACTACACGCTTCTCGCTGGACGGCTCCCTGCCTCTGCCGGGCCGATTGGTGCCGTCCCAGAACCGAACCTTCGGCGAAGCGACGCTAGCCCTGCTCTCCTTTGAAGCGGATATCTGGGGCCGGCTCCGCCGTGCGACCGAGGTTGCTCGCGCGAACCTGTTGAGCGCCGATGAGACACGGAAGGCCGTCGTCACCACCCTGGTTAGCGATGTCGCGACGGCATACTTCAACCTGCGCGAGCTCGATTCCGAGCTCGATATCTCTCGGCGGACACTGGCCACCCGCCAAGCCTCACTGGATCTGATCAAGAATCGGCAGAGGGGTGGTGTCGCTACCCTAATCGACTTGCGTCAGGGAGAACAGCTCGTTTACAGCGCCGCAGGGACGATCCCGGCCCTTCAGCAGCAGATCGAGCAGACGGAGAACGCAATCAACTTGCTCCTCGGGAAGAATCCCGGTGAGATCGTGCGCAGCTTGCCCGAACAAGAAGTCGAGGTCGCAACTGTTCCGGATGCCAATGCGCGCAATTTGACACCCAACGTCCCTGCTGGTCTGCCATCCGCTCTGCTCGAGCGACGCCCCGATGTTCGCGCGGCCGAACAGAACCTCATCGCAGCTAACGCCCAGATCGGAGTCGCCAAGGCAGCCTACTTCCCCCAAATCAGCTTGAGCGGGTTTTTGGGTGGACAAAGCAATCAGCTTTCGAGTCTGTTTAGTGCCAGCAGCGGTGTGTGGACATTCACGCCGCAGGTGACGCAACCCATCTTTGCGGCGGGTCGCCTGAAATCGAACGTGAAACTGACCGAGGCTCTGCGCGCAAGTGCGCTGGCGCAATACGAGAAGGCGATCCAGACGGCCTTTGCAGAAGCGTCGGATGCGTTGATCGCTCACCAGCGGGTGAGAGAGACGCGGGTGCAACAGGAGCTGCTTGTGGCTGCATTGCAAGACCGGACGCGCCTCGCCTATGTACGATATCGCGGTGGAGTCGATACGCTGTTGAATGCTTTGGACGCCGATCGCGATCAGTTTCAAGCGGAACTGAGCCTCGCGCAGGTCCGCCGCAATGAACTGCTGACGGTCGTCCAGCTCTACAAGGCTCTCGGAGGCGGATGGCAATAGCGCGAGGCGTTCGGGCCCAATCAACAAACGAGGCCGTGGTCTACTTTGGCAATGTCGACCAGGTTACCCTGCCGCACCCTTCGCCAAGATTGCACGCCGATCTTGTCCGGAAGGTGCGACGCTCGAAGGCCCTACTGCAGAGTTAGCAGCCGTCCGCTCTAGCGCAGCGATTCGGCAGACCTTGTTAGTTTCCAACCCCGCGATGATAACCGGAAGGGCGACGCGGTTAAACTTGGCACCTCAAACGCCGGCTCAACCTGCATCGGGCGAGCGCGAGCCGACCGGTACTGGTGCGGGCCTCTGGGGTGTATCGGACCCGATCTCGCCCGGGTGCGCTGCGCCTAGTCCGCCGGAAATGCGGGCGTAATGACTTCATGCCTCGACAAGTCCCCGGATTCGATGCGACGAGGGCGTTCATACACGTCGGGGCATCGTGCGACCGATGGCGTGGGCCCCGACGCGCCCCCGCGATCGACTCCGATACTCATAACGGCGAACATCTCAAGGTGAACGAGGGGGGCTGCTGAAGCCCTCGTCAAGCGCATCTCTTGGGGGACCTTAGTCGAGCATGAACTTCAAGCCAAAACCTGGAGCCTTCGTTCCAAAACCGCTCCCGAGTGCGAATTCCCCGATGTTCGCGCCTCGCTCCCTGTCGGTTCGGGTGGCCGACCGAGCGGAGCGTCAGACGACTGTGGTCTCGCGCGGATGAATCTCGAGCGATCGCGTCAGGCGGCGAGACAGGATCGCTGCGATGCCGGCGCCATAGCCGCCCGACGTGGTAACCGTGGTTATCGTATTCAATAATTATTGATCCTGTTGACTGATATTGGCCCGAAGCGCGGGCGCGCGGAAGCGAGAGGCGGTACAAAAGTTACAATCGAACGAGTGGTTGCTCGGTCCCCCAGTGTGGCGGCTCCTTCAGGCGGAGGCGGAAGAGTCTTGGCCGGGTTTCTGCTGTCCGGTTTTCTGATGGCCCTGCTGGGCGCGATCCTGCCCGCCTGGGGCTATTATCGCGACCCGCCGGAATTCATTGTGGTGGGGAACTATTTTTTGAGCCTGGCGGCGGGGCTGGTGGTATCCACCGTGTGGACGCCGCCCATGCTGGTACGTCCGGGGCCTTCGTTTCTGCTCGTCTTCGGCAGCCTGCTCTCCTGTGGCGCGTTGGTCTACCTAGCGATGGTGCCACCGCCGGCTCCGGACTGGTGGCGGATGGTGGGTTTGCTTCCGCTGGGAATGGCCGCCGGGATGCTGAACCTGGCGTTGTTCCGGGCCGCTTCGCCGGCCTATCAAAAGGACGCAGTACGAACCTTCAACCGCGGCGGCATCTGGCATGGCTTAGGCTGTTTGGTGGCAACGCTGGTCGTGGCAGCGACCTTTTCCGTTTCCGTCGTGCCGAGCGTCGTGATCTTTCTGGCGGCGGTGCCGGCGATCTTCGTGGCCGTTTACGTGGGGACTGGGTATGCCTCAGCTCCTTCCGGTGCGTATCCGGCTCGAGGGCGCGCCGGGGCCGATTCGGGGAGTTCCGGGGCCGCTCTGTTTGCGTTGCTGCTGTTTTTCCAGACCGGCAATGAGTGGTCGATTGCCGGATGGCTGCCGCTGTTTCTGATCCGCCGGGTAGGGTTGAGCCCCAGCGCTGCACTTTTGACTCTGGCTTGGTTCTGGTTGTGCCTGATGCTGGCGCGTCTGGTGGCGGTCGCAATACTGCACCAGGTGCGGCACGGCCGGTTGCTCCTCGTAAGCGGGCTCGGAGCGCTGTTTGGGTGCCTGCTGTTGTATTACACAAACAACGCCTTTGGAGCCGCCACCGGCGCAGCGTTTCTGGGAGGCGGCTTCGCGAGCATCTATCCGATGGTCGCAGCGGAGATCGGGAGGCGCTTCCCCTACTACCGCCCCGGCTTTTTCAATGGCATCTTCTCGGTGGCGATGGTGGGCGGGTTCCTCGCTCCGGCGAGCCTGGGATACGCGGCATCACTGGTGGGAGTGGGAATCGTGATGGGGGTCCCGTTGGTGGGGACGTGCATGGTGGTGGTGCTGCTGCTGCTGATCTGGCTGCAATCGAAGGTGACCGGAAGATGACTCGAGGCCTGGGCCACCGAAGCTGGAACTGCGCGCGGACCGCGGGTTGGGTGGCTTTGCTGTTATGCCTGGCGGTCCAACTACAGGCCGCCTCGCTCACGGGCGAAATCGACCGGCTGGTCAAAAGCTCCCCCGCAGCCGAAAGCGCGTTCTGGGGAATCGAGATCGTGGAGCTCGATTCCGGTAAGAGTCTTTACTCGCTCAACGCCGGCCACCTCTTTGTGCCTGCGTCGAACGCAAAACTGTTCACGCTGGCGCTCGCCTTGGCCCGGTTGGGTCCGGCCTTCCGGTTTGCGACGCGCGTCGTGGCCGCCACACCTCCCGACACGGACGGGCTTGTGCGTGGCGGGCTTCAGTTGGTGGGCGGCGGAGACCCGAATCTATCGGCGCGGGTGATTCCCTATCGCACAGCGCCCGTTCAGGCGAGTCCGCTGGCTGGGATCGAAGCCTTGGCGGATCAGTTGCTTGCGCAGGGAGTGAAGCATGTGGACGGTGGCATCGTGGGTGATGACACCTGGTACGTCTGGGAGCCGTATCCGGAAGGCTGGACCGTTGATGACACGCAGTTCGACTACGGCGCGCCGGTCTCGGCGTTGTCCCTCAACGACAACATGCTCACCGTGACGGTGCGACCCGGAGCGCAGGCGGGCGATCTGGCGGAACTCACGCTCCAGCCGCCGCTTGAATACTACGAGATCGATAACAGAGTACGAACCGTGGTGGCCGGGGGCGTGCGAAAGGTTCAGATCAATCGCGAGCCGGGCAGCCGGCTGATTCGGTTGTGGGGAACGATCCCGCTACGCGACGGAGGCGAAGAAATGCTCGTGGCGGTCGATGATCCGGCCGAGTACGCCGCTCGCGCGCTTCGCCGCGCCCTCCAAGAGCGAGGAGTGACGGTGGATGGCGGCGTCAGCGTCCGTCACCGCTTTGCCAATGAATCGCCCGTTACCAACGGCGGCGTCGAATTAGCGCGTCTGGAGTCGGCGCCACTAGGGGAAGATTTGCGGATTACCGGCAAGGTGAGCCAGAACCTGCACGCGGAGTTGGCGCTGCGGGCGGTGGCACGGGCGCGCCGCAACGAAGGAAGCCGCCCAGCCGGCCTGGAAGAGCTGAACGCCTTTCTCTCCGAAATCGGGATCGACGCCGACTCCTTTCATTTCAGCGACGGCTCCGGGCTGACGCGGCTCGACCTGGTGACACCGGATGCCGTCATCCAACTCCTCCGCTTCATGTACCAGTCGCCGACGCGTGCCGATTGGATCGATTTGCTGCCGGTGGGCGGCCAGGACGGGACATTGAAAACGCGTCTCGGGCAAAGCGCCGCGGCCGGCCGGATCCACGCCAAGACCGGCACGCTGACCCACGTCAGTGCGCTCTCCGGTTACGCCGAGCGCCGTGACGGAACCTGGGTCGCGTTCTCCATACTGGTCAACAACCATAACGGGCACTCGGCCGAGGTGCGTGGCTTGATGGACCAGATTTGTACTTTAATAGTAGAGTAGGAATGAACCATCATGCCGATTTATGAATACCGTTGCGAAGACTGTGGGACGAAGTTTGAAAAGCTGGTCCGCCGCGCGGTCGACGCCCCTGGCATCGAGTGCCCTTCGTGCGGTCAGAAGCATCTGAAACAGGAGCTTTCCACTTTTGCCGCGCACGCTAGCAATGGCCGGTCCACGTCCGCCGATATGCCGTCGTGCCCAAGCGGGCAGTGCAGCAATCCCGGGCTGTGTGGCCTGAACTTCAACTGACAAGCCCTTCTGGCGAAGTGTAAATTTTCGAGCCGCGTCGTCCTGGCGAGCCTAGCGTTTCTCGGATAGGTTCGTCTGAATCCGTGATGGCGAAGTTTCCGAATCTCCACTGCCTGCGGTGCGGGCATGATTGGATTCCCAAGTCGCGGCGGCGGCCGTTTGCCTGTCCGCGTTGTCATTCCATTCGCTGGGACGAACCGTGGTCGATGAACGGCGAGCGCGGCGCTCCCGGCCAACTCGCGCCCAAGGTGCGCTCCGCAGGCGAGTAGAAATAGACCACCGCGCAATGCTTCAACCGGGGCGAAGCGGCTCGCATCTACCGGGACGCATGACCGCGTTCGGTCTCCTTGAGGAACGTCCCCTCGCGCAGCTCGGTGAAGGCTTGTTGGAGCTCGTCAGGCGTGTTCATGACGATGGGTCCGTACCACGCGACCGGCTCCTGGAGCGGCCTGCCCGATATCAGGAGGAATCGGATTCCGTCGTCCCCGGGCTCGACCACCACCTCATCGCCTCGATCGAAGAGCACGAGCGTTCGGTTCTCCACCTGCGCCGGAGGCGTGGTGTCGAGCACGCTGACGGGTTCGGTCGGCGCCGCCAGCGGTCCGGATGCGTTGCAGAACTTTCCACTTCCGGCGAAGACGTAAGCAAAGGCGTGGCGCGTGGTCTCGACCGGCAGCGATTTTCTCCGACCGGCCGGCACGGTGACGTCGAGATAGATCGGATCGGCGGCGATGCCATCGACCGGGCCCTTCTTGCCCCAGAAGCTTCCGCATACCAGGCGCACTTCGGTGCCGTCGTCGTCCTTCACCACGGGGATATCTTTGGCAAGGACCTCCTGATAGCGCGGTGGTGTCATTTTGAGCGAGGACGGCAGATTGGCCCACAACTGGAAGCCGTGCATCCGGCCGGCCGGATCGCCTTTTGGCATCTCCTGGTGGATGATCCCGCTGCCTGCCGTCATCCATTGCACGTCGCCGGCGGCGATGGTGCCGCGGTTCCCGATGCTGTCGCCGTGCTCCACGGTGCCAGCGAGCACGTAGGTGACCGTTTCGATCCCGCGGTGAGGGTGCCACGGGAATCCCGCGAGGTAATCCTGGGGAACGTCATTGCGAAAGTCGTCCAGCAGCAGAAACGGGTCGAAGTCGGTGGTATTGCCGAAGCCGAACGCCCGGCGCAGGTGTACGCCGGCGCCTTCCAAGGTTGGCTTTGAAGCGATCACGCGTTGAATCGGCCGGAGGGACATCGTGTGGTTCCTTTCTCGGTCACAAAGCGGGTCTATACAGGTAGCGTACCGCAACAGAGGCGTACGGCCGGTTGCGAGCAAAAACCGACAATCATTTCGCCGCGCCCAGCAGGTTGTCCACAAAAGTCCGGGCGATCGGCCAGTAGCCGAAAACGCGGTTACCGTCGCTACGAAACGAGCCGGCCGTCAGCACGCCGGTGAGATCGGCGGGATTGGGCACGCGGTGTTCGCGCTCGAACGACTGCCGGAGAAGCGCTGTGGTGCGACCGAGCTCTGACGCCAGCTCCGCCGCCTCCCGGCTGCCGCGGCAGCGGACGCTCAGCTTCGCTGCGTACCGGTCGGCTTCGGGAACGAAATACAACACCACCGTGTCGGCGCGCCCAAGGCTGCGCGCGAAGATGCGCGTTTCCGCCGGCAGGCTGTCCCCGGACTGGAGCACCGCACTCGGAATCGAGACCCAGACAGGAGCGCGCGGTACCTCGGGATCCGGCCCGCCCGCCTCGCGGCTCATCCGCAGAGCGGCGGAGTCATCGTTGCTGACGGCGAGGGCCAACAGATTAGACTGCACCGGGAAGAACGAGATGCGGCGGTCCGGCGTGCTGCCCTCGAGGCGGCACAGCGAATCGTCGCAACGGCCATTTTGCGCCTCCGCATAGGCACGCAGGCTCTTCCAGTGGAAGCGGCCGCGTGCCAGGATAAATTTGCCCGCGGGTGCGACGGCCAGTAGGACGCTGTCCAGATCCTCGCGGTAATCGAAGTCGATCTGGCGCGCGAACTCCCGATACTCCGGTTCTTCTGTGGCCTTGGGATTCTCCAGCAGACCGAGCACGCCACCACGGCGCAGCGCGTCGAAATCGAGATAGACCACCAGGGCGTCGGAGGCCGGAATTCGCTTGACGAGCGCAGCGGGGGTGACGGTGCGCGATCGGTACCAGAGCCCCGCCCAGACGCCGGCGCCGCCAACCGCGGCGATCGCCAGAACCACTAGGATGGCGCGGACCTTGCGGCTCACGAGGCCTCTAAACCGCGGTCGCGGTGAGGGCCGCCCGCGTTTCCTTCCACAAGCGGATATACGCCTCAAGGTCGCTCATCATCCGCCGGAAGCCTTCGAGCGTGAGCGATTGGGCGCCGTCGCTGACGGCTTTCTCGGGGCAAGGGTGCACCTCGACGATCAGGCCGTCGGCGCCAACCGCCACGCCGGCGCGCGAGAGGGCGGGCACCAGGCTTCGCTTTCCTGTGGCATGGCTGGGGTCGAGTACCACGGGCAGATGGGTCAGCTCGTTGAGGACCGGGACCGCGGCGATGTCGCAGGTGTTGCGTGTGGCGGTCTCGAAGGTGCGAATGCCGCGCTCGCACAAAATGACGCTCGGGTTGCCGTGTGCCACGATGTATTCGGCCGACATCAAAAGCTCTTTGATGGTAGAACTGAGACCGCGCTTGAGCAGCACCGGCCGGCCGCACGCTCCAAGGCTCTTGAGAAGCGCGAAGTTTTGCATGTTGCGCGCGCCGACCTGCATGCAGTCGGCGTACTCGGCCACCAGCTCGACGTCCCGGTCGCTCATCACCTCGGTGATGATGCCCAGCCCGGTCGCTTCTTTGGCCTTGCGGAGCAGCTTGAGGCCCTCGAGCTCGAGGCCCTGGAAATCGTAGGGCGACGTCCGGGGTTTGAAGGCGCCGCCGCGCAGCATCTGCGCTCCGGCCGCGGCCACGCCTTCCGCGGTCTCCATGATCTGTCTTTCGCTCTCGACCGAACAGGGACCGGCCATCACCACGAATTCCTCGCCGCCGATGTCCAGACCGTTGACCTTGATGGCGGAGTCGTCCTTTTTAAATTCTCGGCTGACGAACTTGTACGGCGCCGAGATGCGCATGGCACTTTCGACACCCGGGGCGGATTCGATTGACTCCAGGCATGCCGTGACATCGCCCACACCAACGACACCGATCACCACCCGCTCTTCCCCTTCAATCGAGTGGACCTTATAACCGAACTCTCGGATTCGCTCGCAGACGTGGTCGATTTCTTCGCGTGTGGCATGCGGCCGCATCGATATAATCATCGGGTTCCCTCCGTAACGTTCCCTCCGTAACAAGGACCAATAAAAAAACCCACTCTTTCGAGTGGGTTGGTGTCCAGATCCGTTCCGGGTCGTCGAAAACCAACGCCACTCTACCGGGTCCGGCAAAACTGCCGGAACCGGAAGCGATACGAGCTGGCGTAGGCTTCCAACATAGAAACAAGCAGTATATCTGACCTAGCGTGGATAATGCAAGCAAAGGCTCGTATTGTTACACACTTGAAGTCACCCACATCACGCTCGTGTAACCCACGCTGGTGAGGTTGCCGCGCGACGCCTTCACTCCGCGGCGATCTCGGTGGGCGTCGAACGAGAGCTCTCATTGCCGGACTGGTCGACCGCCGTGATCGCGTAGCGGTACGTTCTGCCGCGCTCGACGCGGTGATCGGAGTAGCTGGGGATGGCCGGTGCATCTGCCACCTTTTCCCAAGGGATGCCGGACTCAGCACGGTAGATGCGATACCCGGCCAAGTCCGACTCGGTGTCTCCGTCCCAAGTCAACTCGACCGAAGTCGGCGTGGAGACGGCCGCCAAGCCGGTAGGGACGGCGGGAGGGAAGCGGTCTTCGGGGGTGATGGAGATGTCCCCGGAAGGGTCGCTTTCCGCTTCCCGGTTCTCACCAAGCTTGACGACGGTTTGGACCCGGTAGGTGTAGCGCTTTCCGAAACTAGCGGAGGGATCGATCCACGGCCCCTCCGCAACGTCAGCGAGGCGGATAAAGGGATCATCGCTCGTGCGGCGGAAGATGCGAAAGTCCTGGCCGGCGGCATGCCAGGAAAGGCGCACCCCGTTCGCAGTCGCCTCGGCCTGAAGTCCGGCGGGCGTTTCGGGCGGGGCCACCACCCCCACCGTGACGAAATTAGACCAGCCGGACGACTTTGCGTTAACCCCGGTCACCCTTACGGCGAGCGCGACGGTCTTGCCGGTCCAGCCAACCGCTGGCAGTTCGTAAATGGCGGTTCCCCCTTCCACCGGGCCGGCGGGCACCCGCGTCGCCGACGCCGCCCACTCGTCTTCGCGGAACGGATCGGGGGCCGCGCCTATGCGCAACTCGAGCGCGGGGGCCTTGAGAGGCATGCCCTCGGTGGTCAGTCTGGGCAACGTGAAGCTCACGACGATGCGCGAGCCACGCTGAATCGCTGCCAGATCGGTGACCCTTGCCGGCACGTTCGCCAAGGGCGGCAGCGGCTCGCCGATATATCCGCAGCCGGCCGCGCCAAGCCCTGCCAGCGCCACAAGGATTATGCGCATCGCGACCTGGGGGAAGGGACCGCGCCGGAATCGCCTTCCCTCGCTCAACTCGCCAAACCGAGACGCACCAACCCCACCGTTGGTTTCGCTAAGGTAGCCTGCCGGAGCGAGAGGTTCACCACTGTGCATAGGGGACCCCGTCCAGACCGGTCTTGTCGGAGCCGCTCCTGACGTCGAAAATCCCAGGCTGGTCCTGGCTGGTGGCCTGCGAGGCATCCTCCATGACGGTCTGCCAGGTTTGGTTAGAGCCGGTGACGGGATCGACGGGCAGCCCCTTCAGGTAGCCTTCGCTCACCAGGTCCTGCAACGCCTGCGGCGCCTTTTGCTTGTCATAGGTGTAGTTGTCAATTACGGTACGGAGGGTGAAAAGATTATTCTTGAGGACACTTTCTTTGGCCCGGATGACGGATTTCTGATAAACCGGGATGGCGATCGAGATGAGGATGACGATGATGGCGACCACCACCATCAGCTCGACGAAGGTGAAGCCGAGGAGGCGGCGCGGGGCAGCGCGCCTACCATTCCGCATAGCGCGTTCCATCGGGAGCCCGGTCGTTGGTTTTGCTGTAAACATCAAAGACATTCTGGCCCCCCCAACTGTCGGACTGGGGATCATCCTGATCGCTCCGCAGGCCCCAGTCAGGCTTGCCGGTAAACGGGTCGCGCGGGATGCGCCGGAGCAAGAAGACCTTCTGATCCTTGGCGGTATTGGCGAGCTTGACGCCGTCTACCAGCTGCTCGAGTGATTCGGGATAGCCGTTGGTGCCCACTTTCAGCGGTCCGAAGGCGCCGGCATCGGCGAGATCCTTGTAGCGGTCGATCGCGAAACGCATGTCGGTCAACGCGTGGCGTAGCTCGCGTTCCCGTTCGGCGCGGACCTTGGCGCGCGCCAGCGGCACCGACATCGCAGTGAGGATAAGCATGATGGTGAAGGCAACGATCAGCTCCACCAGGGTAAGTCCGCGCTCCCTTGTTCGCTTCATGCTGCGTTACCGGATCTGCACGGCCAGTTGTACATTGCCCCCACCCACCACCTGACCTTGGGAGTTCAGCACTCTGAGGTCGGGGATAACGACAATCGTGCCGCCGCGGGCGACCGCCTGAAAATTCAGGATCGCGAGAGTGCCCGTCCCGGAGACGCCGCCCTCGCGGCTGAGCTGGATGGTAGCCCTGCCCGAATCGTTCTCGATGTTCTTGGCGAGAACGGGTTGAACGCCACCTTGGGCCAGGAAGTCGCCCGCTGTGACATCATTCAAACGCACGACCTTGGGATCGAACTGGATCTGCATGGGGACCGAAGTCACGTCCATCGCGCCTTGCAGAGTGACAGCCACGCTGAAGGTGCTGCTCAGCTCGGCGGCGACTTGCGCCGGGCGAAAAGCGACCGAGGCCGTGCCGGGGGCGGCAGCCGGTGGAGGTGCTAGAGGATTGAACGGCACTCCCGGTGGGGGCCCAGGCGCGGGAGCCGCGGCCGGCGGCGGAGCCGACGGAGCGGGGGGCACGGCTGGCGACGGAGCGGGGGGCACGGCTGGCGACGGAGCCGGGGGCACGGCTGGCAGCGGAGACGGCGGAGCCTGGGGCGCGGGGGAAGGCGCACGCGGAGCGGCGGCCGGCGCCGGCCTGGGCGCTCCCGCTTCCTGAGCGCGCGGCGCGTAGTTCAGCTTGATGGTGGTGGTGTTGCCTACTGAGATTTCGCGAATGTTTTCCGGCGTGATCTCCGGCCGC